>Ga0187769_10000262_pt1 | contig 29076 bp, 32 predicted proteins | sample 0116_SJ02_MP02_1_FD_133140 | JGI IMG/M metagenome (GOLD analysis project Ga0187769, IMG submission 133140) | Tropical peat soil microbial communities from peatlands in Department of Meta, Colombia - 0116_SJ02_MP02_10_MG | ecosystem: Environmental > Terrestrial > Soil > Wetlands > Peat | place... | reverse complement strand
GGCTCTGAGCCCCAGGCCGAGCCGCCAAAGGTTCCGTTCGACACGTTAGTCTCGCGCGACCCGAGTCGCGCCGGCGCGCCGGCCGGCCAAAATCCCTCTAAAACCAGGCATTTTCAGCGTGCCTGACGACCGGGTGGGCGTCACGTTTCAATCTCGGCATCCGCCTTGCGATCGTCATCGAGCAGGGTTATAGTCGCCCGCGAACATAGCCGAGCCACCGCGCAGCAGACGCGGCGGGCGGGGAACCCAATTCGTTTGGGGCGAATCAGCCGGTGTTCCGGCTGTAGCGACTGAGAGGTCGCGAGCCCGTCAGCTAACCCCGTAGGCAGGACCGAGAGGAAGTTCATATGAAGCCGGATTTGCGTGGGCGCGCGTCGGCGCGGGACTGGACCGACCGTGATATCCGTGGGCTGTTCGACTGCTGTTCGGCGGGCGACACGCGGGCGCGAGAGACGATCATCGTCGGGTTCCTCCCGTACGCGTGCCGGCTCGCGCGGCGCTTCGAGGGACGGGGCGAACCGATGGAGGATCTCTGTCAGGCGGCCAGCATCGGCCTGATCAAAGCCGTCGATCGATTCGAGCCGGCCCGAGGCACGCCGTTCGTCGCGTACGCGAAGGCGCTGATCCTGGGAGAGATCATGCGGCACTTCCGCGACACCACGTGGCGCGTGTACGCGCCTCGGGGGATGAAGGAGCGCGCGGCGCGGGTGGCTCGAGCGGAAAGCGAGCTCGTGGCGCGGTGCGGCTCGCAGGCAACAACGGCGGTGGTCGCGACGCACGCCGGGCTCGATCCCGCCGAGGTAACCGAAGCGCAAGGCGTACTCCGGGCCAATCGCCCCGCATCGCTGGACGCGGCGTACGCCACCGAGGATGGTCAGCTGCCGGTACGCGAGACCGTCGGCCGGTTAGACGCCGAATACGAGCGGGTTGAGGCCTCGGCCGGGTTCTCGAGAGCAGCCCTGCGCCTGACCCCCCGCGATCGCAACGTGCTCCTGCTCCGCGTCGTCTGCGAACTCACGCAGGACGAGATCGCGTCGCGCATCGGTGTGTCCCAGATGCAGGTGTCCCGGATCCTTCGACGCTGCCAGGGCGTCGTCGCGAGCGCCGAAGTGGCCGTCGCAGCCTGATCGAGCACCGCGGCTAACCTGAGAACGACCAACCCGCGCGGGCCTCATCGGTCCCACTTCCGCCCGCGCGCACAGTCCGCTCGATGGCCGCCACATTGGCCCCTCGCGCCGCTAAAATCTCAGTCATACAGACTTAGATCTGCAATTCAGAGATTGGAAGACGCAACCGTGGAATTTGAGAACCAGAACAACGAAAGCGTGCGCCTGTGCGACCTTTGTGGCGAGCGCTCGGCTGCCGTGGACGTGATGTTCGTGGCCGGCGGGGAGCGGCGCCACGGCGGGCTGTGCGAGCAGTGCGCGCGCGACGCGATCACCCAGCAGCAGCTCGGTGGCGCGCCCCTCGGCCCCGGGTTCGGTGGACCCCTCGGGCCCGGCGCGACGCCGGCCGTGCGCCAGCGTCAGAACACCCGGCGCTCGCAGATCCCGGCGCTCGACCAGTTCGGTCGTGACCTGACGGCCGAGGCCCGCAACGGGCGGATCGACCCGGTCATCGGCCGCGAACTCGAGATCGAGCACGTCGTCGAGGCGCTCAGCCGCCGGCGCAAGAACAACGCCGCGCTGATCGGCGAGGCCGGCGTGGGCAAGACCGCGATCGCGGAGGGCCTGGCCCTGCGGATCGCCGAGCAGGACGTCCCGGAGCCGCTCCGGAACGTGCGCGTGGTCGCGCTCGACCTGGCCGGGATGGTGGCCGGAACCCAGTTCCGGGGCGCGTTCGAGCAGCGGCTGAAGGCCCTGCTCGAGGAGGTCGCCAAGTCCGACGGGCGGGTGATCCTGTTCGTCGATGAGCTGCACACGGTGCTCGGCGCCGGCGCGGCCGAGGGCGCGATGGACGCCGCCAACATGCTCAAGCCGATGCTGGCGCGCGGCGAGCTGCGCATGATCGGCGCGACGACGCTCGCCGAGTATCGCAAGATCGAGCGCGACGCGGCCCTGGCCCGGCGGTTCACGCCGGTGATGGTCGAGGAGCCCTCGGTCACGGACACCGTCGAGATCCTCCGCGGGCTGAGGCCCCAGTACGAGGAGCATCACCGCATCCAGATCGCCGACGAGGCGATCGAGGCGGCCGCCCGGCTGTCGGACCGCTACATCAGCGAGTACCACCTGCCGGACAAGGCGATCGACCTTGTCGACCAGGCCGCGGCGCGCCTGCGGCTGCGCAACGCCGACAGCGAGTACGAGCACCTGAGGACCGAGATCGATCGCCTCAAGGCCGAGAAGCAGGCCGCGGTGGACGCCGAGGCCTACGAGGACGCGGCCGAGATCAAGCAGCGGATCGACCGGCTCGAGCGCAGGGTGGCCGAGCAGGCCAACTCGGGCGAGATCTCGACCGTCGTCTCCGAGCAGGAGATCGCCGACATCGTCGCGGCTCGGACGGGAATCCCGGTCGGCCAGCTCGTCGCCAATGAGCTCGAGCGGCTCGGGACGCTCGAGGACGACCTGCACCGGCGCGTGATCGGGCAGGACGAGGCGGTCCGCGCCGTCGCCGAGACGGTGCGTCACGCCCGCGCCGGCCTGGCCGAGCCGGGGCGGCCCCTGGGCAGCTTCCTGTTCATGGGCCCGACCGGGGTCGGCAAGACCGAGCTCGTCAAGGCGCTCGCCGAGCGGCTGTTCGCGACCGAGCGCTCGCTCGTGCGGATCGACATGTCGGAATACCGCGAGCCGCACACGGTGGCGCGGCTGATCGGCTCGCCGCCGGGCTACGTCGGCTACGGGGACGGCGGTCAGCTGACCGAGCCGGTCAGGCGCCGGCCGTACTCGGTGATCCTGCTCGACGAGATCGAGAAGGCTCACCCCGAGGTCTGGAACGTCCTGCTCCAGGTGCTCGATGACGGCCGCCTGACGGACGGCGAGGGTCGCACGGTCGACTTCACCAACACGGTCGTGGTCATGACCTCGAACCTGGGCGCCGGCCAGGCCAAGCGGCCGATCGGCTTCACCTCGGGCGGCGGCGCGGGCGAGCCGGCGGCCGACCGGATACTGGCGGCGGCCAAGCGGGCCTTCCTGCCCGAGTTCCTGAACCGGATCGACGAGATCGTGGTGTTCGAGGCGCTCACCGAGGAGCAGGTCCGCCAGATCGGCGAGCTGCTGTGCGCCCGGATCGCCGAGCGGCTGCGCGACGAGCGCGGCATCGAGCTCGAGGTCGAGCCGGCCCTGGTGGAGCGCCTGGCGCGCGAGGGCTTCGACGCGGAGTTCGGCGCCCGGCCGCTCAAGCGGCACCTGCGTCGCACGCTCGAGCGCGAGCTGACGCGCGCGATCCTCGACGGACGGATCGCCGACGGCGCTCGGGTCACCGCCCGGAACGGCGCCGAGGACTCGATCGCGCTCGGGGTGCTCGAAATGCAGCCCGTCGCTGCGTAAGCAAGTTGACGAAAGGGCGCCCGCCAACCCGGCGGGCGCCCGGTCAGCCGGCGCGCACGAGACTCAGCCCGTCGCCCGCTAGGGACGCGCGCTTCTTTGGCGCTGGAGCGGCGTATATGTCAGCTCCAACGCCAAAGAACGAATTACGAAGCCGAGCGGCGCTTCTGCCGGACGGCGTGGATCAGCTGGGTTAGGGTGCCGGGCATGGATACCTACGACGTCGTGGTCATCGGGGCCGGGCCGGCCGGCGAGAACGCCGCCCAGTACGCGATCCAGGGCAGCGAGCGCACGGCGGCGATCGCGAGGCCGAGCTGGTCGGCGGCGAGTGCTCGTACTGGGCGTGCATGCCCAGCAAGGCGCTCCTGCGGCCCGTCGAGGTCCTCGACGGGGCCCGGGCGCTGCCCGGGGTGGCGCGGATGCTGTCCGGATCGCTCGACGTCGAGGTGGTCCTGGAACGGCGCGACAACTTCACCCACCGTCACGACGACTCCGGGCAGGTGAAGTGGGCGAGCGACCACGGCATCGACGTCATCCGTGGCGGCGCCCGGCTGGCCGGCGAGAAGACCGTCGAGGTGACGACGCCCGACGGAGACGTGCTGACGCTGCACGCGCGCGAGGCCGTGGTCACCGGCTACGCGCTCCTCACCTACATGAGCAAGTACCAGGCCCGCATCGCGGGAGATGTGATCGCGGCGCGCGCGGAAGGCCGCTCGATCGACGGGGTGCGCTACCGCGACGTGGCCGACCACGACATGGTCCCGGCGGTGATCTTCGCCGATCCCCAGGTGGCCTCGGTCGGCCTCAGCGAGGCTCAGGCGCGCGAGAGGGCGATCGACGTCGAGGCCCTCGAGTACGACCTCGCGAGCATCGGCGGCGCGCACCTTCTCCGCGACGACTATGAGGGCCGCGCCAAGCTCGTCGTCGACCGCGTCACCGACACACTCGTCGGCGCCACCTTCGTCGGTCCGGAGGTGGCCGAGCTGCTCCACGCCGCCACGGTCGCGGTCGTTGGCAAGGTGCCGCTCGAGACGCTCTGGCACGCGGTCCCGTCCTACCCGACGGTCAGCGAGATCTGGCTGCGGCTGCTCGAGTCGCGCTGACGCGGGTGCCTCCGACCGTCCGTCCACGCCGAGCACCTGTTGCTATCGAACGCTCCAGGTTTAGCTACCGCCCGTTGAGGCCAAATCAAAGCCACGATGGCGGGAGGTACATCGGGTCAACCGTGCGCCGCTCACAACTGCCTGAAGCCTCGTTGGAAGGATGGTGCGCCGCCCACTGGTACGCGCGCCAGGCCCGATTGCGCCTTCGAACGGAGGCGGAGGACGAGACTGACTCGCTCGCGATCTACGAAGCGATCTGGAACGCTTCGTAGCGGTCAGCCACGGTCGCCGCGCTCAGGCGGCAAGCGACAGTTCGGGTCCATCGTAGGCGACCGTCCGGTTGCGGCCTCCGCGCTTGGCGGCATACAGGGCGTCGTCGACGCGTTCGAGCATGGTCTGAACGTCGAGCGGCGCGACGGTCGCCGTGATGCCGGCGCTCACGCGCGCCACCGGCAGGTCGGGACACTCGGCGGCGAGCGCGCGGCGAACGCGCTCGGTAAATGCTTCGGCGCCGGCCGCGTCGCTGCCGGGCATGAGCACGGCGAACTCCTCCCCCCCGAGTCGCGCGGCAACATCGGTCCGCCGCGCCTCGTCCTCCAGCACTCGGGCCATGCGCACGAGCACGCGGTCCCCGACCACGTGCCCCCAGCGATCGTTGATCGTCTTGAAGTAGTCGATGTCGAAGGTGGCGAGAGCGATCGACCGCCCCTCGCGGGCGGCGTGGGCAAGCTCTCGCGCGGCGTGCTCGTCGAAGCCACGGCGGTTCAGCAGGCCGGTGAGCGGGTCGGTCCGCGCCTCGTCGGCCAGCCGGGCCAGCAGCAGCTCGTTGCGACGCTCGAGCACGAGCACGACGAGCGCGACGCCGGTGGCCGACACCATCACGTCGAGCCAGCGGCCGGGATAGGAGTCGGCGGCCGGCAGCGCTAACAGCGTGATCGCGTGCCCGACCGCGACGCACACGAGGATCACCGCCGCGCCTCGCCGGCCGAAGAAGAACGTGGTCCAGAACACGGGCAGGGCGTACAGGACGGCGCCGTCTCCGGGGCCGGGGCTCGTCGACAGGGCGTAGGCGATGAGGACCACGCCTAGCGGCCCGAGCAGCGCCAGCGCCCATCGGGGCAGCTGGGGGCCGACCGCGATCAGCACGAAGAAGAGCACCAACACGACCACGACCGGCAGCAGCGAGAACGGGGGATCGCCCGGGAGGAACCCCTCGAGCACGCCGTCGAGCCCGGCGATGCCGTAGATCGCCGCGGCCGTATAGGCCATGACCCGCCGGTTCGAGCGTATGTCGTGCAGCGACGAGACCACGTGGTCCTATCGGCTGCCGGGGGAGGTATCTCCAGCGCGTGGGAATAGCCTCGGCGCACGTTTTCCGGGCGCCGTTCGGCGGGTCCGTGGCTGGATAAGCTCCCGGCGCCTTGAGTGAGCAGTCACGGCGTCGGCCAGCAGCGTCTCCTCGTTGCGCGTCAGTCCGCCTTCCATGGCCACGAACACGTAGTCGTCGAGGATCCACGCCTTGGCCGCCGTCGGGCCGCGGCCGTAGAACTGCTTCTTCATGCCGACCATCGCGTTGGCCAGCGCCGTGCGCACCCAGCCCCCCGGCTCCTGGGGCATGCGGCCGCCACCCGCTTCGACCAGTTCGCGCGCGGCGCTTTTCGGGGACGGATGTCGGTGGTCTTGCATGGTCGTAACCCAGTACCCACGTTCGGGGGCCTCCACCACGCCAGCGCCAGGCGATCGGCGGGGACGAGTTCGGATTCGGGTCATGCCCTGGCTGGGCTGCAGGATGCGCGGCGCGATGCCGTTCCTCTGGGTGGCGTGGGCGAGCCATCACGCGCCCCCCAACAGGAGTTCTGACGCCGGTAGGGTGACGGGCGGTGCGGATCGCCGTCCTCGCCGACATCCACGGCAACTCACCCGCCCTGCGCGCGGTGCTGAGCGAGCTCGATCGCGAGCCCGTCGACGCGATCGTGGTGGGGGGAGACGTCCTCGGCGGTCCGCTGGTGCGCGAGGCGCTCGAGCAGCTGGTGGACCGGCCTGAGCCGTTGCACTGGATTGCGGGCAATTGCGAGCGCGAGACGCTGGCCGTGTACGACGGAGCGCCCGTATCCGACGACCCGCCGGGGCGGGCCGCGGCCTGGAGCGCCCGCGCCCTCGACGAGCGGTGGCGCGCCGAGCTCGGGGCGTGGCCGATCAGCCTCGCCCTCGACGGCGTCCGCTTCTGCCATGGGTCGCCGCGCCGCGACGACGAGATCCTGACCCGCGCCACGCCCACGGACGCGCTCGCCGAGGCGCTCACCGGCACCTCGGAGCGGCTCGTGGTCGGCGGCCACACGCACCAGCAGATGGTTCGCGAGCTCCCCGGCGGGCGCACGTACGCGAACGCGGGGAGCGTGGGAATGCCCTACGAGGGTCGCGCGGGCGCGTTCTGGATGCTCGTCGAGGACGGAACCGCCGTGCCCCGCGTGACTAGCTACGACCTCGACGCGGCGCTGAACGAGCTCCGCCGCTCGGGCTTCCCCGACCTCGACGAGCAGCTCGCGGAGTCGCTGGTGCGCCCCGTCGATCCCGATTGGGTCGCGGCCTACTTCGAGCACGGCGCCGGCCGGGGTGAGGATCCCGGAGAGCCACCGCGAGCCGACGACTAACGCCGCGCGCACTACCGCGAATAGCGACGCCCCCAGCCGACCCACCGCAGGGTCGCGCGCGGCCCGGGGCACGCCTCCCACCCCGGGTCGTTCGCATCGGTCAACCGGTCGGCCGGCCGGGTCCGGCTCGTCCTCGGCCCGGCTCGTCTTCGCTCAGCCGCTGCTCGAGGCTTCGCAGGGCGCGCGTGACCTGATCGAGCTTGTTCTGCGCGTCCTCGACGAGCTTCGCAATCTCCCCAACCTGGTCGGCCGGCGTCTTGGTGTCGTTGCTCACCGCGTGACGCGTTTTACCAGGCGATGATTCCCGGCGTGCCGACCTTCGAGCTGCAGTTCCCGGCACGGGAGATCGAGGCGTTCGCCGGGCGCTTCCCGGGCTCGGACGACAGGCGGCTCGTGACCGTCGGCACGTCCGTGCGCCGCCGCGGTCACTACACCCGGGCCGAGTTCATCGAAGTTTGCGCGTGGAAGACGCCCCGCAGCCGCCCGAAGGTCGCGGCCAACCCCGAGGCGGCGGTCGTCGACGCCACCGGCCGCGCGCTCCGCGCGGATGACGAGGCGATGCGGATCGGCGCGCTGCTCGAGTTGCAGGGTGTCGGCGTGCCGACCGCCTCGACCCTCCTGTTCGTCGCCTTTCCCGAGGACTATCCGATCCTCGACGTGCGCGCGCTCGAGTCGCTCGGCGTCAAGCCGCGTTCGACCTACCCGGTGAGCTTCTGGCTGGCCTACCTGGAAGCCTGCCGCACGCTGGCGCACCAAGCGGGGGTCAGCCTCCGCACCCTCGACAAGGCGCTGTGGCAGCGCTCCAAGGAGATCAGCCGGGCGTCTCCCGCCGCCGGCGCGGGCGCTGAGCGTTCCGCGTGAGCGACATCAATTCGTGGACGCGGTCGACCGCGCGACGATCCGTCGCGACCGTACTGGCTCCGACCCGCCGTGTTTCCTCGTAAAGGCGTCCAAGCTGGACGCGCGCCATGCGCTCCAGCCGCTGCACCCTCGGGATTGCCATCGATACCTCCTCGGCTCAGGGCCCCTCTGTGCCGTTCAACCGTCGGTCTAGGTGTAGCACTCCGGATCGGACCAGACAACCGCGGCGTTCACAAATCGAGCGGGCGAGAGTCTCAATAGGCTAAGCGCGTGCAACCGGCGGACGAGGGTTCTGAACTACCGCCGCTCGCCCACCTGACGGCGATGATCCCGTTCGCCGCCACGCTCGGGATGGAGCTCGTGTCGGCGAGCGCGGATGAGGTCGTCGGCCGCCTGGCCTGGCGCGCCGAGCTGTGCACCACCGGCGGCGCGCTCCACGGCGGCGCGCTGATGTCGCTCGCCGACAACCTCGGCGGCGTGTGCGCTTACCTGAACCTGCCCGCCGGCGCCACCACCGCCACGATCTCCTCGTCGACCAATTTCATGCGCGGCGTCCGCGACGGACACGTCACCGCGTCGGCCCGGCCCCTGCGCGTCGGCCGATCGGTGATCGTCATACAGACCGACCTGCGCGACGACGCCGGCCGGCTCGTGGTTCAGACCACGCAGGCGCAGGCCGTCATCGGGTCATAGCCGGCTCGACCCCAAGCGCCCGGAGCGTCTCCTCGAAGGCGACGATGCGCGCGGTGTCGACGTAGAAGTCGTCGTGCTCGACGATCCTCCCCCAGCGCGTGCGCACCGTCATCGCGACGTGGTTCGCGTACAGCTCCTCGCCGTCGGGACCGGTGGCGCGATCATCGAATCGCACCGCCATCGTCATTGCCCAGGGCGGTCCGGCGAGCCAGATCTTGCTGATCTCGCCCCGCACCCCCGCCTTCGTGAAGTTCTGCAGGAACCGCTCGATCGCGGCCTTGCCGCGGTGCTCGCCCGACCACCGGTGCGGGCCCTCGTTGAAGCGGAGGACCGCGTCGTCGGCGTAGCCGGAGAGCAGCGAACCGTAGTCGCCGTCGTTGAGCTTCCGGACGTCCCGGCGCAGCTTGAGCAGTACGACGTGCGGAAGGAGCGCGCGGCCGGCGATCGCCGCGCCGGCGCCGATGAGCATGCTGCGCTTGTCGATCATCTCGTGTCCTCCTGGATGGCCTCCTAGAGTGGCGCCTTCTCGACCAGGGCCACCGCCGACGCCGCGCACGCTGCCATCGGCTCCACGCTCCGCAGCGAGCGGCTCAGCAGGAACGCCCCCTCGAGCAGCGCGAGCATGCTCAGGGCGAGGCCTCGCGCGCGCTCGGCGGCGATTCCCGCCTCGACGGCATCCTCGGCTACGGCGGCGAGCCAGGACTCGAACACGTCCGCCGTTGCCTCGCGCAGCACCGGATTCGTGCTCGCGACGTCGCCGGCGACGGTGGCGATCGGGCACGCGTCCGCGTAATCCGTGGCCTCGAGCGTCTGGGCCGCGCCGGCGAAGAAGTCGCGCACGGCGCTCCCCAGGTCGGGCGCGGCCGCGGCGATCGACTCGTACAACGCGAGAAAGAAGCGCCCCCCGGCTCGGAGCACCTCATCGGTCAGCTGCTGCTTGCCGCCCGGGAAGAAGTGATAGACGGACCCGAGGGTCGCCTCGGCCTCGGTCGCGATCTGCTTGAGGCCGGTGCCGGCGTAGCCCTGCCGGCGGAACAGCTCCGCGCTCGCGTAGACGATGCGCTCGCGGGTCGAGACGGGGTTCTCGGCGGTGTCGGTGGCGCTGGGCATCGGGAGCAGCACCCTACTACAAATAGAACGTTCTATCTAGAGCGCACGAGGGAAAGACGGATCGAGGGAGAGCCAGGCCGTCGTGCAGCTCGCGCCGGCCACACGCCAGGTGGCGCTCAGCTTTCGAGCCGGAACCCGACCTTGAGCATCACCTGGAAGTAGGCGACCGAGCCGTCCTCGTGCAGCTGGCCGCGGATCTCGGTCACCTCGAACCAGTCGAGGTGGCGGAGGGTCTTGCCGGCGCGCTGGAGGGCGTTCCGGATGGCATCGTCGATCGTGCCGGGAGCGGATCCGACGATCTCGCTGACTGAGTACACGTGATCGGACACTTGGCCTCCTTTTGATTGGGAACCCAGCCGCGGGGCGCGGCCGGGGCAGCCTACCAGCGCTTGCTATTTGCTGCTAGACTGCAAGCGCTGCAAACGCACCGATCCAGATTGCGCTTGCACGCTTGCTTGATATCTGCTAATCTGCAAGCACACCACGACTCCGACATCTCAACTCCTGGAGACAAAATCATGGCAACCACCACTCACACCAAGACCGGGATTCCCTCGTTCGACACCGCTTTCGAGCAGGTCCGCGAGAGCAGCGAGCAGGTCCTGGCGGCCACCCGCAAGGCCAGCAACCTGTATCTCGACACCTACGAGAAGACCGTGGACCGCGCCACGGACCTCCAGCTGAAGCTCGCCGGGCTGACCCAGCAGGAGTGGCTCAAGAGCCTGATCGAGGCGCAGGTCGACATCACTCGTGAGCTCGCCGGCTCGTACACGACGACCGCGCGCAGCCTCCTCAAGTAGGGTTCGCCGGCATCGGTGACTGGTAGAAGCACCGGTGGGAATACCGCCGGTGCTTCGTCGTTTTTTGAGGTGCTTTGAGGTTTATTCGCAAGGAGAAGAACATGAGCGCTTTCCCGCAATCCCCCCCGGTCCCGGCTCCCGGCCTTGGCTCGGGCCTCTTCGACAGCTGGCTCGAGGGCTACTCCAGCGCGTTCGAGGGCATTGGCCGGATCTGGACGACCGCGCTCCAGCGGGGTCCCGGAGCGCTCAACCTGCCTCGCTGGGTGGTCACCGCGACCAACCGGCGGGCGCCTGGCTGGACCACGCCGAATGAGATCGTGTTCGAGGCGCCGCTCGCCCGCCTGCGTGATTTCTCCACCTCGAAGCGCCGCATCACGCCCACGCTCGTGCTCCCGCCTCAGGCCGGTCACGACTCGTGCATCGTCGACTACTCGGCCGAGCAGAGCCAGATGGGGACGATCATCGAGGCCGGGCTCGAGCGGGCCTTCTCCCTCGATTGGGTCGGCGCCACCCGCGAGACCAAGGACGCCTCGATCGAGGACTACGTCGAGCTGGTCGACCGTGCCATCGAGCACTGCGGCGGGCGCGTCAACCTGATCGGTGACTGCCAGGGTGGCTGGTTGGCGACGATGTACGCGGCGCTTCGTCCCGAACGCGTGAACACGCTGACGATCGCCGGCGCGCCGATCGACTTCCACGCCGGCGAGCCGGTCATCCACGAGATCGTTCGGCGGGTGGCGCCGAACGGCGACCTGCACTTCTACGAGGCGCTCGTGGCCATCGACGGCGGCGTGCTCAAGGGCCGCCACATGCTGTCGGGGTTCATCATGATCCAGCCCGCCGCCGAGATCTCGCGCCAGATCGACCTGCTGCTGCACCTCGACGACGACGCCCACGTGGCCCGCTACCGCGAGTTCGAGGACTGGTTCAAGCACACCCAGGACGTCCCCGGCGGCTTCTACCTGTGGGTCGTTCGCCACCTGTTCCGCGACAACGCGCTGATCACCGGCGCGCTCGAGGTCGGCGGCGAGAAGGTCGACCTGGCGCGGATCGACATGCCGCTCAACCTGATGGCCGGCGCCACCGACCACATCACCCCACCCGACCAGGTGTTCGCGCTCGCCGGCTACGCCTCGACCCCGGCCGAGCTCATCACCCGCCACGTCTCCAGCGGCGGGCACCTCGGCCTGTTCATGGGCCACGAGGCGCTCCGCGAGCACTGGCCGCGCGTGCTGGCCGACGTCCTCAAGCACTCGCGTGCGTCGCGGCGCGCGACCGCGGGTAGCCATCGGTAAAGACCCCGAACCAGGGAGGACCGATGGGCGACAGGACGCAGCGAGTCAAGGGCAAGGCCAAGAACGCGGTCGGCAACGCCCGCAGCGCGGTCGAGAAGTCGACCCGCTAGGCGCGGACGATCGAGGCGGGGTCGACCCCGTCGAGGCGGGTCATCGTGACGCTCGCCTCGAGCGCGGCGGTGGCGCTCCCGCGGTAGACGCCCTTGATCGGCGGCACGTCGGCGTAGTGGCGCCCGTGGCCGATCTTGACGTGATTCTCGCCGGCGAGCCCGCGGTTGGTGGGGTCGGCGCCGACCCACACGGGCTCGCCCTGCCCGGGCACGGGCAGTAGCGCCTCAAGCCACGCGTGGGTGTCGACCTCGATCGACTCCTGCCCGCCCGAGCTTCCCAGCGCGAACAGGTATCCCGAGACGTATCGCGCGGCGATCCCGTGGTGGCGAAGCAGGCACACGCCGAGGTGGACGAAGTCCTGGCAGACGCCGGCGCCGCCGTCCAGCAGATCGCGGACGGTCGAGTCGACGTAGGTGGCGCCCTGGCGGTACTCGAACCGGTCGGGGATCAGCTCGGAGATGAGTATCAGCATCCCGAGCGGCGAGTCGGCCGCGCGGGTGGTCGCGAGCAGCTCGCCCAGCGCCGGGTGCTGGGGAGCATCGTCGGTCTGTAGGAGGAACTCGCCGCCGGCCTCGCGGTAGGCGGGCTCGTCGAGCGCCTCCCAGGTGGCGTGCGGGGCCGCGGCCGCGGGCCGGGTGCTCACCCGCGCGCGCACGTCGATCGTGAGCTGGCGGTGCGGGCGCGAGACCTCGAACTCGACCACGTCGGTCCCGAAGTAGTCGGTGTGGCGGTGCAGCCGGACCTCCGGGGCGAGCCGGACGCTGAACTCGTCGCAGCGCTGGCGGGCGGTGGTCGCCGGCTTGACGCGCAGCGCGTTCAGGTTGTCGACGACGTCGCCGTCGTACTGGTAGCTCGTCAGGTACCGGATCGCGAAGTTCATGGGGAGCGGCTCTCAATCATGGCGCCACCTACAGATGTACCGCCGCCAGCGCGGCGATCGCGAAGTAGCGGTCCCCGATGTCGCGGTCGATCAGCTCGAGCTCCCCCTGTACCCGCTCGAGAATCCCGCCTAAACCGAGCCTGCCCTGGGGCGTCCGGCGCTGGAGCTCGAGCTCGGCGATCAGCCGCTCGAGGCGCAGCACGGGCGGCGAGGAGCGCGGATGCGCGTCGGCCTCCAGCAGCGCGTCCCGGAGCGCCGCAACGGACGAGGCGACCGAACCCGGGTACGAGCTGTCGTAGAGCAGGAAGCGGACCACCGGGACGACCGTGGGGGCATCGCGCACCGCGCGCCGGTAGGCCTGCGCTCCCCCGACCGCCTGCAGCAGTGCGATCGCCTCGCTCTCGTGTCCGCCGCGGGCTGATTCCGCGGGGACGGTGACTAGCAGCATCCGCAGGACCATGTCGGCCTGCTCGATCCGCCCGCCGGCCTCGAGGAACGCCCGCCCTTCGTCGTGGAGCATGGTCCGGTCGACGAGGCCCCAGAACAGCGCGCAGCGCTCCTTGACCTCCTGGTAGACCGAGTACGGCCCCGTCTGCAGCGCCGCGGCAAGGTCGTAGCGGCGCAGCGACAGGTAGAACGAGTTCAGCGCCTCCCACATCTCGGTCGAGATCACGTCGCGCAGCGTGCGGCCCCGCTCGCGGGCGCGGGTGACGCAGGAGACGATCGAGGCCTGGCTCTGGACGTCGAGGGTGAGGAGCCGCGCCGTCTCGCCGCGCCCGAGCGGCCGGCGCTCGGCGCTCGCGGCCTCGAGGACGTCCTCGCCGGGCATTGGCGGCTTGCCGCCGATGATCGTGAGCACCGCGTCCCAGGTGAGCGAGATGCTGCGTTCGTCGGGCGCGCCGGCGACGTCGGCGTGAAAGGCGCCGTCGAGCGTGCGTGCGGTGTGCTCGGCCCGGGTGAGGTCGCGCCCCAGCCAGAACAGCTCGTGCGCGATCCGGGCCAGCATCAGATCAGCGGCGGCGCCTGACGGCGGCGCCTTAGCTGCTGTTGTTGCTGCTGCGACTGCCCGTGCCAGCCTCCGTAGCGGACGTCGGGCAGGCGCGGCGGGCGCTGCGCCGGGAGCGTCCCCGGCGCGTGGTCGATCGAAGCCCCGTCGTCGAGCACCCAGGTGTCCTTGGAGCCGCCGCCCTGGGAGGAGTTCACGATCATCGACCCCTCGTCGAGCGCGACACGCGTGAGGCCGCCGGGAACGATCCGGATCTCCTCCCCGAACACCGCGAACGGCCGCAGATCGACGTGGCGCGGCGCGAGCCTGCCGTCGCCGCCCTCGGTGGGAACGGTTGACAGGTGGACGAGCTCCTGCGCGATGAACCGCTCGGGCTGTGCCTCGATCAGCCGGGCCTGGCGCTCGCGCTGCTCGGTCCCCGCCTGGGGGCCGATGAACACGCCCTTCCCGCCCGACTCGGAGGTCGGCTTGATCACGAGCTCGTGGAGTCGGTCGAGCACCTGCCTGCGCACGCGCTCGTCGGTGAGCAGGTAGGTGGGGACGTTGTCGAGGATCGGTTCCTCGCTCAGGTAGAAGCGGATCATCTCGGGGACGTAGTGGTAGACCGCCTTGTCGTCGGCGACCCCGGTCCCGATCGCGTTGGCGATCGCCACCGTGCCCGCGCGGTAGGCGCGCACCAGCCCGGGGACGCCCAGCAGCGAGTCGGGACGGAACTCGAGCGGATCGATGAAGTCGTCGTCGAGCCGGCGGTAGATCGTGTGCACGCGCTGCAGGCCGCTCGTCGTGCGCATGTAGCAGACCGCGTCGCGCACGACGAGGTCGCCGGCCTCGACGAGCTCGATCCCCATCTGCCGCGCCAGGAACGCGTGCTCGAAGTAGGCGGAGTTCATCGGGCCGGGCGTCCACAGCACGACGGTCGCCTCGCCGGCGTCGACGCCGGGCGCCACCGAGCGCAGCGCGTCCAACAGCAGCGACGGATAGTTGTCGACGGCGCGGATCCGCTGGCCCTCGAACAGCTCCGGCATCAGTCGCGTCATCGCCAGCCGGTTCTCGATCACGTAGGAGATTCCACTGGGCGTCCGCACGTTGTCCTCGAGCACCCGCCAGCGTCCGTCGCCGCCGCGAACCAGGTCACAGCCGGAGACGTGACAGTAGACGCCGCCCGGAGGCCGCACACCGTGCACCGGGCGCGCGAACTGGGGACGGCTGACGACCAGCGACCAGGGCACGATCCCGGCCCGGACGATCTCGTGCGCGTGGTAGACGTCGTCGACGAACGCGTTCAGCGCCCGGATCCGCTGGGCCAGCCCGCGCTTGATCGCCGTCCATTCGGCCGCGGTGAGGACGCGGGGGATGAGGTCGAGCGGCCACGCCCGGTCGCGGCGCTCGCCGTCGCCCGCCGGCACCTCGAAGGTGATCCCCTGCTGCATGAAGATCGTGTCCCGGCGCCGGCCGGCGGCGCGCAGGCGCTCGGGCCCCAGGCGCGCCAGGGTCGTGAGCAGCTGCGCGGCGTGCGGGAGCGGCGCGCCGTCGGCGCCGACGAGCTCGTCCCGGCAGCCCGTCGGGACCTGATAGTGCTCGAGTAATCCGTCGCCCGGGGTGCTCATGACCTGCGAGGTTTATCGGGTCTCGGCAGGGGCCGCTACGCCCGACGGGCCAACCCGCACGCCGACGGCTTGTCCAGGTGGCGCATCGGCTGTCCTCACTCGGCCACGTAGTGGCGCTCGCCGGCCGGATCCACCCACACGCGCATCACCTTGCGCGTGCGCGGGTCGCGAAACCGCTCGCCCGTCGGCTGCCAGTCCGCTCCCGGCTTGTCGGCCTCGCCGTGGCCGCGGCCCCAGCCCGGGCGGCGCTCCCGCGCCGGGACGGGATCCAGCGGCGGAAGGCCGGCCAGCGCCTCCGCCGCGGCCTCGCGAGTCGGGGCCTCGGCCACGATCCCCACCCGCCGCTCGAGCTCGGCGACGTCGAGCCGGCCTTCGGCGGCGTGGCGCTTGAGCGTCTCGTAGAAGAGCTCGCGATCCGCGTCGCTGAGGAGCAACCGGTGCCCCTCCCGTCAACGTTCAGCTCGCGGCACTACATCCGGTCGGCCTTGACGGCCGTTCCGTAGGCCACGATCTCGGTGAACTGGTTGCCGATCTCCGAGGAGTCGAAGCGCACCCCGATGATCGCGTCGGCGCCGAGCAGGCGGGCGTTGTCGCTCATCCGGTCGATCGCGTGGCGGCGCGAGTCCTCAAGCAGCTGCGTGTACTCGGGGATCTCACCCCGGCGAAGGGCGCGGAACGACGCGGTCATGCCGCCGATCGCTCCCATGCTCCTGACCACGAGGCCGTAGCAGACGCCGAGGTTCCCCGTGATGCGCATGCCCGGGACCTCGAGGGCGGTGGTCATCGGTAGGTCGGCGGCGGGCGCGGATTCGCTCATGGGCGAGCAACTTACCACCGCCATGCGCCGGTACCGTTGTCCGCCGAGATGGGACCACGCCGCGTCTGCACGCTGATCCTGCTGCTCGTCGCCTTCCCGCTGACCGCGTGCGGCAGCTCGAGCGGCAGTTCGAGTGCGAGCGCATCGCCGAGCGCGTCGAGCAGCTCCACGCCGGCCTCGACGCAGAGCATGACGGCCTCGACTCCGTCGGCCGGCGGCCAGTCACCCGGACCCGAGGGCATCCCGCTCGAGCAGGGTCCGGAGCTCGCGCCCGCCTCGACCACGACGCCGGGCACGCCGGTCGACGGGATCAAGTGCGCGCCGATCGAGCAGCTCGCCTACCACATCCACTCCCACCTCCAGGTGTACGCGAACGGCCAGCCGCGGACGCTGCCGGCGGCGATCGGGCTGATCGGCCCGGTCTACGAGCAGACCCCGTACGGGAAGTTCTATGGAGCCCGCACCTGTTACTACTGGCTCCACACCCACGCCAGCGACGGCGTGATCCACATCGAGTCGCCGACCGTGCGGATCTACAGCCTGGGCAACTTCTTCGACGAGTGGCGCCAGCCGCTCGGGCCGGATCAGGTGGGCCCGGCCAAAGGCAAGGTCACCGCGTTCTTCAACGGCAAGCCCTGGAAGCAGAACCCCCGCGCGATTCCGCTGATCGCCCACAGCTCGATCGACCTCGACGTCGGTACGCCCGTCGCAACCGCCCAAGGTGATCTCGTGGGCGGGCACCAGCCTGTGAGCAGCTAAGCAGGCTTGCGGCTGCCGCGGCGCCGCCGGCGGGCCACCTCGAGGCCGACGCCGGCGGCGACCAGAAGGACGAGGCCGACGACGCTGACCCAGCCGATGTCGGACACGATGTCGAGCACCGGCGGGCCCGCGTAGTAGGCGCCCAGCCCGATCCCGACCGCCCAGATGACCGCGGTCATCTCATTGACAACCAGGTATATGACGGTGTTGACCCGGTGGATGCCCGCGACCCACGCCGGCGTGAGGATGATCGCGGTCACGGTCCAGCGCTGGAACACCTCTTCGCCGCGCTCGACCGCCCTCAGACGCAGCTTGAGCAGCGGACCCGGAGCGGTCATCACGGCGCGCCCGCCTAACAGCCCGGCCAGCCAGCCCGCGATCCCGCCCAGGCTGGCCCCGACGAACGCCCAGGCCAGAACCGGCTTGATGTCGAGCTTGTGCTTGGAGGCGACGATCGCGGCGGCGATCAGCAACGGCTCGCCCGGTCCGGGAACTCCGGCCCAGCTGGCGAACGCCGCGATCGCCAGCGCGGCGTAATCGATCGACGGGGCCGGGACGCCGTGGTGAATGAGGTGGAGGTGCAGGTGGATCAGCTGGAAAATCAAGTTCTTCGATCCTGGCACAGCAACCGGCTTACACTCGCCACGTGCTGATCCTGCCGCCAGGCCACGCAGACGCCGTCGCCGCCCACCGGCGCCTCTCCGGGCGCGAGAGGTGGATCCTGGGCGGGGTCCTGGGCGCGGTCGTCGCGCTCGCGCTCGTGCTCGTGATCTCGCTGGCCAGCGGCGGCCCCAGCTCGAGCCGCGGCTGCATCTACGCCACGATCCCGGCCGACACCGGCGCCCAGCAGGTTCACCAGTGCGGCGCTCAAGCGCGGGACACGTGCCAGTCGGTCTACGCCCCGGGGGCGTTCACCCGGCAGGCGGCCGGCGCGATCGCGACCGAGTGCCGCAAGGCCGGGCTGCCGGTCGGCTCCGAGCAGTAGCGCGCAGGGTCAGGACGAGCCTCCACTGGTCCCATGGACGCCGCCGAAGGCGGCCCAACAACACGATTCCGCGTCGCAAAATCGCCGGAAATTGACGTAATTGCGGGATCGGCTTATCCCAATGTCCAGACACCCCCTCCATTTGCTGGACGTGAGGACATGGCCGCTCCGTGGGCTCGAGACCAGACTCGCTCATGCAAATTGGCGTCGCCAGGCCCTGCCGCGCGGCGTACCCAAGCACAAGGAGATCCAGTTGCCACTCGAAGCACCAAGCTGGCTCAACTCGGGCGACACGGCGTGGCAGGTCACTGCCGCGACGCTCGTCGGCCTGATGAGCGTGCCTGGCCTGGCAGTGCTCTACGGCGGCGTGATGCAGAAGCGCTGGTCGATCAACAGCATGATGCTGACGTTCGCCACGTTCTCGGTCGTGCTCGTCGTGTGGGTCCTGTGGGCCTTCAAGATGGGGTTTGGCTCCCCGTTCCACGGCCTGTCGGACAGCGGCTTTTTCGGGAACTTCATCGGTAAGCCCGGGCCGGTTCTGTCGCACACGGAGCTACAGCACCAGTCGAGCATTCCGTTGATCGGAACGCAGTCGTTCCCGAAGTCGGCGCTCGTCTACTTCCAGTTCGTGTTCGCCGCGATCACCCCGATCCTGGCCCTCGGGTCGGTGCTCGGGCGCGTGAACTTCAAGGCGTGGCTCCCGTTCTGCGTCCTGTGGATCACGTGCGTGTACGCGGTCGACGCGTTCCTGCTCTGGGGCGGCGGCTTCTTCGCCCAGAAGGGCGCGGTCGACTTCTCGGGCGGCTACGTGATCCATCTCTCCGCCGGCGTGGCCGGGTTCGTCGCGGCGGCGGTGATCGGACCACGATTGCAACGCGACCGCGAGATCGACGCGCCGAACAACGTCGCGATGGTCGCGGTCGGAGCCGGCCTCCTGTGGCTCGGCTGGAACGGGTTCAACGGCGGAGATCCGTACGCCTCGAACATGTCGACGGCGGCGGCGGTGCTCAACACCAACCTGTGCACCGCGGTCGCGCTGCTTGTCTGGATCGCGTGGGATTACCTCACCGGACGCAAGCCGTCGCTGATCGGCACGGTCAACGGCATGATCGTCGGCCTGGTCGCGATCACACCGGCGGCCGGGTACGTGAACGGCTGGGGGGCAATCGCCTTGGGCGTCATCGCCTCGACGATCGTCTACTTCGCGCTCAACTACCTGAGCCGAGTGCGGCCGTTCCGCAACGTCGATGACACGCTCGGCGTGGTCTACACGCACGGGTTCGCCGGTCTGGCCGGCGGGCTGCTGGTCGGGATCTTCGCCGACCCGCAGATGGCGATCGGCTACAAGACCAGCAAGCACGGACTGATCGCGACCGGCGGTGTCGCCGGCGTGGTCCACGGCAACTGGACACTCCTGAAGTGGCAGTTCCTGGCCGCGTTGTTCGTGATCTGCTGGACGGCGTTCTGCACGTTCGTCCTGCTCAAGCTGGTCGGGCTGTTCATCCCGCTGCGGATGTCTGAGAAGAACATGGAGATCGGCGACGTCGCCGAGCACGGCCACGAGGTCTACCCGTCCGACGTTCCGTCGCTCGGGTACCCAAGCGGCATACCCGGCATCGCCACTGGAGCCGGCCACGCCACGCCGACGTCCGTCTGAGGTGAATGATTGGGAGCCCGCCCACCCGCACGGCAGTGGGCGGGTGGGCGCCCAGTCAAACCCGCTGACCATCGTCTCTAGCGCAGTCGCGGGCGACGGGATCGAACGCGTTGCCCGCACTGCGTCCGAGGCGCTCGGGTATCCCGTGGCGATCATCCTGCCTTCCGTGGGCGCGCCCGTCGTATGGCCGGCGGGCGCGCTCGCGGCCGACGTGCTCGGGGAGCTGATCGATCACGCGGTGGCGCTGGCGGCCGGCGGAGTGGGAGGAGTCCCGATGGCGGTGGCTCACATCGAGCCCATCCGGATCGGGCGCGAGGTAGTCGGGATCGTGGCCACCACAGCCGGCGTACCGGCCAACGGCGGCGGCGGGGGCCAGGCCGACTGGCTCGAGGCGACGGCCGCGGCCGCCGCGGTCACCCGCCTCATGCACGGCGGACCGGACAGCGACGAGGCCGACTTGGTGCGGGCCTTGCTCGGCGCGCTCGTGGTCTCGTCACCCGCCGACGTCCGGACGTTGCTCGCCGATGGGCATCGGCTGGGGGTCGACCTGAGCGCCGGCGCGATCGCGATCTGCGGCCGGGGGCAGGCGACCGGCGAAGTTCTCGAGGAGCACGGGGCGCTTCTGGCCGAGGTCGGGACCGGGCGCATGGTCGGCCTTGTGACGCTCACCGATGAACGGACCGCCGAGCGCCGGGCCGCCGCGCTCGCCGAGCGGATGTCGGCGGACGGCGTCGCAGTCGGGATTTCATCCCCGCGCCGGCAGCCCGCGCTGTTGCACGAGGCGCTTCGCGAGGCGATGCTGCTGGCCGAGCTCGCCGGCGCGCCGGAGGCGGCGTTCGCCGGCCAGGAGGAGACCTACCGCTTGTTGATCGGCGTGCTGCTCCGAGACCCCGACGAGGTCGAGCTGCTGCGCACGCGCACGATTTCGCCGCTGGCGGCCTACGACGCCGAGCACGACACCGAGTTGCTGATCACGCTCGCGACGTTTCTGGCCCACCACGGCTCGACCACCGAGACTGCCGAGGCGATGCGCCTGCACCGCCACACGGTCGGCTATCGCCTGTCCCGCGTCCAGGAGGTCTCGGGGCTCTCGCCGTACGAGTCCGACGGCCGCGAGCGGCTCAGCCTTGGACTCAAGGCCGCCCAGATATTGGCGGCAGAAAAACGACTGTCACAACCCGGATAGGCTCGCGCCTATCGAGACTCAATGAAGGAGGAAACCGTGGCCACCACAGAGAGCGAACACACGGCGATGGCGGCGGGCGCGACCAGCCCCGCCGATGTGCTCGAGTTCGCCACCGAACGCGGAGTCGAGATGGTGGATTTGAAGTTCGTCGATCTGCCGGGGACCTGGCAGCACATGACGTTGCCGATCGGCGCCATCGACGCCGACGACTTCGAATCCGGCCTGGGCTTCGACGGCTCCTCGATCCGCGGCTTTCAGGAGATCCACGAGTCCGACATGCTCCTGATCCCCGACCCGGCGACGGCGTTCATCGATCCGTACTACACGCGCAGCACGCTGTCGCTGATCTGCTCGGTCGCCGATCCGGTGCTGGGCGAGCCCTACGCGCGCGATCCGCGGTTCGTCGCCCACAAGGCCGAGCAGCATCTGGTCGCCAGCGGGATCGCCGACGTCGCCTACTTCGGCCCCGAGGCCGAGTTCTTCGTGTTCGACCACATCGCCTACGAGCAGGTCGAGCACCGGGCGTTCTACGAGGTCGACTCGGCCGAGGGCTTCTGGAACACCGGGGCCCCGACCAGCTCGAAGCCGAACCTGGCCTACAAGCTGCGCCAGAAGGAGGGCTACTTCCCGGTGCCGCCGGCTGACTCACTGGCCAACCTGCGCTCGGAGATGGTGGCGACGATGGAGGCACTCGGGATCCGGTGTGAGTTCCACCACCACGAGGTGTCCTCGGGCGGCCAGGGCGAGATCGACATGCGCTTCCAGCCGCTCCTGCGGATGGCCGACCAGATGATGATCTACAAGTACGTGGTCAAGAACACGGCCTACGCCGCCGGCAAGACCGCGACCTTCATGCCGAAGCCGATCTTCCAGGAGAACGGGTCGGGCATGCACGTGCACCAGTCGCTGTGGAAGGACGACGACCCGCTGATGTTCGGCGAGGGCGGCTACGCCCACCTGAGCGACCTGGCCAAGCACTACATCGCGGGTCTGCTGACGCACGCGCCGGCGCTGCTGGCCTTCTGCGCCCCGACGACGAACTCGTATCGGCGCTTGGTTCCGGGCTTTGAAGCACCGGTCAACCTGGTGTATTCGGCGCGCAACCGGAGCGCGTGCGTGCGGGTGCCGATGTACCACGAGACGCCCAAGTCCAAGCGGATCGAGTTCCGCTCGCCCGACCCGACCGCCAACCCGTATCTGGCGTTTTCCGCCTTGATGCTGGCGGGGCTCGACGGGATCAAGCGCCAGCTCGACCCGGGCGACCCGCTCGACGCGGACCTGTACGAGCTGCCGGCGGAGACGCTGTCCAACATCGCCACCGTCCCGTCATCGCTCGAGGCCTCGCTCGACGCGCTCGAGGCGGACAACGCCTTCCTGCTCGAGGGTGACGTGTTCACGCCGGGGCTGATCGAGGCGTACGTGCGCTACAAGCGCGAGGAAGAGGTGGACGCGATCCGGATGCGGCCGCATCCGTGGGAGTTCGCGCTGTACCACGACGCCTAACCTAAGCGTCTTTGGGGGCCGTCGTCCCCTTCGCCCGCCCGTGCGCCGTTCTCTCCTCCGCGGTTAGCGACGGTGGTCGGGCGCAGGGGATTGACGGCCCCCTTTGGCGTGCTTTTGGCGTCGTGGCGCCAGGGCGCGCGGTCGCCACGGATGCGGCCGCGGCCCGGCTCCGCGTTGGGTGAAAGCTGGGCGTCCGAGCCCCACCGGGTCTTCCCCCGACGATCCGCATCGCCCGACACGCGGCCACCCCCTGCAAAAGTCGCCAAGACTCCCGCCGCGCCACCGCCCTGGCGACATAAGCATGTCCACCATGCTCATGTCGCCAAGACGGGTGGCCAGAGCGCACTTTGCTGCGTTTTACGGGTCCCGCGGATGCCGCACGGCTCGGCACCCCCGCTCGTTAAACCCGTTCCCGCCGCCGGACGCGCGCCACCAGCCGCTGCCACGCGCTTGGCTCGCGGGGCTGGGCCTTTAGCCACTCCTCCCGGGACGGAAGCTTGCCCGCCCGCCTGGCGGCCAGGACGCATTCGGTGTGGGCGTGCCGGCGCCGGCTGCGATCGCCCTCGGGGAACATGAGCATGTGCTCAGTGAGCGCCGGCAGATGGCGGCCGCACAGCGGGCAGCGGTAGGTCGCGGGCTTCAGGTTCTGGGCGCGGCGGACGTACCACCAGCGGGCTTGCGGGCGCTCGGCCATGTGTCCAAGGATTGCAGCCGCCGGCGAGGACGAACGCTATCTTCGAGGCGCATGGAGCACCGCGACGAGCGGATCGTGGTTGAGACCGACCGGTACCGGATCTCCGGGGTGCTGCGGCTGCCGCGCGACGGCTACCGCAGCCGGTTGACCGACTATCTCAACTCCTCCGAACGTGTGTTCGTGCCGCTGACCGACGTCGAAATAGTCCCGTTTGACGGCGGCGAGACTCAGCGCCAGCCGTTCCTGGCGGTATCGCTCAACCACGTCGTGCTGGCGATGCCCGACGGCGAGCCCGTGGACTGAATACCGCCTTTGGCCGGACCGCCGGCCCTCGCCCGGAGCAAGATCTGCGTGTTACCACGGAGCGGCTGCGAGGTATCGTGTTGGTATGGCCACACGCCGTGCAGACGACCTCGAGGGCCTCAGCCGCAGCGAGATTCTCCGCGCCTCGCCGCGGATGTTCGACTCGAACCTGTTCGAGAAATTCTCGCGGGTCCACTGGAGCGTCCCCCCGATCATCTTCGTGCCCGTCATCGCGGTCCTGCTGATCGAGGGCTTCGTCCACGGCGTCGGCTGGTCCGCCGTCTACTGGATCCCCGCCGGTTATCTGTTCTGGACGCTGACCGAGTACTGGCTGCACCGGGTGGTCTTCCACTTCGAACCCGACAAGGGGATCGGCGCGCGCCTTCACTGGATCATCCACGGCGTCCACCACGACCACCCGAACGACCCCCTGCGGCTCGTCATGCCGCCGGCGCTCAGCGTCCCGCTGGCTGCGCTGTTCGTGTACGTCTTCTACCTGGTGATTGGTAGCCCGGGATTCCTCCCGTTCGGTGCGGCCTTCCTCGCCGGCTACCTGGGCTACGACATGCTCCACTACCACGTGCACCATCACCGTCCCAAGACCGCGCTCGGCAAGCGCCTGCGCGAGCTTCACATGCGACACCACTTCCAGAACCACGAGCGCGGCTACGGCGTGAGCGCGCCGTTCTGGGATCACGTGTTCGGGACCGCCCCGAAGAAGACCCGCTAGCGGCGGCGCAGCGGTTCATGGGCGTCGGCCGGTGAACGTCTGAGCCGGCTCGCCGCGGACGCCCGCCGGCGCGCGCTCGAACGAGCCGGAATCGAACCGCAGGAGCTCGACCCGGTGCCGCTCCCGACGTCGACCGCCGAGGAGATCACCTCTAACGCCCGGCCCCTCGTGGCGGGCCTGATCGGCGCGGACGGGAGGGGAGTACGTCGATCGCTTCGGCAACGCCTCGACGGCGACGCTCCCGATCGCGCTGACGGTGGCGCAGTCCGAGGGGCGGACCCGCCTCCGCGACCGCGTGCTGCCGGCCGCGCTCGGCGGCGGGCTCGCGTGGGGTCCGACCGTGGTCCAGTGGAGCGGACGCGCATCCGGGCGGGGCTCCGCGCCGACCGCGCGTCAGCCGAGCGTGATGCCCACGGTGTAGTAGGCGCCCTTGCGCACGTGTGCCGTCGGGATCTGCCTGATCACGCGCAAGGTGTGACTCTTGCGGATCAGCGGGTCATCGTGGACCTTTCCGAGATGACAGTCCTGCTGCAGCAGCGCCGCCTTGACCTGAGTCAACGTGTTGTGGATGAGGTACGGCACGCGACACGGGATCGCGGAGAACGGCACCAGCCCGCGATCATCCACGCGCACGGCGCCGGGCGTGACCGTGACCAGGTAGCGGTTCTTCGGTCCGAAGCGCCAGTAGGCGCCGGAGGGTAGGCCCTCGACCGTCGTCCCGATGGCCGGCCGGTAGACGATGCGGGCCAGCGGGTTCCATTCGTTGGCCAGGTCCCACGGATCAACCGTCACCGATGGCTGAGGGCCTCCGAACACCTTCCAGTTCGTGACCGCGATGGGCGCCCCGCCGGCGACGCGATAGTTCAGCCCGGTCAGGGTGCTCAGGAAGGTGCCGTTCACGGGCTCCGCGTTCAGGCGGGACAGCGGATTGCCGACGTTGTCGATGTCCCACTGATCGACCAGCACCGGGGTGATCGCTCCAAACGCGGTCGGGTCGGCGATGTACATCGGCGCGCCGCCGGCCACGCGGTACACGGCGCCGGTATCGGTCGTAAGGAAGGTGCCGTTAGCGGGGACCGGGTCGAGCGAGTCGAACTGCTGCTGGGTGATCACCGTGTAGGTCTGGGCGCCTCCAACGTCGCTCCAGTTGCTGACGAACAACGGCGCGCCCCCGGCGATCTCGTAGAAGTCCGGTGATCCGCTCACCTGTACGAATGTGCCGTTTGGGAAGAGGGCGTCCCCGGCGGCGCCACCGGCGTCGACGTAGTCGCTGTCGATGTTGATCGTCGCCCCGTCGTAGGTCTCGTTGTGACCTCCCCGGTACTGATGCAGGCGCTGGTGGTTCGGCCAATCAGTGCTGGGCACATAGGGATCGCTGGTGGTCTCCTCGTCGTTCCAATCGGCGATCCAGATCTGGTCTGGCTCGACATAGCCGGTGCCGACCTCGTTCACCAGGTCGGTGATGCCGGAATTCGAGCTGCTGTAGACGCCGGAGACATAGCCATGGGCATGCAGCTCGGTCGTCCACGCGCTCAGGAAGGCCAGCACGGCGGTCGTATTGCTGCTGGTGCGGCTGTAGGCCTCCATGTCGTCGTAGATCGGATTACCGGGACCGAGACCGAGCGCCTCGGCCTGGTCGATGGCGTCGTCGGCCGCGGCCGTGCCCTCGGCCGAGGCCTGCGAGGCGTTGATCGCGGCACATCCACACCCGTTGCTCGGCGCCTGCAGGCCGACGTAGATCGGAAGCAGCGTCCACCCCGCCGCGGATTCCTGGTCGATCCACGACGAGTTGAGGTTCGGCTGCGCGCACGCCTCGTTAGCGCCACCGATGTAGAAGCCGATCGCCCGGTAGGGGGAGGCGCCCCAGGCGGACATGGTCGAGAGGCTCGGGGTCGAGCACGCGTCGAAGCCGGGTCCGGTGTAGATGTCCCCCGTCCGGTGGGTGGCGGCGGGCCGAGCCTCGGGCCGAGCTGCTGTGGCTGCGCCGGCCGCCGCCGCGGAAACGGAGGACTTGCCGAGCGCCCGCGCCACCAGACCGGGCTTGCTGCTCCACGTCGCGGTGACGATCACCCCGGCGGATGGGACCGCGAGCTCGCTCGACGATCCCCCGGCCGGCTGGGCTTGGGGATCGGAGACCGGCGGCAGCGCCGGACCGCTGCTTTCCTGTGCGCGCGCGCCGTGCGCGGCCAGCGGCGAGACCAGGATCGCCTCGGTACGACCAACCGCGTGGGCCGGGCAGCGCTGGCGCGAGCTGGGCGTGCCCAGGTAGACGGCGTGGTGGTCGAAGCGAACACAGGCGGTCGGGTCGGTGGCCAGGTCGTACACGGGCCAGTTCTCGGGCACGACCACCTTGAAGCCGTGGTAGCGGACCACCTTGGTCCGGCCGCCGGCGGTTCCGGATCTCGCTTGATGCCTAGCCGCGGCTGCCGAGGCGGCGCCACCGCCGATCCACGCAAGCGCCAAGAAAAACGCAAGCGAGGCCATAACGGCGAATGCAGCAGGCTTCAGTCGAGGTCGGAATCGGCTCAATGAACGCATGCGGACGGCGCCGACGCGCCGGCCCGCGCTCAGCAAATCGATCTAGCCCGCCTGCACCAGCGGGCCACGTACCCGGTGAAACCCATCGTAACGAGATTGGTTGCGGCGTGCCAGGTACTTAAGCCGGTTCTCAGCGGGAAGCGGAGAGGGCGGGATTCGAACCCGCGATGGAGTGTTAACCCCATACTCGCTTAGCAGGCGAGTGCCTTCAGCCACTCGGCCACCTCTCCGTGGGTCGCTGTGGCGCCAGTCTAGAGCCTGATCACCCGGCAACGGCGGGGACCCGGCGGTTAGCATCGTGTGGGCCGCGTCCCCCGGAGGGGTGGCAGAGCGGTCGAATGCGCTGGTCTTGAAAACCAGAGTCCGGCAACCCCGGACCGCGGGTTCGAATCCCGCCCCCTCCGCTCCTCAGTCGGACAGACCGGCGGCGTTCGGCTTTTTTCCTAGCAATCGGTCGAGCCCGCGATTAGCATCGACGCATGACCGACATCGCGATCCCCGCCGCCCCGCCTGAGGCTCAGGCTGTGGCGGCCCCACCGGGACCCATTCACATCCCGGACTTTCAGATCGTGCCGCGAAGGGGGCTGGTGCTCGTTGCCGTCGTACTCGTCGCTCTCATCGTGGCCATCGCCGCCAACAACCTGTGGCCGCTGATGTTCTTCCACGTGGCCGGCGGAGCGTCCTGGACCATCATCGACCTGTTCCTGGGTCTGGTGCTCGGCCCGATCATGGGCAGCATGTCGATCCCGGCGCGGATCGAGTTCACGACCAAGTTGATGCCGAAGATGCTGCTGATCATGCCGGTCGCGGTGACGGCGACGCTAGCCGCCGGCTGGCAGCTCGGCGTGCATGAGGGCACCGTCCTGACGAGCTATCCCCAGCATGGCTGGGTAGTGGCGAGCTTCATCGTGGTGGGCGTGATGGCGGTGCTCGCGTTGGGCCTGCTCGAGCCGGCCAACATCGCGGTGCTCGTCGAGTTGAAGAAGCCCCGCCCGAACCCGCACGTGATCGAAACGCTGATGAAGCGCTTCATCTACTGCGCAGGGGTCCTCGGTGCGATGCAGGTTGCCACGCTCGTGATCATGACCAAGCTGGCGTCGTCATGAACGAGCGCCAGCTCCCGCCGGTCACCCAGCTCGGCATGCTGTCGCTGGGGCTGATCGTTGCCGGCGGCATCTACCTCTCGTCCCACCTGCCCGACCACGTACCCCTTGGTCCCGCGGTGGCGCTGCTCGCGGCCTCGGTCGTCGTGCTCGCCGTCAACGTCTTTCTGCTCTCGCGCGTGAGGGACTTCGACTGGGCGCGGTTCTTCGAGGTAGGCAAGTGGTCGCTTCTGGCCTACGTGGTGATCGCGGGGATGATTCTGTATGTGTTCCTGCGCAACCACGTCAGTGGCGGTCCGCTCGTCGTGCTCACCCTGTCACTCGTCGTGTTCGCAGTCCACGTTCCCATGCTCGTCGGCTTCACGGTCGCTCGCTACTCCGACCGCGAGGCTCGTGTGGCCGCCTGAGGCGCTCGAGTTCCTCCGCGAGCTCGAGGACAACAACGAGCGGGAGTGGTTCAAGGCCAACCGCCGTCGGTACGACGAGCACCTGCTGGCACCCGCGCGTGAGCTCGCCAACAAGCTCGGCGAGCTCGGCGCCCCCCATTTCTTCCGCCCCTATAACAACCTCCGCTTCCGGCCCGGCCCACCGCTCAAGGAGCACCTCGGCGTCGCGATCGGCTACGGGGCCGCCGGCGGCTACTACTTCGACCTCTCGCTCGACGGCCTGCTCGTGGCCGCCGGACTGTGGCGGCCGGCGCCCGACCAACTCGAGCGCTTCCGGACCGCGCTCGACGACGACCGCAGGGGACGTGGCTTCGAGCGCGGCCTCGCCACCGCACGCCACGGCGGGCTGGCGCCACCCGAACCCGACCTCAAGCGCCCCCCGCGCGGCTACCCACCCGACCACCCTCGGATCGACCACTTGCGCCGCAAGCAGCTGACCGTCTCCGTCCGCCACCCGCTCGAGTCGTGGCTGCACGAGCCCGCCTGCGACGAGCGGGTGCGCTCCGAGCTTCGCGCCGGGCGCGCTCTGGTCAAATGGCTCGCCGAGACGGTCGGCCCGTCGACTCGGGCGGCGCGCTCCTAGCGCCGTCGGGCCTCGGGCTTCGATCGCCGGTTGGACGCTACGATGGTGCATTCGCTGGCAGCAGCAAGCGCCCGTAGCTCAGCTGGATAGAGCGTCGGTCTACGGAACCGAAGGTCGGGAGTTCGAATCTCTCCGGGCGCGCTGATAAACCAGCTGGAAACACTGGGTTTTTC
>Ga0187769_10000261_pt1 | contig 29135 bp, 29 predicted proteins | sample 0116_SJ02_MP02_1_FD_133140 | JGI IMG/M metagenome (GOLD analysis project Ga0187769, IMG submission 133140) | Tropical peat soil microbial communities from peatlands in Department of Meta, Colombia - 0116_SJ02_MP02_10_MG | ecosystem: Environmental > Terrestrial > Soil > Wetlands > Peat | place... | reverse complement strand
GTCGTGGACGATCCCGACTGGCACCTACGTAGCGCTCTTCTACATCTACTCGATCTCGATGCAAAGGGTCATCGGCTCGACCAGTGCGACGATAACGTCTCCAAACGGTGTGATGTGGGGCTGTGTAATGGGTACGAACCCTCCCGTACAGCCCCAGTATGTCTCCATTCTTGGCGAGATACTATCATTGCCCAGCTTCATCCGATACTCGGACGGCAGATGCTGGACATGGGAAGGCACGTTCGTGGCGGGCGCGCCGGGGACAGGAAACCAGGATACATTTGTGTTCGCTCATTTCAACGACACGGTATGGTATCCATGTGGGCCCAACGAGCCATCCAGCCTCAAAATCGATGCGGAAGCATACGTCGTTCCTTTCATTTCTACTGGAGGGAACGTCACGGAGGTTTCAATCACGCCGTACAGCTATCAGGGCACATCCTGTCCAGGCTAGGTGCGTGATTCTTTCAGTATCGCCAGTGACGACAGAGCCGTCTGTTCGACCATCCCGACCTCGATTTTATCCGCCTTTCACCCCCTCATCTTTTATTGAACGATTTCCCCTCCCCGACTCCTTTCTTGTCGCCGCGCAGGCGGCGCCGGTCGGCGTTCTATTGTTCGATTGGTATCGAATTCAGTAAACATACTCTACTGTGCCATCAGGCCTGATTAATGCCCAGGGAAAGGAATCTATCTCTCCCCGCTTTTCAAGGAGAACGACATCAATCTTAACGGGTTCGTTCGAATCTGTCGCCTTCTTCTTCGCTTTATCAAATACTTGTTCTTCTTGCTCATCTTCGGCCCCAGCGAGCCCACCAATCCGGAACCGGGTGTGGTCCGAGGCATACTTCTTCTCGATGTCCTTCAGCCAAGAAAACCGCATGCGGACCTTCAGCTTCTTCGAACTCGCGGTACCCTCGCCGCAATTATGGCAGAACCTTGCGGTCGGTATCCTGCTCCCGCACCTTGTGCATGTTTCTAATTCAGTTTTCGCAAATTGGGGGAGCCTACTCCCACAGTAACCGCAGTAACTTGACGACCTTGCTACAACGGCCATACAATTGGGGCAGGTTGTCCAATTCCAATACCAGTTGCCCCAACCGAACCAAGGCGAATAGAACCCGCTCCGTGCAAAGGGAGAATAAAATGGGACGAACAATACTCTTCTCAATCCGCTGTGCTCATGGCATAGTTTAAGCATATGCGGGGGCTACCGACCTTCGCGAGCGAGATAAGACAGGGGGATCGAGGGCGACGTCGCAGACGCGCTTGCAGGGACGCCAGCTGACGCTCATGCTTACCCTGTTCTGATCTGTGTCCTTGCGACCCGGTCCGCTTCGGAGAGGGCTTTCAGGCAAATCGGCGCATACCCTCGCAAGAAAGGCTCCAACCATCGAAGACTGACGCCGTATCCCGGGCTCCAGTACCTTGTGCCCCCTGTCGACCTAGCGACGAACCCCAATGTCTTCCCCTGTTGAACGATCCTGTCGAACCTAACTCCTCCGGCTTCCACGCTACCCACTAGGAGAGATTTCGCGCACCCTATGCTCGGAATGCCGAGGATCATGCCGCACATGGTGGCCAGGCCTGCGAAGCGAGGGTGGGCGGCCCCGTGGGCGTCGAAGCACACTAGCTCCGGTCGGACTCTCAACCGTCTGACAGCCTCGACAGCGAACGGACCCTCACGCAGATAGAAAAGTCCGCTCTGATACTTGATGCTGCAGGTCCCAAAGTAAAATGAGGTCTCCTTCAACTTTCCACGATCCAGGAGGCACGCCACCGCGACGACTCTGTCTCCTCGGTAGGCCGCATCGACGCCGCATATTCTTGAGACACTCCCTGAGAGAGACAACCTCTTTCTGGAGAGGAGAGCCTGCAGGTCTGCAAAGAAGGCGGTCTCAGCCGGATCGAGTACCTGCCCTGACGATGGTTTCATAGTGAATGACCGCTCTGGCACGTTGAAAATAGGGGACTTGCTTTAATACGAATACGCTTGGCCGTGAGAAGGACCTCTGATGACCAAATGTTCGTATTGCGGGAGGGATAATCCACAAACTGACGCGGCATACTGCTCCTACTGTGGCTCGAGCCTGAGTCAGCAGTCGTCCAATGTTCCGACTTCATCTCAGCGGTCACAGCCAACCTACCCTACGAGCAGGAGTCCAGCTCTAGGCTTGTCCGAGAGGTATGAAAAAGCGCTCAAGAGGGCGGAGCTGTTGGGCACCATACTGCTAGTCTTGGGCGTTGCGGCAGTGGTCCTGCTTCTGGTATGAGGAAGGAAAAGAGGTGAATCGAAATGGAGAACCGAGACGAGACAGACGTGAAGAGAGTTGAGCACCTGGCGAGGATGCTCACCTACGCCGCCGCTGTCCTGGGCATCACGGTTGTGCTTCTTCTGATTCTGGACTTCGCACCTTCCTAGCATCTCCAACCCCGCTCAGAAAGCGGCGGACGGTCGGAATCCCACCGGGCCCGGGCGGCGCCCTGACCGTTCTCACAAGTAGAACTTTACGCCCCTTGAGGCCACCCTCTGAGGCATGAGCGCGGGTGATTCATCAGCAATGTCACCGGCAATACCTAGTTCGTCTCAGAGAAGCGGACTTGGATGGAAGACTCCTGCGGTAATCGTTGTTCTCATCATTCTTGTCGTGTCTGTAGTGACCTACGTGGTTCTGACGAGTTCTGGCGGTTCCCCAGTTCTCGGAGGAACGGGGCCAACGCAACCCTGCGGGAGTCCTGGGGTCATCTGCGGGGGCTCCAAAGTCATCGCTAATTCACTGGTTACCCTCGTGAACGGTTCCAGCGCACTTACGCTGACAGTGCAGAACACTGGTTATGGCAACCTGATAACATCTCTGCAGGTGACACTTAACACGAGCAACCAGGTGTTAGGGTCAGCAGCTACTTATCTCAAACCGGGGAACCAGACAACTGTAAGATACCTCTTAACCCCTGACGAGATTCAAATCAGCCCTGGCAAAACCTACGCATTCTTCTTGAACGCCTGGGACGGGGCATCTGAAGATTCGAGCAGTTTGTTCATGGTAGTTGCGTCGCAACAAACGACGGCCACTACTTCCACTCCCTAAGAAGTGGGCTGGGTGTCCAAACCCACCAAAATCGCTAGGCCGTTCTCGCAACTCGACGTTACGCCCCTTGCGGGCGTCCCACGAGGCGTGAGGTCAAAACCCGCAAAAAAAGAGGTCTACTCTACCAGCTCGCTCAGCTGATGGAGTAGACGACTGTGACCGTCGCAGATACCGTCTGGGTCCCCACGCTGATGGGGGTCGGGGCTGAAGTTGTGATTGAGGTTGTCGCCAGGGCGGCTGTAAAGGAGCCGTACACACCAGGATAGTAGTTACTGCTCTCGGAAGCGCTTATGACGCCTGAGAGCGAAACTCCGAGCGATCCGGCGATGGCTTTTGCTTGATCGTCAGCTGAGGCTACGGCGCTCTGTAGGGCCTGGTTCGTAAGCTGATTCAGCATCGAATTGGATGCACTGAAAGAGAGGTTGATCCCGTTCGCCCCCGCCTTCACAGAGGTGTCAATTACATGGCCCACCTCAAGTCCAAGTTCAGTTGGGCTGCTTGAGGTGATGTTGACCTGCAGCGAATTGGTTACGGAGTATCCGATGATTTGGGGTACGCAACCTGAATAGCAGTTGGCGTAGTTCGCAGAGAGGGTGTACCCCTGTGTTTCGATGCTGCTGTTGGAGATTCCAATGGCGTTGAGCGCCCTGATGACGTTGGTCATATCTTGGGCGTTTGATGATGTTGCCGCTACCGCTGTGGTGTTGTCCGTCTGAACTGAGACCTGGAGAAGCGCCTCGTTGGGGGTATAGCTGACCTGTCCAGACCCACTCACCGTTATGGAATCTGACGCCGATGCGGAGCCGGATTGATCGGCGGCTGTGGCGGCGCTGAAACCAGGCAACTGTAGTGTCCCGGCCCCAGTATCCTCGGTACCCGAGGGCTTTGCTTGAAAGGTGTAGAAGGACAGATACAGGGTCGAAGATGCGAGCACAAGGACAGCGACGAGTAGTATGGCGGTCGTTGTCGAAATCCGCTTTTTCCTGTCGTCCATGGTAGTGCCCGAAAAGAGCTAGGTAGTTAATTCTAGACATGAGAACATGGGCTTGCTGGGACAGAACAGCAAGAATGTGCCCCGAGTGCAGAATGCCGTTCTGAAGAGTAGAACTTTACACCTCGTCAGGCAGCCCTCTGAGCATGGACAGGTGGAACGCCGTTGAACTTCTCGTCCTTGGGGTCGTCCTGTTTCTTTACTTCATTCCTATTGTCAGCATTCCGCCTCCATCGAACTGCGTTTTTTGTCCAGTCGAACCTCAATACGGCTCTCTGACCTATGTCCTTCTTCACCATGGGTGATTCTGCGTGGGGGTTCCCATGTCGGGCCGTTACGTGATTAGTTGATAATCAGGACCACACCAGGTTTGTTGTTGGCGATTTGTACCGAGATTGCCATTGAAGGGATTAACATCCGCGACCTTATGGAGACTCTTTCAGAATCCACATTCCTAGCACTGGAGGAAGATGCCTTACGGGCGTATGGGCGGTCAAAGGGCTAGTTAATGTAGGTTGGCCGCGCTGACATATTCCTCATTGCTATGTTCTAATCTGTTTAACCTGGTCTCAGGTCTCAGCCGACAGAATGGTACTACAAAACAACGCATGCGGTCTGTCTTGAGAGAAAGCGGTTGCTGGGAGGGTAACTCCACCCTCCCACACTTGTCCATGCGCATCCACGGTCACATCGGTTGCCTAGGAGTCTCCGGCTGCCTGGAGTTGTGATGCCCTTATCAACTTCATGTCAGGACTCAGCCCTGCCGAGAACGATACCACTGGAGGCACGAACACCAGAGTCGAGGCAGGTTTGTAGTGAGTTTGAGCCCGGATGACTTCGATTTGGTTGTTAGCGCTTTGACTTGACGCTAACGCAAGGGGTATGATCGCGAGCGCCAGCACGAAGATAGCTGCCAGACCAACTACTGCAATGACGTGAGTCGTTTCCTTCTTGTTCGAGTTCATTCTTGTTCTTCACCTCCTGCAGCATTGTGGTTTTCAAAATTGGAAAAGGCTTATGACGCAGGTAGCACAAAACCGGCGTTAGCTGACGTAATTATGTCGGATTCAGAACGTTCCACAAGGGACGTCGTGAGGGAAACAATCGAACGAGACGGTTCGATAAAAATTGGTCTTGCCAGAGGCTTGATCAATGCCCGAGCGCTCGCGAGATACATCCAAGAAACTACAGGTGGACGATACACATTCGAGGCATTAGTAAGTGCAATTAGGAGATACCCCATCAACGAGAGCGCTACTAGACGGCTTAATGTCGGAAAGATAATTCGGAAGCTCTCGATGAAGAATAACATTGCAGTGGCAACCATTCGAAATTCGCCAGAACTGCCGACCAAATTTGCCCAGTTCTCAAAGGAGATCGACTATGGAAGGGGAGAGACCTTTAGGGTAATTTCGGGACCAGAGACAGTATTTGTCGTCGTCGATTCGAAGAACCTTGCCAAGATTACGTCGATGGTTTCCAAGAGCGATATAGTCATGACATTGGACAATTTGGCGGAGATAGTGTCGACAGAGTCTGAAGACGCGTTAATGGCTCCCGGCGTGCTTGCCGGCCAAACTACAGAGCTTGTGATCAATGGGATCAACCTCGTGGCGTGCGTTGCCCCTGTCACATCAGCGATATTCATACTAAGAGAAGAGGACGCAACGAGCGCGTATCTGGCCCTTCGGCGACTGAGCAAAGAGACCTAGGTAGCTCACGCCTGACTAGGCAGGGTCTCTGTCTTCGCGCCTACCTAAGTATGAATGTTAGCGGCATCCGTTCCCGCGTCAAGCAGTCGGCATCAGAAAAGCGAGGAGTGTTCAGAAGAGCGCCCACTGGATTCGACCCCGACGATCTGCTTGGCCTCGGATTTGCACAGTAAACTGGTGTGCAATTCAGGGCCCGCATAGAACAGGACAGCCTACTCTTCTTGGAAAGGAACACCGAGTGCGTTTGCCATTATCCTGCGCTCGGCACTGCGAAGTATCTCGCTTAGCGTCGACGGCTTGACTCCGACGAGCTCGCTCAGCCCGGTGAGGCTAATCTTCCTGGGGAACTCGAAGTATCCCTGAGCTACGGCCGTGGCCATTATCTCCTTTTGCCTCCCAGTCAGAGTCGCCTTGCGCTCGAGCGGTGCGACGTCCTCGATGCGGGTCTCGATGCCCTCCTTCGACAGCCTGGTCAAGACCTGTCTAAAATCGCTAGTCTTCCGCGCGATGAACCTCCAAGACGCGGGCTGGACTTCGGAGTTGAGCGGGCAGTCGAGGCAGACGATCGCTACATCGTTTGACGCGCGACAAATGGCGGGTCTGTCAAGTACGACGAGCAGTGGAATGGCGTCTCCCGGTCCTTCCCCCTCGATGACCTGCCTCACTCCGTCTAGGTGCCTGATGGCAGTGGTGGCGGCACGGACGTCCTGCTCAGCCCCCCTCAGCTCCATCAACAGGGACATCCCAGTCTTGTTGAACGACTTACAATCGACTATGTTCAGCTTTGCCCCATGCAGCCTAGCCGTGTCTTGCAGCCTGTTCTCGGTCCTCACCTGGAGCGCAATCTGTCGGAGCATCTCTGAACAGGTTAGGGTAAGTGTCGTGTATATAACGCGGGAAGACGATTCTCAGACTTGGAAATCGCGTTCAGGCTCCCGGCCCCCCTAACATCTTAGGGGGCCGCTAAGCCACCTGCCGCCCTTCTTTTCTGGCATTGCCTCGGAGGCTACGGGAGCAGTGGACAGAAACGAGCCCTTCTGGCGCGAATTCCCGGCGATGATCGACTACTTCGCACTCGGTGGTCCCGCTCCTAAGGTGCTTGGGGTTCGACTCCAAGCAAGTGATGCACGACTTCGGGAAGCAAGTGGGGGCCGGAAGGCAGTAAAACAAATGGCGCTATCCCGAGACTGCCGCGGAATAGACGAAGAGCTCCTCGAAAAACACCCTCCGGGCACTTAATCGCTTCAGCACGAACGACTTCTCGGCGCACAGCTCTTCGAACTCAGCTACGTCTGCTTCGTCGTTAAGGAGGAACACAATCCTGCCCGTTCGTTTCACGGTTCGAAGCGCCTCACGAAGGAACTTCTTCGGGACCTCGAGTCCCCTTCCACCCTCGACTGCCGGGTCGCCTGCGACTTCCAACGCAAGATACGGCGGGTTGAACGCCACCAAGTCGAAGGCCTCGTTCCTAAGGCAGCCCGCCGCGTCGGTGAGCACAAATTCGATTCCTTTCCCTCTCCAGTCTGAAGTGGCAGGTCTGAATAGGTCGGTCCCTATCACGAGCCCAAAACCCCTTATCAGCTCTAGGAGGTTCCCGCCGTTTCCCGCGCCTATCTCCAGGCAGCTATCCCCCGAAAGCCCCTGGAGCGCACTCCTCAGGAGTGCCGAGTCCTCAGAAGAGGTGTAGGTCTCTCCGCTCATTCGGAGATGCCGTCGTCCTTGAAGGACTTGTACTCGTCCGGTGTGAGCACCTGGGTAATGTTCTGGGTCTGATAGAAGTAGGCTGGCGTCCCGTCCGGCGAGAATGCCGGGCTGTTGTCAGGATTCTGCAGCCTGTACACCTTCACAACGGCCGGCTTGATGCCGAGGACAGTTCCGTCTTCCAAGGCGTAGTAGCTGAATCTCTCCTGGAGTGGCTTGAAACCTACGAGCTTCCCCTTGGGCTGAGGTGAAGGAATCATGATCAGCCGTCTGTCGGGGGCGTTAAAAGCCTGACCTGACCACGAGCTTCTGGACGCCGGAGCTGTACTGAGCCGCCTTCTTTGGGGCGGTAGCCACTCTTTCCGGCACTCCGAGGACCACGGCAGCCCTCCTCAGTACAGCCTTTCTTTCTCCATCGCGGATCTTGAATGTGATTGGAAGGGAGTTGGCGAACTCGCCAAAATCCTTCGCCTCGAAGGGGAACCTTGGCTCCACAAGGGCTCCGCATGCCGCAACATCACGTACCCTCCCTCTGGACGCATACTCCCTTACGTCGGTGCTCATCATGTATTCCGCCGCTTCTCTGCCCTGAAGTTCGAAGGCTTCGACGTACTTCGCGTAACCGCCGAAAAGCTCGTCCGCCAGCTGTCCAACCAGCAGGACCCTCGCCCCAGATCCTTGCGCCATCTTAGAGACTGTCGCATAAAGGCACCAGAGGCTCCTGTCCATCAGGGAAGGCGTGAAAGGGAGCTCCAGAGCCGAGAGGGCGACCCCTACGTCGGCCTTTGTCAACTCGCGTGTGACCAAGGGGAGCCCCATGGCCTCGGCCGCTTCCCGAGCTCTGACGGCGTCCCCGGAATGCCTGGCACAGGCCGTGCATGCGACCACATTCGTGTGACTCATCGCGCTCTTTGCGATGACTGAACTGTCGAGGCCCCCCGAAAAAGCGACAGCCACTCTCTCCTCCCCTTCCACCGCCCTCGCGACGGAGCGGTCAAGGAGGCGTGCTACCTCTGTTGCAGCTGCCTCGAAGTCCCCCTCGTAGGGGCTCAGTGCTTCGACACCTGTTCCTTGATCTTCCTCGCGATAGCTGCGCCCACCTTTTCGACGAGCGCCAGCCTGTCTGCTGGTGCCTCCTGGATGTCCTCGATGGTCCTGAAGCCGGCCGAGTAAAGGGCTCGCGCCCTCACCCGCCCCACGCCCTGAAGCGTGGTGAGCTCGACGAGCTCTTCGCTCACCCCGCTCGCCACCCTCATCCTCAGCGTCTCCCCCTGCTTGACCATCTCTGGCATCTTGAACAGTTTCGCAAGCTCAACTAGAGAATGCAACAGCCAGTCAGCGTTGTCAACCGCCCGGTGCATGTCCCCTGGCTCCACACCGAGCCTCGAAAGAAGCTGCTCCTCCCTCCATTCGTCGATCCAGCCGTGGAGCGCCATGACGCTCCTCATGTCCTGGAGAACTCGATCGTAATCCGCGAACGTCCTTGACGTGTGCCTTTCGAGCATCTCGGATGAGTGCTCCTCCAAGAAAGCCATCGCCTGGTCATAGTCCTTGCTCCTGAGCGGGAACTTGGGCTCGAAGTCAGGGGTCGCGGCCACCAGATGGAGCATCCCGGCCGTGTAGTTCCTTCCAGGCTCGGCGTGCCTTACGCTGTCCCTGAACATGACTCCCGTCACCGGGTCGATGTAGAGCATGGAGACCCTCCTCCCGAATTCGGTGGCGTAGAACAGGTTCCCGTGCGACTCGAGCAGCCTTTCCCCCAGAAGGTACCCGAGGGCCTTCTCCGTCAGCCTCCCAGTCTCCTTTGCCCCTATCTGCATGGCCAGAAGCGTTTTCCCGAACAGGCTGTCCAAGTCCGCCTTCGATGTTCCGCTCCCGGTAGCGATCGTTGCGAGCGTATGTGACCGCATTGATGACTCATCGGAGAGCCGCGACTGGATGGGTTCGGGGGACTCCTTCGCGTAGTGCTCGAGGAAATCTTCTGAAGGGGCGGACTGAGGAGGGATCATGACAGTCTCTCCGTGGTCATCGTACTGCGGGCGTCCCGCCCTTCCGGCCATCTGTCTGTACTCGAGAACCGAGATCTCGGAGTTTCCCCCATGCTCCGCGTCGTATCGTGTCATGTCAGCTATCACCACCCTCCTTGCGGGGAGGTTCACCCCCGCAGCCAAAGTCGGGGTCGCTGCTAGAAGCTTCAGTGCCCTCGCCCTGTAGTATTCCTCAACGATTCGTCTGTGCTCTGCCTCAAGCCCCGCGTGATGGAAAGCCGACCCCTTCGCCACAACCTCCGCCAACAGCTTGCTGAGACTCGTCTCCTCTCCTGATGTCAGGATGCGCCTCGAAGCCTCCGAAGCAGCCTTCTTCTCATCGGGGCTCAACTGCCTCTGGGTCAGCTCCGCCGCTCTAGTGGCCAGGCTCACTGCTCTCCTCCTGGTGCTGGCGAAAATCAATGCCTGCCCTCCCGCCTTTACCGTGTCCATCGCGACGTCGATTGGAGCGCCATAGGTGGACCGGGGAACTTGGTGCTCTTCCCCGTCGGTGAACAAGATCCTGCTGTAGTCGTAGACTCCCTGCCGAAGAGGCACTGGGCGCCAGTCGACCTCCACTGGAATCGCGTGTAACCATTCCGCGAGGGTCCTCACGTTGCTGATGGTGGCAGAGAGGGCAAGCAGCTGGGCGTCGAGCCCAAGGTGGAGTGCCTTCGTTAGTATCATCTCGAGTGTGGGGCCCCTGCTGTCGTTCCCCGCGAGGTGCACCTCGTCTGCAATGAACAGTCCCACTGAGTTCAGCCACGAGACTCTGTGCCTCATGACCGAGTCGAACCTCTCGTTCGTCAGCACAATCACGTCCGCCCTCCCAAGGGACTCGCCGCTAGAATCGTAGTCCCCTGTGGAGATGTTGGTGTAGATGCCGAAGCGGGTCATCTCGGAGAACTCGGCGTATTTCTCTGACGCCAGGGCCCTGAGAGGTGCCAGATAGATCACTTTCCTCCTCTGTTCCTTCGCCTTCCTGTATGCCGCCAGCAGCGCTAGCAAGGTCTTTCCAGAAGCTGTTGGACTCGCCACCACCAGGCTCTTCCCGTCGAGGAGGCCTGCTCTGACGGCCTGCTCCTGTGGGGGATAGAGCTCTGAGATCCCCTTGGTCCTGAAGAACTGGACCAGCTCGTCGGGCACGCCCGCTTCTTCTAGCCTCAAGTGGGGGCCCCTCTCGGCCTAACCGCCGAGCCGCCGGAGAAATCCAGGTTTCGACTCGTAAACCATCCCTTCCCTGAACATCGTCCGTATCATCTTATCCGCATCCTCGTCTGAAAACTTCGCCTTGACAAGTTCCTCTTTGAATTGTCTACGCTCGACAGGCTTCTTGTCGGCCCCCTCCAGGTTCTTCAGAATCTCCAGGGCAGCCCTCATGTTCTTGGACTCCCCCGCAGGCTTTCCGAACTGGATTCCAAAGTCCGTCTTCTTTGTGGTCGCGTCTGTGAGAACGTCCTCCACCATCCTGTTCATGAGCGCTATTGCGCCGAGCGCGTCCTCTTCTGTGACCGAGTCCTTCAGCAGCACTTTCGCCCTCGCCGTCGAGAGTCTGATGAGAGCCTCAAGGGTCCTTGGGGTCGGGGGGATGGAGTCTTCCGCTCCCCCACTCTTCCTGAGCTGGAGGTAGAAGTCCTTCATCCTCTCCATCGCCTCCTTTGTCAGCTCGGGAGACTGACGCTTCGCGTATGTCAGATATTTCTTCAGGAGGCTGAATTCTATCGGGGGAGGGGTTGCGTACGTCCTCTTCGAATGGACCGCAAGGATGTGGCTGGCGAGCCTCTCGTCCTCTGCTGGCGTCGGCTGATCCCTGAACACGAAGATGAGGTCGAAGCGGGAGAGAAGCGGCAGCGGGAGCGTTCCTATGTTCTCCGTGATATTCTGGAACGGGTTGTACCTACCAAGCACGGGGTTGCACGCCGCCAGTATGGCGGTCCTCGCGTTCAGCGTCGCGTAGATCCCGCCCTTTGCGACAGTTACCGTGTTCTGTTCCATTGCTTCATTGAGCGCCGTCCTGTCTTCAGGCTTCATCTTCTCGAATTCGTCAATCACTCCGACGCCCAGGTCCGCCAGCACCACAACGCCCGCCTCCAGCATGAAGACGTTCTTCTCTCTGATGACGGCCGCTGTGAGGCCGGCAGCAGACGCCCCCCTCCCACTGGCGTACAGCCCCCGAGGAGCCACCTGAGACGCGAACTTGAGCATCTCGCTCTTCCCCGTGTTGTGAGACACCAACCCATTGGCTATGAATCGGTGTCCTTCTGGGACTTCTATGTCAAAAACGTCCTCGGGAGGTCGTGGGAGAACAGCCACAACCTTTTCGCTCATTTGTCTGTGGACTCTGCCGAAAATCTTTGCCTCCTCTGCGAGAGCCTCAAGCTTGACGACCTTCTTCTTTGAAACGAATCCAATATGTTTCCAGTACTTCACTATGTCCTCCCCTCTCCTGATGAGGAGGGCGTTCCCGTCGATCCTCGAATGGATTCCCCATCTGAGCAGCAGAATCTGGACGTCGCGAAGCAGTTCGATGTCCTTGGCTTTGAGCCCGACCGCCCTTCTTCCCCTTCCATTCGAGAATACTGTGCCATCTGCTTCGAAGAGCCACCTGAGAAATTCAGCAACCACCTTGTTGCCTGAAATCAGAATCAGATGGGGGACCCTTCTTTCCCTCAAGAACCCTAAATTGGTAGCTATGCACTCGCTGTTCACGTATAGGTCTGTCATCGGTACAGTCCGGTCGGCACGGAGCCTCCTGACGAGCCGGGGCGTTACGTCGAACAGCCGGGAGACCATGGCTTGCAACTTTGGAAGGATATCAATCTCGGTCTCGGCCACGGTCGCAACTGCGCTGTACTTGTCCACAAACCCGTCTCCAAGAAGGTAGCCCAGATACCCTGCCAGGTCTTTGTCAACTACAGAGGGAAGGCGCCCTCTGAATCTGGGTCCAAGTCTTGGCTGGAAAACCTTGAAGCTAGTCCGTTGGTACTTGATGATAGTGCACGGGAACCCAGTGACCGCTGCTATCCTGTCTCCCACTTTGAGTTCGTCCAAGCGCTTCCATAGCTTCACCGGTCTTCCGTCATCTTCTCCAACGACTAGCAAAGGATGGTTGTGAGTTCCCTTGATGCTCTTTCCACTCTCTGTGATTACCTCCAAGATAGGCTGTTGGCGGTAGATGTGGAATCTTGTGGCTAATGAACGCCTACCACCCCCCTCGCCAGTCAGGACCTGCTGGTTGAGAGGTTGGAGGTGAGCCCTTCCTATCTCTCCTATCTTGGCGATTCCCCCGTTCCCAAGAACGACCCTCTCATCGGCTACGAGGCACCCAGGATCCCCCACGAAAAGAGCGTTAATGTCCCCCCTGAGCTTGGTCCCGTCTGGGAGCACCGTCGTGCTCCCTCCTACGAGCAGAAGCAGTATCGCCTCCTTCTCAGGCTGGTGCCCTATTATCACAGGGGCAATCGAGCTCACCAGCCTCTCGTAGGCGTCGGGGGAGGTCGCTATCTTCCTGATGAGTTCCTCATCCTCCCTGTTGATCTGTACCTGCTCCGGCTCCTTCCCCCTGACCTCTACGTGATTGCAGTCTATCTGGGACCTGAACAGCCGTGTCCTCACCTGCCCGAGGGTGTAGTCGGGGACCGCCCTCACCACACCAGTAAGGACCACTCTATCCCCTGGTCTTGCCGTGTTCACGATGTCTCCTTCGATGTTCACGTCGAAGAACTGGGGGAGCTGGCCGGGAGGGAGTTCTTCGGGGAGCTCCTGGACTCGGACGACCTGGAAGTCGATGAACCGGCTGTGCCTTCTGTCAAGCTCGAAGTTCCTCGCCTCGCCGCAGAGCTCGCACTTCGGGGGGCGCTTCAGCGCCAGATCGTCCTGCATCTCGTATGTCAGATGCCCGCTGGGGCAGACCCACGCCGCTTCCGTCATCATAGGCCTGAGCTCTGACGTCCTTACGACCATCCCTGATATGGCGATCATGTGATCTATGTACGAAGTATCCACCTTCCTCAAAGGCACCAGGTCGGTGAGGCCGCGCAGCCTGATGGTAAGCTCCCGCTTCACCCTGTCGGCGTAGAGAGCGTTCTCGCTCCTCATCGTTTCGAACGCCGCGATTCTGAAAGACCCTAGGGAGGAATCTGGTTCGAGTAGGACCCTGTTTGCCAGGTCGCTGTTGTACTTCAGAAGGTCGCCGAAGTCGACGACGAGCGATTTTCCCTCGCTTGAAATGAGCTGCGAAATCTTCGATCTATAAACGGGGTTCCCATTCCTGTCGGTGATGGACTTCAGGAAGTCTTCGAACTGCTCCGACAGCTTCCCGCTCGCGAGGGTGGCCATCTACTTCCCCCCTCCCAGGAGCCCGGCCTTCCACTCCTTGGAGAGCGATTGGGAAATGGCGAAGAACGCCGACTCCTCTGGTGTGAGCTTCTCGGCGAGAGACGAAGCAGGGGTGGAGGAGCTCGAAAGCGAGAGCAGCTTGCTGAGCCTGATTCCAACCAGGTCGTAGCACACGGCCCTGAGCCTCTCTAGGTCTTCCCTCCTCGACTTCCCGTCGGATACCGCGGTGGAAAGTGTCCCCAGCCTCCTCCTCATCTTCACATAGAAATCAGGAGGGAGGCCCGACAGCTGCAGCGGTCCCATCATTTTCTCTTTGCTAAGCGTGCTGAAGATTTCGTTCTCGAAGGGCGTCTCAGAGGACTCTGCCATCCCCTGGATGATCAGTTCGTCGGCCACCCACCTTGGGAGGTCGACCGACTCCCCTTCGCCCAGCCGTTCGATGTGGAAGTCTCCTACGTCCAGGTTCTCCACCGACGACCTCATCCTCGCCCTCGTTGTGCCGAGCAGGTATTCTCTCTCCCTCCGTTCGAGCATCTGCCTTAGGGCGATTTGCTCTTCCGACAAAGCGTCGGGCCGACGGCCCCGTCTCGATAATAAACGTTGGGAGGCCTGTGCGTCTATTTCGATGGTTCAGGTTGGGCGTCCTCAGCCGAGGCGCCCCCCTCGCGACGTCTTGAGAAGCGAGAAGTAATCCTTGAGGCGAAGCCCTCCTTCTTCTCCTGTCCAGTAGTACCGGAGTTCACAATCTTGCCCAGTACTCCCTTCTTCAGAGTGTATGACGACTTTTCTCTGATTATTCCCTCTGGCCTTAGGAAGAGAATCAACAGCAACATAGAAGCGAACAGAATATCTGCGACCGAGTTCACGTCGAAGACGTTGGAGGCGGGAAGATACGGCTGTATCTGCTGCAGCCCTCGGAATATCAGAGTGAAGAAGAATGCCCCCAGGGCCACCCCGGAGTTGTTCCCGACCCCGCCGATGATCACTATCAGGAAGGGCCAGAACGTCCAGGCGAACCTAGTCCAAGTGTCGTACTCGACTGACCCGACGTAGAAGGAATAGAGGGCACCCGCCATTGCAGCAAGGGCCGACGCCACTATTAGGGCGTTCCTCCTGACCTTGGCGTTGTCCTTCCCTAGTGCTGCTGAGGCGTCTTCGTTGTCCCTCACTGCCCTCAAGGTCCTGCCCATGGGCGACCTCACCACCCTCTCGACGAACAGGTAGACGCCGACTGCAAACACGACCATGACCACCATCGCCACGAGGTCCCTGAAGCCAGTGCCGAGCGAGGAGAAGTAGGAGTATGGGTCGGGGACAAAGATCGGTTGTGACCCTCCGATGAGGGGCGTGTACACTCTCAGAACGACTTGGAAGAACTGTGCGCATCCCAGGAGAAGCATTCCGAGATAATCCTCCCGAAGGCGAAGCGCAGGGTAGGATGCGAGGAAGCCGAGCAGTCCCCCGACTAGCGCAGCAACCACTAGGGAGACCACGACGAGTTCAACAGCTAGGGTCGGATCATTCACGAGGTCAGAATTGACCTGGGTGATTATTCTGGCATTGAACGTGATGAAATCCTGCCCTGCCCCTACGTTGAGGATGTAGGCGGCCAGCCTCCCGGCTATGGAACCGCCGAAGGCTGCGCCCCCGGCGATGAAGAGCACTTTACCGAAGTTGGGGATCCCCGTGTACCCGAACTCTAGGTTTAGCCCCAGGCTTATGGCGAGATAGAGCGCATAGAAGGTGATAAAGTCTATTCCGAAGCTCACCCAGTTTATGCCGAAAAGTACCAGCTGTGGTAGCCCGGACATGCCCTATCTCTTCTCCCTCCCGAGGAGCCGTCTCACGTTAATCGAGAAGATACCCTGGGGAATCACCATCAGCGTGATTACCATGATCAGCAGCGGAATCGCCTGCTGAAACGGAGTAACGTTCGAACCGAACCCGTTGACCAGCTCATAGGAGACGAAATCTACCGGAAATCCGGCTGCCATGTCAGCCAGTATCCAGACCCCGAAGGCGGCGAAGACTCCCCCGACGACCTTCACCCTGAGCCTCGGTCTTCTGACGAGGACGATGCCGCCGAGCAGGAAGATGACAGCGATGATGATTGCCCCCGCTGTCCCAAATCCGAGCCCGAGCCCGAGGGTGCCGAGGATCTCGCTTCCACCGATGATCAAGCCGCCGACGCATGCCCCGAAGATGCTGGTCAGCCCGCCAAGGACGCTAGAGGAGAATATCTCGACAATCAGGTTCGAGCCCGTGGCCGTGCCGCCCGGAAGAAACACTGTAAGGAGCCCTCCGGCGTACCCGGCGAAGCCTCCTGCCAGCATCCAGGACACCGTTGCGACCATGTCAACATTGATGCCCAGAACCCTCGCGAGGGGCGGATTCTCCACAGCTGCCCTCATGGCAACGCCGAACTTGGTCCGGGTGAACAGAAGGTAAATGCACAGGACGATCACGATGACGGAGGCAGGAGCTACGAAGTCGACTCCCGCATACCCTCCCAGGCTGAAGTCGGGGAGGGCGTAGAAGTTCGGGGCATCGATGTGACCCAGGTCGTACTGGAGGTAGTTCGTGTATATCTCGTAAATCCCGACGAACCCGATGTCCACCCCGAAGGTCGCAATCATCAGCGAGACAAGTGACGAGCCTCTTCTCGCCAGGGGACGGAGGACGGCAAGATACATTACGGCGGAGACCAGTGCCCCCACCATGAAGCCCAGGGCGCTCCCCTCGTATGGGTTCAGGTTGAATACCCTCACGGCGGTGTAAGACGAGTAGATCCCCAGGGTGACCAAATCGCCAAAAGCAAAGTTGGGCACCTTGGTAGTCATGTATGTCAGAGTGAGTCCCATGGCCATCATAGAGAAAAGGCAGGCGTAAACAAGCGCCGATAACAGGTACGCAGGTACCATGTATGATAGGCTCGCTTTTCAACGGTTAGGAAGCGTTAAAATAGTTTCGCCTTACACACGAAGGCACCGTTGAAAAAGAGAGGTGCATCTACGGCATCACTTATCGGAATACTGATAGTGGGACTACTAATCGGCGCAGGCATCGGAGTTTTCATAGCACCATCCGTCGGCATGGCTGGGACTACCACAGTCTCAGGAGCCGTTTCCACATCCTACATTACCACAACAGTAACTACAGCTACTGCGCAGGCATCTGGCCTCTGCAACGGGCAGACGGTCACCATCGGCGCCCTCAACGACCTTAGCGGATCCCTTTCCGCCCAGGGCAAGGGCACTTATGCGGCAGAGCAGCTTGCCATCCAAGACATCAACGCGTATACGACCCAAGCGGGTTGCCATCTTACCTTCGCAATCAACAACCAGGACTACAAGGATGACACACCGACCGCGCTCTCCGAGCTAACGGCGATGTACGCTTCGGGAATCCAAGTCGTAGTCGGGCCGCTGAACAGTGGCGCGGCTGCAGGAATTCTGAACTATGCTGATTCAAACCACATCGTTCTCATCTCCCCGTCTTCTACTTCCATCGCTCTGGCAATCCCGAACGACTATCTGTTCAGGACCGCACCCGATGACGCGGCCCAAGGACAAGCGGACGCCAAGGTACTCCTAGACGCTGGAGCAAAGGCCGTCATCGTCGTCAACAGAGACGACACCTATGGCGACGGTCTCGCCAACTCGACAATCACTTGGCTCAAGCTGGACGACCCGAGCATCATTATCGGCGGTCCAACGAAGTACGACATTACCACCAGCGACTTCACTTCAATCATCTCGACCATGAACAGCGAGTATTCGTCGCTGTCCAGTCAGGTCGGCGCTGCCAACGTGGCGATTTACATCGTCGCGTTCCAGGAGTATGGCAGCATACTTGCTCAGACAAAGACTGAGGCTCCGAGCCTCCTAGGTACTACCCTCCCGTGGTTTGGGACTGACGGTATCGCCCAGAACTCGGACCTTTCCAACTCGACAAGCAGCGTGGCCAGCATAGCAGCCGGAGTCGGCGTATATTCGACCCTGTTCGGCGACCTGACCAACAACTCGAAGGCAATCGCATTCTACAACAGAATCGCAGGCACTCCACAAGGAGCTGCTATCAAGGGCGGCGGCGCCTTCTACGACTTTGAAGGTTACGACGACATGTGGCTGGCGGCGCTTTCCATCATTGACTGCGGAGCGAACTCTGGAACATGTATTCAGTCAGTCATGACTACTGTGGCTGGTAACTTCTACGGACTGACAGGCGCAGAGACTCTGAACGCAGCCGGCGACAGAGCGCTCTTCGCAGGTTCTGGATACCAAGTCTGGAAGGTGGTCTCTAACGGGGCCAGCTCCTGGGAATGGATCTTGGCCGGAGCCTGGGATTACGCCACTGACTCGATAACCTGGACAACTGGCAACGCCCCCGCATAAGATAAGGAGTCCCCCACTCCTCTTTTTTCGTGGTCCAACTTGGCAGAAATACTTCGGATGAACGACGTGAAAAAGTCCTTCGGGAGCCTCCAGGCCCTCGACGGAGTCACCTTCGGTGTCAACGAGAAGGAGATTCACATCCTGATTGGCCCCAACGGTTCGGGGAAGACGACCCTGATCAACGTCATCAGCGGTTTCTACAAGGGCGATTCGGGCACGGTCGCCCTGGCAGGCAAGGACATCACCGGGTTGCCCCCCTACAAGCTGTACGCCATGGGGATAACGAGGACCTTTCAAATCCCCAGCTTGTTTACGAAGCTTACGGTAATGGAGAACGTATTGGTCGCAGCAAAAGGGAACCCGGGGGAGTCGTTCACGCACTCCCTTTTCAAGAATTCCTGGATGAAGCAGGAGACGGAGGAGACAGAGAGAGCCTACGCTGTTCTGCAGCTGCTCGGCCTAGACAATATCTGGGACAGACAGGCGAGCACCCTTAGCGGGGGCCAAATGAAGCTCCTCGAACTGGCCAGGGCGCTCATGAGCGATGCAAAGGTCGTCCTCTTGGACGAACCGATATCGGGCGTGAACCCGACATTGGCCCACGAGATATTCGGGCGCATCCTCAAGCTCCGGGACGAGCTGGGGGTGACTTTTCTTATCGTAGAGCACAGGCTCGAGATTGCTCTAAGTTACGTCGATGCCGTCACCGCCATGGCGCTCGGGAAGGTGGTAGCAGGAGGGAAGCCCGAGCTCGTGATGGCAGACCCAAAGGTCATAGAGGCCTACCTAGGTGCCTGAGCCGTGCTAAAGGTCGACAACATATCGGCCGGATACGGCCGGTTGCAGATTCTCACGGACGTGACCCTCGAGGCGCTCCCCGGCGAGCTGACCGTCGTCGTTGGGCCCAACGGCTCCGGCAAGAGTACGCTCCTGAAGAGCGTGGCCGGATTGACCAGCGTGTACAAGGGAACCATCACCATGGGCGAGAAAACTCTCAGCGGGCACCCGCCTCACATTATCGCCAGGCAGGGTCTGGCCTATCTGCCTCAGACGGATAGTGTGTTTACCAAGCTCAGCGTCACTGAGAATTTCAAGATGGCCGCCTACATGGTCTCCAAGTCAGAATACGAGTCCAGGCTGAAGGACTCGATGGAGATTTTTCCGCAGTTAAACGCCTACCTCCAGTCCAAGGTGCAGAACCTGAGCGGGGGCGAAAGACAGATGGTCGCAATGACCATGGCCCTCCTGAGGAAGCCCCAGGTCATCATGTTCGACGAACCGACCGCCAACCTGTCCCCGAAGTACGCCACCCAGGTCCTGAGGACAATCCAGAAGCTCGGGAAGGAGAGGGGGCTTACCATCGTCCTGGTCGAGCAGAACGCCCGAAGGGCACTCGAGATTGGCGACAAAGCATACCTGCTTGTCGGTGGGAAGAACGCCTTCACGGGCACGGCGAAGGAGCTCCTGTCCCACCAGGAGTTGGCGCGGATGTACCTCGGGATGAAGGTCGCGAGCGCCTAGACGTCCTTTCATCCGACCAACGGATAAATAAGAACCACAGTCGACGCAGACCAGAAATTGCGGAGCCCATCGATTACCGGGGAGGCAGCTGGTTGCCGCTAGAAGATCTCATGTGGGTCGAGAAGTACAGGCCCAGGTCTCTCGGCGAGCTTGTTGACCAAGAGGCCGTCAAGCAGAGGCTGGAGGCACTTCTCCAGAAGAAACAGCAGCTCCCCCATCTGCTGTTCGCTGGCCCCCCAGGCTCGGGCAAGACTACCACCGCACTGATCATTGCCAGACAGATTCTGGGAGACCACTGGCGCGATTACACCCTGGAGCTCAATGCCAGCGACGAGAGGGGCATCGAGACCGTCAGGCAGAGGATAAAGATATTCGCGCGCTACACGGACCGCCCGGAAGGAGTTCCGTTCCGCCTGGTTATCCTGGACGAAGCAGACGAGACGACAAACGACGCGCAGACGGCCCTCCGACGGATCATGGAGGAGAACTCCGAACATACGAGATTCATACTGATCTGCAACTACTCATCAGGAATAATCGAGCCCCTGCAAAGCCGGTGTGCGATATTCCGATTCCAGCGCTACGGCGAAGGGGCCGTTGTAGATCACCTGAAGTCAATAGCAAGAAGGGAGAAGCTGAAGCACTCCGGAGAAGGGGTCTTCGGCGAGATATACGAAGCGACCCAGGGGGACCTGAGGCAGGCCATCAACCTGATGCAGGCCGCCTCCGCCTCTGGAGAGCTCACCACCGATTCGGTGAAGTCGGTCTCAGGCTCGACCGTCAAGGCAAGGGTGGCAGAAATCATAGGAGTAGCCATCTCAGGGGACTTCGAAGGCGCGAGGACCAAGATGGTAGAGCTCACAAGGGTGTACGGCATCCCGGAGCGGGACTTCCTAAAGTTCGCCAACGAGGCCCTCGGCTCGTTGAAGGTCCCAGACATGGCAGAGGCGATATCAATTCTCGCGGAGTACGACTTCCGGCTCGTCCAGGGGTCCCAGCCTGAATTGCAGCTGACAGCCATGCTTGCCCAGCTCTCGTCCCTCAAGAAGAAGGCAGACTGAATTGGACCTGTCTCTTCCCAGAGGCGTCGACGATGTGGAGCCTGCGCGCTACGCTCGCCAGAACCGCGTTCGCAGGGCCTTCGAGGAGGTCTCGAGGCTCTACAACTTCAGGGTGATGGAGCCTGCCTCGCTGGAACACCTGAGCACGCTGAGGGCTAAGAGCGGTGAGAACGTAGACAAAGAAATCTACTCTTTCAAGGACAAGGGGGGGAGGGATATCGGCCTCCGCTTCGACCTGACAGTCGGCATAACTCGCTACGTCTGTTCCCGCAAGGACCTGAGGCTCCCTGTAAAGCTTGCAGCCAGTGGCGGGATCTGGCGCTATGACGAACCGCAGTACGGGCGCTACAGGTGGTCGCACCAGTGGGACCTCGAGGTGTTCGGGCCGCCGTCGGTGGGCGCGGATGCAGAAGTGATAGACGCGAGTGCTGCCATCCTCAGGACGTCAGGGCTGTCGGATTTCACGGTGAGGATAGGTGACAGGAGGGTCGTCGAGGACTTCATCCGAAGGCGACTGCGCATAGGGGAGCAGGAGAGGATCATAGAGCTGATGCGCGCACTGGACAAGGTGGAAAAGAAAACCTCGGCAGAGCTTCGTTCCGAATACGTAGGGAAGGGCTTTGAACCGAAACAGGTGGAAGAAGTGCTCGACTTCGGCCGCCTGCGAGGCACACCGGACGAGGTCCTCGCGAAGGCGTCGGAGCTGAAACTCGAATCTGTCGGTGAGCTCAGGGCCCTGGCCGACGACCTTGACTCCAGGGGACTTCGTAACGTGGAGTACAACATGAGCATCGTCAGGGGGATAGACTACTACACGGGGATAGTGTTCGAGGCCGCCGACGCCAAGAACCCGAGGCTCGGTTCCCTGTTCGGAGGCGGCAGGTACGACGCACTGCCAAAAATATTCGGGAGGCCGGAGCTGTCTGCTACAGGCGCTGCGGGAGGGATAGAGCGCACCGCCATGTCTCTAGGAGAGTCTGATGGGTCCCCGGCCCTTGTCGCCTACGTCGCCGTAGCGGGCACCCTCGTCTCTCCCTATGCCATCAGGGTCCAGAGGGCACTCAGGGAGGCAGGAGTCTCCAGCGAGGCATCCCTGGTACCGAAGGCGCTGTCGAAGCAGATGGAGGACGCCAGTCGCCTAGGCGCGGTGTGGACCCTCGTGGTAGGGGAGAAGGAGGCAAGATCACAGTCGGTGACACTCAGAAACATGAGAAGCGGCAGGGAGGAGATGCTCCCCCTTGGAGATGCCCTGAAGCGGGTGGCCGCGCCCGAGCGGGCGGTATAATCCTTAATCCCCTCTTTAGAATCCGCGCGACATCTCTCTGTACGCGGGGAAGGGGAGTTCTTAGGGGATAGAGCGGAGCGACTTTGGCGGGCTCTTGTTATGCCGATGGGAGAGGACGGATGTCGACGTAGGTCACATTCATGCCCGTGGTGTATTCAGCGAGGGGATTGAGCCCCAAGGGTGGACATTCGTCAAGGATAGAGGCCAAGTTGAAATCAGTCGCATTGACTTGAACGGCTGGATATCCTACCGCCATTGGCATGCCCCAGCAACCCCACCAGGGTGCAGTCTCATCGTAGAATCCTGTCGAGTTACCAAGTGCTGAGTACGCGTAGACTACGACGAGGTAGTCTAGGTTTCCCGTGAGAACAACGGAGCTCGGAAGACGTTGAATGGTGAACGCATGGGGGAATGTTGCTGCGCACGACATTGACGATTCGTTGTATGTGACGCAAGTCCAATTGAGGGGGTTGCCAGAAGACTGGAAACTGTCGGTTTCGTTCGCAAGCCCATAACTCAGGAATTGGCTCTGGTTACCCTGCCACAGAGTCCGATAGATGACACACACGTAACCCGTGGTGTTCGGACGCATCAGCAGCACGGGCGTACGCTCAAGTGTGGTAGCGTTCTCGTCGATTGTGAGAGACTCGTTTGAGACCTGTGTGCTACATGGCTCATATGGTAGAGAGGTGGTAACGAGGGAAGAGAAAACAGTGGTTGTTGTAGCAGCGTGTTCCGTTGAGAACACTGTTGTTGAAGAGACCAGCGTTGTGGTCATCAGATTCGTAGTCACACGTTGAGCAGACGAGCCAACGAAATATCCAGCTAGTCCGCTGATTGCCATCAAGATGACCACCAGGGCAGCGATGGCTTCGTTTCGCATGCCTCAGAGGGTAGGCTCAAGGGGTCAAAAGTTCTACTCATGAGAACGTTCCTGGCGTTCTCATGACTAGTAGTAAATAGTCGCACAGTTCGTGTACCGACTGGCAATGAGAGGGGAGGTCGTGTTCAGCGTCATGGTTGTCGCGCTAATTGCGGCTTCGGGAATCAGCTACTTCACTTCAACGCCCAAGGTTCAGACCACCCATCCTGGTTCGACGGGCCAGAACCTCGCTTCAGGCTGGAAGATTGTGAGGACAAATCTGACCGTGTACTATGATGCTGCCTGCATCCCGGTCGAGGTCTCCTACCTGAGCTGCCCTACGGTGAACACCGCCGCCCATTCGCCCTCCCTCAGCGGTGTCGACCTGATCAGTTACCTGGGAACCTACTACTACGCCGTCAACTTCACCTATTACTTGGAGGGCCAGCCAGTAACGAACCAGATTTGGTACACGAATTCAACGGTCTTCTGCATGAGCCCGCCTCAGCCCAGCTCTGGCTACGGTGCCTGCCCTACCGAGCCCCCGAGACAACTCGGCATAACCGCCCCTTCGACCCCCGCCTATGCGCTGAACCAGGCGCTGGGCCTTGAGCTGAGACTGAGTCTGGCGACCGATTCGCTGACAGGCGGGCTCCTAGTGAACATTCAGGAGCAGAACATGCTGAATCGGGTCAACAACGTGAGCGCCTCCGACCAATGGGAGGTGCCTCCTGCGAACCTGACTGGGGTCAACATGGGCGGAATTCTGGGTTTTGCCATCTATCAGGGTGCGGTTGATCTCGGCAGCCTGTCGGCGGCCAAGCCCCTGCCACTTTTGGAGCCGGGCTCCATGATAAACTGCCCATCTTGCTCTTCCCTGCAGTACTACCTTTTCCAGCCATTGAGCGACAACGCGACGGCGCCGCCTGGAGGCACGTTCCCGTACTATTCGAGCTCCTCCATTCGGGTCTTTCTCAACGACACGGTTTCGGGCTACTGGACCAGTTCGACCCAATTCGGTTACTTCCCGCCCGGGGCATACACCGTGGCCGCCTTTGACCAGTGGGGTCAGGTGGTTCTTTCGCAGTTTGAAGTTACGGAGTAGAGAGGCTGGATTTGCCCAAAGGCAAGAAGAGAGCTGGAATCGGGACGGCAGTGGCGGCCCTCATAGTGTTGTTAGTCATCGCGGGGGCAATGGGTCTGATACTAGTTGCTTCGCAGAACGGGAGCTCCTCAACCACAGAAGGTTTGTCGTCCGCGACCGCTAGCTCAATCCAGCCTTGCTCCAATGCTTTCTCTTTTCCGCAAACCAACACGACCACCCTTTCGAACGGGACCCAGATCACCCACAACGCGTTCCCGGTGCTCGCCGCGGACCCAGGCACGACAATGACTGTATGTGCGCAGTACGCCAATGGGAACTACTCGGGGCCCGTCTACTCCTCGGTGTACGCGTGGGGCGGCAACGGACAGTTCGCACAGACTCACAGCGTCTCGATATCGGCGTCCACAAGCAACATCGCACTGACTAGCGTGGAACATCACTCGAGTATCGCCCAGGTCACGTACAGCGTCTCCCTCCTCGACAACTCGACAGGCTTCTATGGAATCTCGCTTTTCCAGTTCTGCGGCCCCTTCCCTCTTGCCGTGGGATACGAGCCCGCCCAGGTCAACTCCTCCGATTTCCCTGGCCTGCTCGGACCCCGCGATTGTCCTGCGCAGATTATGTCGGGCCAGATAGTCGGTTACTCGGGAGCGACCATCGATTACCTTCGATCGGTTAACCAATATACCCCTGAAATCAACATGTCAGGCGTTTCTGTGAACAGCTTCCCGGCACCCGGCGGCGGTAACAACATCACCTTCAAGATGGCGCTGAAGACCTTCAATGTGCCTCTGACAACGGGTCTCTCTCTGAACCAGAGCATCATCAGGGTGTTCGGTGGCAACCCGGAACTCACGACGCTCCCTGCCGGGGATTACTGTTCGTGGTACCCCAACAACGATACCGCCGTTACGAACTACATGACCATCACCTCATTCCAAGACATGCCGAGCGGCTACTTGGCTGTGAACGCGCCGACGTTGCACCTCGGCACCTACATGAACACCAGCTACGCCTTCTCGATTCTGGTACGCGGACCGATCGCCAACTTCACCGCCATTGACCCCATCATGTTCGTGAGCGTTCAGGGCCAGAATCAGTGGTATGCCTCAATCGCTGCGTACTTTCCAGTCAAGATCGCAGGACAGGTGCAGAGCGTGTCTGGGCTGTGTTACCCTGGGCAGTAATCAAGCAACTCCAAACCCGGCAATCTGCCGCGATGCGGGAGATCTAGTCTCCCAGATCTAGTCTAATCTTCCGGCGATTTCGGTGGTTGGAAGGGATATCTGTCACGGCAAGGTTCACACATGAGGTGGTGTAGCGTTTCTCAATCCTGGGAGCCGTGTTCCCCCCTTATGAGGTCGCACAACTGTCTCGTTAAGCCCGAACACATGCAAATGCCCAAGGCGGGGTCGTCCCAGACGGACGGCGTTACCCATTCTAGTCGAATCGGCGTCTTGATTGTGTGGCTGTTCGTCCTCACGTATTGGGCTTTGATATCATTCTTTGGGCGGGCGAGCTCAGCGTCGCATATACCGTCGGTCATGACGCCTGAAATGTGGCAGAACTTCTTACTGGATCAGCTCGTCGTGTATGCTCCAGTTTTAGTGTTTCTCCTACTCTTTGTAGCACTCTACGAGAGGAAGGAAAGGAGAGGAAGCAAGAGGACGCTCTTGTCGAGCGTAGGCTTGACCCGAGTAGGACTCTGGAAGAGCGTGGAGTGGGCCCTCATCCTTATTCTGCTCCTCGCTCCAATTTCGCTTGCTTTGCAAGGCATGCAGTCTTTAGTTTTTGTAAAGACGGGGGGCTCTGCGCCCCAACCGACAACTACTTCGATTCCGTTGTCAGTCCTACTTGTCGTTGTAATTTCCTCTCTCGCGACGGCGGTAACCGAAGAGACTACTGTAAGAGGATACTTTCTGGACAGGTTGATGCCAACTCACCCATCGACCGTGGGACGGTCTCTCGATTCCGTGCTTATTGTCTCGCTGATGATGGCATCGTATCACGCCGCACCCTATCTCAATACCTACGGATTCTCCCTTCCCGTTACCATCGTGGCCCTGGTGTCAGTCTTTGTCTATTCCGTTTTCCTGAGTCTAGCCTATGTCAAGTCAGGAGTCAGGAATTCTATTGGTCCCATTCTGTTTCACTTCTTGATGGACGCAGGTTTCTACTTAGTTTTGTTCGTTGCTGTCGGGTGATCCCTGTTCATCAGAGCGGCCTGTGATATTGAGGGGTTCGGATGGTGGCGGTTCGCATTCAGGGCTCCATCAGGCTATGCCCCTATGGAATCAGGTAGCATGACGTGCTGTTCCAATAGGCCAATGCCCCCGTAGTTGTTTGATTATAGGTAGCAGTCGTAGAAGTTGGGAAACCTGTCGTGACAAACGAAGTGATTGGATAGTCCTGTGTCGAAGTCCCACCGATGGTAGTGTTGTTCCTCACGGTCTCGACAGACCAGACGTGATACTCGGTTACGATGCAAAGTTGCTCACCAGACGCTTCCACAACGGTGGTCGTGGATGTCTCGGTGACAGTTCTTAACCGAGTTGGGTTCCCTAAGTAGCCGATTGCCGCCCCTGCGAACAGGGCGACGACTATCAGGACTACGGCAATCTGACCCTTCACGGCTTGTATTCACATGACCAAACCGTATAATTCTACTCTTGTGAACGGCGATGATGGACTGCCTTCCACCCCCCATATGTGGGAGCTATTCTAAAACGGTCTGCTTTTCGCCTGAAGGCGACCGAGTGGACCAACGGTTCTCTCCCACATTGCAGTAGTGAAAGGGAGTACGACATGGAATGTCTGGCTGTTTTCGTAATAGAAAGTTGCAATAGCTGGGTGATTAGGGGTTGGTGTTGTCTTCTTTTCTCATGCCTCAGAGGTTGCAGAGGTACTGGCGGAACCGTTTCCCGATGACGGGCCGCTCACTATCTCGACCTGGACGTCGTAGCTAAAGGCTTGGCCGTTCTGAAAAGTCCCTGAGATGTTCATCGAGTACAGATGATTCGGGTAGATGGTTACCGGCCCTACTATCGTTTCGGTCTGGAAGGCCAACTGTCCGGCTAGGAGCGGGTTCGAAGCACTAAAGTTAACGAACCGGAAGGTCTGCGTTTGAGACTGGGATTGTTCTCTGCCGGTGAGTCCGAGCACCGCCGTCAGGTTGGTGATTGGCTTCTGCCCCAGGTTCGCGCGGAGCGTCACCTCGACTGTCGGGCCAGCCGGCGTGTAGGGCGGCACTATTGAGACGGAGTGGACCCAGACAGGAGTTGTCGCAAGAGGGCAACTGTAGACGTTGAGCGACGCGGTCTCGTTATCTAGCCACATCGAGCTGATTACGGTCGTCGTCCCATTGAAGACGGTGACCTGTATCTGACTTGTGGTGAAGTTCGCCGGAAAGGTGCCGCACGGATAGAAAACTGTCCCGTTGTACTGATTGAAGATGAACGTGGTAAGGCTCTGACCCTGCGATTCCCCATACTCGTTTTGCGTGAAGGAATAGCAGAGTTTGTTCGCCAGCGCGAGGTAGGCAGGGTCCTGCTCAATTTGTTGCACAGCAGGCTGATAGGAGGTCGAGACCTGGCTAGGCCATGGAGTGGTCGCACACGCAGAGCTCGACTCGCTACTTATGGTCTGTTGGGAGGAGGCGAAAGAGTAAGCGATTATCCACGCGTAAAGCCGCGGGGCTGGCGAGTCGTACAGTCGCCATTGTATCGTGAGATTTCCGTCGAAAAGGGTCGAGCTCGGCGGTCCGGGGAGCCGCTCACCAGAGGTGGTCGAGGGGCCGGCCGGGTCCCATCCGAAGGTCACGTTTTCGCTCGGGCCACACCTGCAGTCCTGGCTCCCACCGATGAGCAGTGTAAAACCCAAGTTCATCGTTTCCGTTCCGTTCGTAATTTGGGTGTAGTCATCCCCGTTGTAGAGAACTGAGAAGGTGTAGCCGCATCCCGCGAACTGTTTCCCTATGCTGTCGTAGGGTATGACGGAGATGCAGTCTGTACCATTCACGGCTGGCACCCGCGCCGAGGTGGTCGTACTGCCCTCTTTGCTCATGGTCGTCTGACCACTCTTACTGCCGCAGCCCGCGGGACCACACACATTGTTATGATAGGTGGAATAGACGAGAAACCCAACGAGCGTCAACCCAATAATCACCACGACCGCGATGAACCGCCAGTTCCCCGATTTCCTGAGGAACTCCTGAGGCGATGAATCACCGACGCTCATGTCCAGGGGGTAGCCTCGTGGGGCGTAAAGTTCTAACGTTGAGAACAGGACGCGATTCGAAGCAAGTCCAGGCTACTAGACGCCCCAGGTCGGAGGTGCAGATACTCAATTCTCGATTGCCACAGGAACGGCTTGACTCCCTAGTTCACTCCTGGGGAATCCGGCTGCGTAGCCACCGTTCTCCCACCAAAACAGCTAGGATGCTCTCCTGTCTAGTCGCTCTTTCGTACCAGAGACAAGAAAAGCTCTTCGAGCGATGCCTCTTCTCTCTCGCACGAGAGGAGCAATGAACCATGCTGGACTGCGAGCCTCGCTAACGATGGCCTCACGTCGTAGTCTTTCGTCATCAGTATTGCAACCACATCTTCCTCTACAGAAGTGACCTCCGATACGCCGTCAATCCTCTCCAGGTCGGCCATGAGGTCTGGTCCAAGCGAGTCGAATTCTGCTTTGTAGACCACCCCACCATGAAGGCGCTTTGCCAGCTCCTTCACGGAGCCCTCGGTGACGGTCCTGCCCTCTTTCAGGACGGTTACCCTGCTGCACATCTGCTGAACCTCTGGTAGCTGATGAGATGAAAGAAGAACAGTACGGCCTTCAGAAACCACTGTCTTGAGGAGCTCCCGCACATCGATTACCCCCACGGGGTCGAGTCCCTCTGTGGGTTCATCCAATATCAGCAAGTCGGGCTCTCCCAACATCGCGACGGCGAGTCCCAATCTCGTCTGCATTCCCTTGCTGTATTCGCCAACGGCCTTCTCGGAGGCGTCTTCCAGGCCGACTTTCTTGAGAAGCATCTTCGACTCTACCATT
>Ga0187769_10000260_pt1 | contig 29173 bp, 25 predicted proteins | sample 0116_SJ02_MP02_1_FD_133140 | JGI IMG/M metagenome (GOLD analysis project Ga0187769, IMG submission 133140) | Tropical peat soil microbial communities from peatlands in Department of Meta, Colombia - 0116_SJ02_MP02_10_MG | ecosystem: Environmental > Terrestrial > Soil > Wetlands > Peat | place... | reverse complement strand
TCGCTGGTGCGCGGCGGATACGCGACGGAATATGACGCGGTCGTTGCGACGAAGCTGGCTTACATCATGTCCGGGGGATCAATCACCTCGGCGCAGACAGTGCCCGAGCAATACATTCTCGATCTCGAGCGCGAGGCGTTCGTCAGCCTGTGCGGCGAGCGCAAGACGCAGGAACGCATCGCGCATACACTGAAGACCGGGAAGCCGCTTCGCAACTAGCGACTGCCGTCGAGCCTTCGCAAGGCAACTCTTTCAACCTGGTCGCGCTCAAAGTGACCGGGTGAGCCTGCGTTGGCGGCGCCAGGTCCTTTGCGGCGCTGGAACTTCTTTTCGCGTTTCCGTAATGAATTTGGAAGTTGCCTCACATGCCGCGCTTGCGGCAAACTCGTTCCTTTTCGGGGGCTGGCTGGATGACGAAGTGGAGAGAGGTTTGCCGTCTTTCGCTTGCGGCGATGGTGTTTGCATCAGCTCTTGCGTCTTCGGCCTGCAACAAGCAAAGCGTCAGCTTGCCGAGTCCGCCCCCAGAGCCTGCTCCACCACCACCGAGTGCCGTAACCGTCTTCCCGGGGAGCGCAAGCATACCGATCAATCAGAAGATTCAGTTCAGCGCGTTCCTGCCCAGCAACCCCGCCGCGGCGTTCACTTGGAGCGTGAGCGGTGGCGGCACGATTGACAGCTCGACAGGGTTGTACACAGCGCCACAATCCGTGCCCACTCCGGCGACAGCGACGGTCACGGCGACGGGATCAAACGCGACAGGGACGGCGACGATCAACATCGCGTCGGCACAGGGACTCGTTGTCGGCACGGAGGTCGTCTCCGGCGGGACGGTGCAGCTGAATCAGGTGGGACCCTCGGCTGTTGTTTTGGCCGCGGGAGCGACGCAGAATTTCAACGCGCTTGCAGGCGGCTTGCATCAGATGCCTACGTGGGAGGTGAATGGCAATGTGGGTGGCGACCCCGCTGACGGGACGATCGCGCCTAACCCCGTCACAGGCGACGGCGTTTATTCCTCGCCGCTGACGCCACCCCCCAGCGGCTCAGTAGTGATAACGGCACTGAGTGGCGCAGACGCCGGCACCGCTTCGGTAACTGTCGTCTTCTCGGACAGCTCGCTGAGCGGGCAGTACGCGTTTTCGTATGCGGGGAAGGACAGTTCGGGATTTCTTGCCGTCGTGGGAAGCTTCACTGCGAATGCCGGAACGGGCATGGTCACCGGGATCGAGGATTACAACAGCAAGAGCCTCAAGACTCCCGCGACGGCGGTTCCTTTTGCAGGGCCGTTTTCGGTGAATCCCGACGGCAGCGGCACGGCGACGGTGACGCCGACGGGCGCGAATCCACCGATTTCAGGGGCCACGACGCTGCAGTTCGTTCTGATTTCAAATCCGCAGGGAGGCACATCACCTCACGGGCAGTTAGTCCGATTCGACAAGGCGGCAACGGGAAGCGGCACAATTGATCAGCAGAACCCCACACAGTTCCTGCTTTCCGCGATTTCGGGGAACTATGTGTTCCTCCTCCAGGGACTCAACACGAGCGGACAGGGTTTGCAGATCGCGGGAAAGTTTCAGGCCGATGGTTTCGGCACGATTCCCGTGAACGAGGCCGAGGAGGACATCAACAATGACGGCACGAATACGTCGGCCGCACCGGATACCACGCTGAATGGAACATACAAGATGGACGCACTGTCACCGGGCAGCGGCCGCGGCACGGTCCAGCTCATCAATACAAGCACGCAGCTCCCGGGAACGTTTGATTTCGCTTTCTACATCGTGGACGGAACGCATCTAAAGGTTGTCGAGACGGACACGAATGCTTATCTCGAAGGAGATTTCTTCAGCGCGCCGAACATCAACGGGTCCTTTTCGGGAGCGAATCTCAAGGGGAGCTATGCGTTCATGCTCAGCGGGGCGGATGTCACGAATGTCGTGCCGTTCCTGGAGGGCGGGATTTTCAATGCGGACGGGACATCGAGCATAACTTCCGGGATTTTGGACATCAACGACGGCGGCCTAAGCCTGACTCTTGACACAGCGCTCTCCGCAGAGAGCTATTCCGTGGACCCGAACCTTGGAAGGATTTCACTGTCCATCAGCACTACGGGAGTCACGGCGACCAACTTTGCCGGTTACACCACGTCGTCCGGAGCGGTGCTGCTGATCCGGCTCGACTCGAGCGTCGCGGCAGGCGGCATCGGTTATCTGCGCAGCGGCTCGCCCACGATCCAGGGCAGTTTCTCGCTCAATTTTTCGGGCGCCACGAATACCGGCGGCTTTCCCGGTGAACACGCCGCGGGACGAATTATCGCCACCGGAAACACCAATCCTCCGAGTGGAAGCCTCTACCTAAATGATGCCGGGACGCTTGCATCCGGCGCAGCCCTGACGAGCACGAGCGTAATCAACAGCCCCGATTCGAATGGGCGCGGGACTGCCACGATAGGGACAAGTTCAACTGAGTTTTCGCTCGCTTACTACATCGTGGACGATAACACCGTGCTTGTCATCGAGGCGAATGCGACTCGCATCATTGAGGGGACACTTATTCGTCAGTTCTAGCTGCTGTCGTCACCCCGAAATCAGGTTGCCACAGCCTTCCTAGCCGAATGTTCCACGGGAGTACGAAGGTACTATTGCAGCCCATTGCCGCCCGCCTCGAAAATTCTAATTGAGCCGCAAAATCAGGCTTTTCCGGGGTGACGGCAGATGGGCCGTTCGTACCAGTCATGACCACACTCAAGGAATCTCTGGAAGCGTCTGCTTCGACTACGGAGTCTCCAGCCGCTTCAGCAGGAAACCAACCAAAGCAGGATGCCGGTCACCTTCGTACCGACGCCGTTTCCCTGGAAGTTCCCGTAAAAGTTCATGGGTCGCGCGTAACGGAGGTCGTACGCGGGGTCACGCCGCATACGGAGCCTTTCGAAGAGCAGACGTCAACGATGATTGTGTTTCCGCAAGGGGGCGTCCTCCGGATGGCAACGCCCGTGGGTGTGGGCCAGGCTGTGGTGGTGACGAACGTGAAATCGCGACAGGACGCGATCTGCCGCGTTGTGAAAGTCCGCGCTTACGCCGAAAAGCAGTCGTACGTCGAAATCGAATTCACTCACTCGCAGCCGGGATACTGGGGCGTCCATTTCCCGGCGGACGGCCCCGAGCCACACAAGAAGGTCGCTGCTTCGCCTCACCCGGTTTCCAAGGACTCGGCTCCCGAAGTCGAGATTCACGCAAGAGCGAATAGCGCTCCGGAAGTTTCCTGGACGCCTCCGCCGACATCTGCACCAAAGCCTTCGACCGGGCAGCCTCCTGCGCAAGCGCGCAAGCCGGAGTCCGCGTTCGCCCAGATAGAAACGCACGAAGAGGTGCAGCCCGCCGCATCCGCCACGGCCACGATCGGAGATCCGTTTGCGGCCCGAACGAAGAGCCGGACGATTGAAACTGCAAAGAAGGGTAGCGCCGCCGAAGACGCGCACGCCGCGGACGTGGTGGAAGAACTAACTGTTCCGTCGTCCATGGCGTCGTCTGCGGAGAACCCTCCGGCAACATTTGGGCGATTCGCGGCTACTGCGAGCATGGCGGGAACGCATTCCGCGGCGAAAGAGGGTTTCGGCTCGCGCCTGGATTCGGTTTCCTCGGAAGCGACAGGTGAAGCTGCAAAGCCGCGCAACACGGGACTCATGATCGCGACCGGTATCGCCGCGGCCCTCGCAGTCGCAGCGGGTGTCGCCTACTATCTTCGCAACAGGCCGTTCACGCACGCGGTGACTCCGTCGCCCGCTGCTCCTTTCGTTGTGACAACGCCACGTCCTGCCAACACAACTTCGAATGTTACTTCAGCTCCAAAGGCGCAGCCGGGCCCGGCGGTCGTGCCAAGCGTGCCCAGCCCGTCGAGCGCCGCGAGCGTTCCGCCGGCCGTCGTCCATGCGACTGAAGTGACTCCGGCAAAGCAGCCGAAGGCGCAGGCTATCGTGCCGAGTCAACCTGCGGGAGAGGCGAAGCCGAAAGCTCAAAGTCCCGCGCCGGACATGTTCGGCGCTTTGAACGCGCATCCGGTTACTTCGAGACACTCGAGTGCTGCGGACGCCATTGCGGCGCCTTCTTTGGACGCAGGACTGGGAACGTCAGGTCCTAGCGCCGGTCTTTCGGGAGGCATGGGTGGCGAGGCTGCGCCTCCTCCTCCTCAGCCTGCGGTGGGATCCCCCGCCCCATCGGGCGGCGTCATTAAGCCGCCGAAGCTCATCTATGCTCCCGTGCCTGTGTATCCGAGCATCGCGCGACAGGCAGGAGCCCAGGGGACAGTCGTCGTCGAAGCCACTGTCGGGGTGGATGGCAAAGTCACGAACGCGAGGGTAGTTTCAGGCCCCAGCCTGCTGCGCGACGCGGCACTCGACGCGGTGCGCGGCCGGAAATACCAGCCTTCGACGCTCGATGGCCGGCCCGCTCCTGCTGACATTTCGATCGCGATTCAATTCAACCGCTAGCGCTCCTTCAGCGAGTGGCCCTGCCCACGGCGGCATACGATTGCTTCAACCGGTTGCATTTTTTCTTCCTCTGGCATCCAATGGGGTGAGCTTGGGCGGCGAGGTTCGCCGCATCGGCTGAGGTGAGCAATGCGAGAAGCCGTGGTTGTGAGTTCGGTCCGGACGGCAGTGGGGAAGGCTTTCAAGGGAGCGCTGCGCTCAACGAGGCCGGACGATCTTTGCGCGGCGGCGATCAAGGAAGCAATCGCCCGGGCGAAGGGCCTCGACGTCAAGGAAATCGAAGACGTGATCATCGGCTGCGCGACGCCCGAAGCGGAACAGGGCATGAACGTCGCGCGGATAGCGTCTTTGCGCGCGGGGTTGCCGGTGAGCGTCGCCGCCATGACGATCAATCGCTTCTGCTCGTCCGGTCTTCAGGCCATAGCCGTTGCCGGGCAGATGATCATGGCCGGGCAGGCCGAAGTAGTTCTCGCGGGCGGGGCTGAATCCATGAGCATGGTGCCCATGGGCGGGCACAAGGTCTCGCCGAATCCCTGGCTGATGGACAACTACCCCGACACATATCTCAACATGGGGCTCACGGCCGAGAATCTTGCGAGGAAATACGGCATCACGCGCGAGCAGGCCGATGAATTCTCCCTTGCAAGCCATCAGAAGGCGATTGCAGCCATCGCCGCGGGGAAATTCAAAGACGAAATCGTTCCAATCGAGGTGCGCACGACTTTCGTTGAGATTGGCGCGAACGGATCGGCGGGCAACGCGAAGACGAAAACGGTAACGAGCGTGTTCGCGACGGACGAGGGGCCGCGCGCCGACACTTCGCTCGAGGCGCTGGCGAAGCTGAAGCCGGCGTTTCATGTGCGCGGCACGGTGACAGCGGGAAACAGCTCGCAGACGAGCGACGGCGCAGCCGCTGCAATCTTGATGTCTGCCGAGAGGGCCCGCGCTCTGGGGCTCAAGCCGCTTGCGCGCTTTGTTGCGTTTGCAACAGCGGGAGCGCCGCCGGAGGAGATGGGTATTGGACCTGTCAACGCGATTCCCAAGGCGCTGAAGATTGCCGGGCTCACGCTCGATCAGATGGACGTGATCGAATTGAACGAGGCGTTTGCCGCGCAGGCGCTTTCTGTGATGAAAGTGACGGGGCTCGATCCCGCGCGGACAAACGTGAACGGCGGCGCCGTTGCACTGGGCCATCCGCTCGGCTGCACCGGGGCGAAGCTGACGGCGACGATACTGCGCGAGATGGAGCGGCGGAAGGCGCGATACGGCCTTGTAACGATGTGCATCGGCGGCGGCATGGGCGCGGCAGGAATTTTCGAGCGCGTGGCGTAGCGACTAACCGAGCGGTTTGTTCTCGATTGCTCGCGGTGAATCCGGAAGTTCAGTGTCAGAGGGTCGCGCGGCGAGGGTTGATTCAAGGAATTCTCGCAGGTATCGCTCCTGACCTTTTCCAAGTAGTTGCCCGAACTTAGGGAGGAGGAAGCCAAACACAAGCATTGCCCCCAAAATCTTGAGCGCCCACAGGTCGTCGGCATTCCAACCGCCCGACATAGCGGGGAGCAACCACGGCAAGCTTAGCAGCGCGACGAAAACGAGCCAGATGCGCATGAACACTTTGACAAATCTTTGCATATCGAATTGCGCGTCGATCCGTGAGCCGCGTCCCTCTGGTTTCAAGCTGCCATAGAGATAAGGGCTAAAATCATTGCGGTAGTATTTCCTCTTCCAAAGGGTGAATCGATCTCCGTCAAACTGAGAGAGCACAGGCATCGATCCTTTGTAGCCAGAGAGAGAAAACATGGTGCGCTGTGCGATGTCCGTAGTGTCATGCAGCCGGCGAAGGGATTCCGCGACGCTCAAATCGGTTAGCAGGATGAAGGAATTGCGTTTCGCCATTGAGTGTCCTTGGCCGGTAGTATAGTCCGGATACTCCATGAGATTCCCTTCACCTTTGCAGTCAGCCTGGCCTTCTAGGCCATTGTGTTTTGCATCTGCGAGCGGGAGAATCTGGGAATGTTCGGATCACGAAAGCGAAGGTAGATCATGGCGACGACAACTGTTTCGCAATCGGTAAGTCGCGGTGGGGCGTTTCTGATCTCGGCGCCCGGGCCCGATGAGGTTTTCACTCCCGCGGATATCAGCGACGATCAGCGATTGATCGGCCAGACGGCGGCGGAGTTCGTCGCGAAGGAAGTGATTCCGGCGATTCCCGATCTCGAAAAGCACAAGGAAGGCCTGATGGCGCAGGTGTTGAGGAAGGCCGGCGAAATCGGGCTGCTGGGCGCGCCGATTCCGGAAGCATATGGCGGGTCGGAGCTGGACAAAGTCGCGCTGACGCTCTTGAGCGAGAAGATTAGTGTGTACGCGTCGTTTGCCGTCGCGTTCGGCGGCACCACGGGAATCGGGACGATTCCGCTCATCTATTTCGGCACGGAGGAGCAAAAGAAGAAGTACCTGCCGAGGATCGCGACCGGCGAGCTGCTCTCCGCATATTGTCTCTCGGAACCGCAAGCGGGGTCGGATGCGCTCGCGGCAAAGACGCGCGCGGTGCTTTCTCCGGACGGCAAAAACTGGCTGCTGACCGGCCAGAAAATGTGGATCACGAACGGCGGGTTCGCCGACGTGTACATCGTCTTCGCGAAGGTGGACGGCGAAAAGTTTTCGGCATTTATTGTCGAGCGGGGCACGCCGGGATTTTCAGTCGGCGCGGAAGAAAACAAAATGGGCATCCGCGGCAGCTCGACCGTGCCGCTGTTTTTCGAAAACGCGGCGATCCCGAAGGAGAACCTGCTGCATGAAATCGGGCGCGGGCACATCGTCGCGTTCAACACGCTGAATGCCGGGCGGCACACACTGGGAGTGTCGTGCCTCGGAGGCTCGAAAAGGGCGCTCGAGGATGCGTCGAAGTATTCGAAGGAGCGCGTGGCGTTTGGAAAGCCGATCTGCGAATTCGGCCTCGTGCGCACGAAACTGGGCGAGATGGCGATCCGGATTTACGCGCTCGACTCGATGATCTACCGAACGGCGGGAATGATCGAAGCGGCCGTGGCGGCAGGCGGAGACAGGGTGAAGGCCGCGATGCAAGTGCTCGAAGAGTTCGCCATCGAGAGCTCGATCAGCAAGGTGATGGGGAGCGAGACGCTCGACTATGTGGTGGACGAAGCCGTGCAGATCTTCGGCGGCTACGGCTATCACGAGGACTATCCCGTGGCGCGGGCATATCGCGACAGCCGCATCAATCGCATCTTCGAAGGCACGAACGAGATCAACCGGTTGGTGATCATCCAGATGCTGATGAAGCGCGCCATGGCCGGGACGCTGCCATTGATTCCAGCGGCGACGAAGCTTGCGGGAGAGTTGCTTTCCGGGCCGTCGTTCGAGGAGGCTCCGACGGGCGTATTTGGGGAAGAGGATCGATCACTCGGGCAGGCGAAGAAAATTTTCCTGCTTGCAGCGGGCGCTGCGGTTCAGAAATTCCGAGAAAAGCTGGCGGACCATCAGGAGATCGTGGGCGCGCTATCGAATATCGTGATGGAAACCTACGCGATTGAGTCTTGTCTGCGGCGCGCGCAGAAGGCTGCGGCGGCGCACAGGCAGGGAGCCGACGTGATGGGAGACGCGGCGCGTGCGTTTATCTATGACTCGATGGACCGCGTGGAAAAAGAGGCGCGCACGGCGCTTGCGGCGACGGCGGATGGCGACACCCTGACGACGCAGCTCGCGGCGCTGCGCCGGCTTTCCAAGCATGCGCCGGTGGACGTGATCGCGCTACGACGACGAGTTGCGGACGCCGTCCTCGCGCAGGACAAGTATCCGTTTGAAGGGCGCTGAAGCGGCCGGCGCGAACGAAAAACGAATCGAGTTTCGCGCTTAGGCGCAAAACGTCGTTGTTGACCTATCCAAGAAGACTGTTTTCCCTCCATTGATCACTTCCCGATTTTGGAAAGCGTTTTCCCGTGTTTCATAGTGAGAATGGACGTCGCCACGCCATTTCAATGAGTTAGCCGCTGTTTCCTTTGGCCCCCTCATTGCATCTAACCGAGTGACGTTAGAAGTTTCTCAGTTTGAAACGTTGAAGGCGGGGAACATTCGATGAAAATGCTCGCGGGAAAAGTGAGTGAAGCCATCGCGGCAATCAAAGAAAAGGCAAAGCTTCGCAAGGGGATGCTCTTTCTCCTGGCGATCTTCTTCATTCTGCAGGTTTACTTCGTGCGGGAATTGCTCGCTGCGGAGCTGCTTTTCGGCGCTCTGTTCGCAGTGCTGCTCGTGCTCGCCGGGGTTTTCTACCTGGTCGGCGCGATCGGGGAGCGCGGCATCGACTTTGTCGAGCCGGGAGTTCGCGTGATGGTGGATTCGGCGCGCCGGGGATACCGCGCGGTCGAAGAAATCAGCAAGAAACCGTTCCGCCAGCCCGAATCCGCCCAGTAATCGGGCTAGCAGGACCGGCGAATACCAGATAGGCCGCGGTCATAAACTCCTCCTATGGTCCGCGGCCTTTCGTTTTTCTCCTTACGGTCGTCACTCGCCGCTTATCTCCTCAGGTTGACTTTCCCATTCGTCTGCGTTAGAAAATCTTCGCTGTCCGCAGTCCGCTGCGAACCTGCGTGAATCCAGAGCCGGAAAGGGATTTGCCATCCTAACGAACCTCGTCGTCCCGAAAACTGGCGGCATGAACACCACGAAAGTCAACATCGTCCGCTGGATCAGGCAGGAGGGCGACAAGCTCCAACAGGGCGAGCCTGTCGTCGAATTGGAAACGGAAAAAGTGAGCTATGAACTGGACGCGCCCGTGGCGGGCACGCTTCTAAAGATCATGGTCCGCGAGCCCGCCGAAATCGAGGTGGGCGGGCTGCTCGGCTACATCGGCGAGCCAGGAGACAAGCTACCCGCGTCCTGAAGCATGGAGGGATCAGCAATGGCAACCGCAAGCCAGCTTTCCAAGGATCGACTCATTTGGATGTACACGCAGATGTGCCGTATCCGCGAATTCGAAGAGCGCGTGAAGCGCACGTTTGTCGAGCATCCCGGAGTGATTCGCGGCCATGCGCACCTGGGGGACGGCGCGGAGGCGAGCATCGTCGGCGCGCTCGCAACGCGCCAGGAAAACGATCCAGTGATGCCGAGCTACCGATGCCACGGCTACCCTCTCGTTTTGGGGACGCCGGCAGGCAAACTGATGGCCGAGATTTATCAGCGGAGCGACGGCGTCTGCAAAGGATTCGGCGGCTCAATGCACTTGTCCGATCCCGCGCACAGTTTTCCGACGGCCTCGGGAATCATCGGGCAGGGAATCGCGCATGCGGCAGGCGTCGCGTACGCAGCACAGGTGAAGAAGACCGGCCAGGTAGTCTACTCGTTCTTCGGCGACGGCTCGTCGAAGCAGGGCGCGTTTTTCGAAACGCTGAATTTGGCTGCGGTATGGAAGTTGCCGGTGGTTTTTGTTCTGGAGAACAACGGCTATCAGGCCTACACGAAGATCGACCTGGAAGATGCGAACGCGAAGGCGGGTGACCCGCTCTCGCAAAAGGCGAAGGCGTTCAGCATTCCGGGAGTCACCGTGGACGGCACCGATCCGCTGAAGGTGTACGACGTGGTGAGCGCCGCAGCGGAGCGTGCGAGGGCCGGCGAAGGGCCGTCGCTGGTCGAATCGAAGTTTTACCGGATGAGCCCGCACGGCAACGCCATCACCGTGCCGCCGGTGCCGACACAATTCCAGGAGCACGAGGCCATCGAGGTGTACGGCAACAAAGCTGAGTTTGAGGCGGCCAGGGCGAACGACCCGATCAAGAAGTTCCGCGCAGCTCTCATCGCGAAGGGAACGTTTACGGAAGCGGACGCGAAGAAGATTGAAGACGGGGTAAGAGCTGAAATGGAAGAAGTCGTGAAGTTCGCGCTGGCGAGCCCGCTGCCCGCCGGCGAAGAAGCGGTCAAGTACGTTTACGCGTAGAGGGAGGCGATCATGCCGCGCGAAATGATGTTCGCAGAAGGGATCGCGGTCGCGATCACCGAGGAAATGCAGCGCGATCCGAACGTCGTGTTCTACGGCCAGAACATGGCTATGACAGACCGCGATCCGTTCGTCCGGAAATTCGGCAAGGACCGCGTGCGCATCACGCCGATTTCGGAGACAGCCGAGCTGGGCATCGCCGTCGGCGCAGCGATGAGCGGCCTGCGCCCGGTCGTTGAACTGTACATGGCGGAGTTCATGCTCGTCGCCTTCGACGAAGTGATCAACGAGGCGCCGCGGCTTCGCTACATGTCCGGCGGGCAGGTGAAGGTGCCGTGCGTTTTCAAAGCGGGATTCGGATTCGCCGCGGGCTGGGCGGGACAGCATTCCAACTGCACCTATCACGCGATGATGGGGATTCCGGGCTTGAAAGTCGCGGTGCCGTCGAACGCCGCGGACGCCTACGGCCTGATGAAGTCCGCAATTCGCGACGACAATCCCGTCGTCTATCTGCACCACTACATGCTGATGCTCGACAAGTGCCCGGTCCCGGACGGCGAGTATCTTGTGCCGTTCGGCGTGGCGGACGTGAAGCGAGCAGGGACCGACGTGACTATCGTAGCGACCGCATGGATGGTGAAGAAAGCGCTGGCCGCGGCGGAAATGCTCGCGAAGGAAGGAATCAGCGCGGAAGTGGTCGATCCTCGGACGGTAGCGCCGCTCGACGTAAACACCATCGTAAATTCCGTGAAGAAGACGGGGCGTCTCGTGCTGGTGGATCAGGCGCCGCGCCACGCTTCGGCCGCCGTGGTCATCGCCGGGGAAGTGGCCGAGCAGGGCTTCAAGTACCTCAAGGCGCCGGTGAAGATGGTGACGGCGCTCGACACCTCTGTGCCGTACAGTGAGACGCTTGAGCGCTATGTCCTGCCGAGCGAGGAGAAGATTGTCGCGGCGGTCAAGTCCGTGATGGCAATGCAAGCCGCCGCCGTTTAGGGTACATTGATAGAAGCGGGAAGATGATGAACGCGTTTCTTCATCGAGCCATTCTGGTTTGCTACGCCGTAACGGCGTTTGCTTTCACCGCAAACGCCCAGACTCCTTTCAAGCGCCCCCCGCCAACGCCGGCGGATTGGGCTGCGCTCGCGAAACTGCCGGATCTCACAGGCGTCTGGGAGATCCCGATGGGTGGCCCCGGCGGAGGTTTCTTCCCACCTGGGCGTCCATCGCTTACGCCCGAATATGCAGCAAAAGCGCAAGCACTCGCGGCGCATGCCGGCGAAGACACGTCCTCTGCCAACTGCGTCCCGCCGGGAATGCCGATGATCATGGGCGAGCCGTATCCGATGGAATTCCTGCTAACGCCCGGGCAAGTGACCATCGTTATCGAGGCGTTCTCCATGGTCCGCCACATCTACACCGATGGGCGGCCAATGCCGAGTGATCCTGATCCCACCTATTTCGGGACTTCCATCGGCCATTGGGACGGCGACACATTGGTCGTGGAGTCGGTGGGATTCTCGAGCCACACGGAGCTCGCCATGCGAGTTCCGCACAGCGACAAGATGCGGATTCTCGAAAAGTTCCGGCTGACCGATCCCGACACCATGAGCATCGAAACTACGGTCATTGATCCCGAGGCTCTGACGGCTCCCTACATAAGCACCCGGACTTTGAAGCGCCATCGGAGCTGGACGATTGCCGAATACGTCTGCGAAGACAACAACCGGAATTTCGTGGACCAGAACGGAAAGGCGGGCATCAATCTGACGCCGCCCGGCACGAAAACGGGGAAGCCCTGATATCGAGATTCGGAGGTCTGGAAAACTGATGAACGCCATCCCGAGACGAGCGATGCTGGCCGCGGCGCTTTTCGTAGCCATTGCGGCGGCGGCCGGTTCTGCGGCCGCGCATCACGGATTCGCCTTGTTCGACACGGGCTCGCGGAAGACGATCGCCGGCACCGTGAAGCAATTCGAGTGGACGAATCCTCACACGTGGGTCTGGCTGGACGTGCCCAACGACAAAGGGGGCGTGGACACGTGGGGGTTCGAAGGCATGAGCCCGAACTTTCTCGGTCGGCGCGGCTGGTCGAGAACATCGCTGAAGCCGGGCGACAAGATTACGGTCACCTACATCCCGATGAAGGACGGTTCCAAGGGCGGCGAAGTGATGAGCGTCAAGCTCCCGACCGGCGAAGAACTGGTCATGTTCGGCGGATCACCGACCGACGAGCGCTGAGTCTCGTCACGCGAACTGCGCCATCGTAGAGCTGTAGGCCTTGGCGACGATCTCATTCAGCGGCTTCCTGCGCCACTCCGCGTCGAGCACTTCGGTTCCCCACGGCCCGTCGTAGCCGGCTTTCAGCATCGTGTTGACGAATCCCTTCACGTCGAACTCGCCATCGCCGCAGAACACCCGGTGATTGATCGCGTCCTCGCGCAAATCCCACGGGCACTCCCATGTGCCGTCGTTGATGTCGACCGAGGTGACGTACTTTCGGGGAATGCTCGCGACCTTCTCGTGCGGGATTCGCAATTTCGAAATGTGCCAGAGTTCGAGGTTGAGGCCGCCGTTTTTCGCGCCCGCGCCTTCGATTAGCCGCATGGCCTTTTCGACCGAGTCGATATCGCAGAACGGCATCATTTCAAATGCGATCGGCGTGCCGTGATTGGCGCCGTCGGCACAGAGCGCGGCGAACGACTCGATCATTCTGTCCATCGTGGCTTGAGTCTTGAAGAAATGGCCGACCTTGATGTGATGCGGCCGAAGGACGTCGGCTGCTTCGAGAAGTTTCTGGCGCAGGATGTCGGACTGCCGCCTTTCTTCGCCATCGAGAAACCAACCGGTGAGAAATTCCAGCTCGAGGTGCTTGATGCCGTTGTCGTCCAAAATCTTCTTCATGTCTTTCAAGCCGTACTTCCGAAGGGTGTATTCGAGGTCGGCGTGCCATATACCGAGGCCTTTGAAACCAGCGCGCGCCGCAGCCTCGACACGGTCCTTGAAATCAAACGGGCTGTATTCATGGTCCGTGTGCGGATCGGTGCCCGCGAGAGTCCAGTACGCAGCCAGCAATTCGATGTTCTTCGCCATCGGTTGATCCTCGTCAATTCGTTGCGTTTACGGCGGGCGCATTCTATCCCACGGTTCATTCCGCCGCAACGAAGCCTCGGCCGGAGGGTGTCTGGTGTCACGCGCATTTGTGATGTAGGTCACCGTCGTCAGGACCAGCCTGGATGTATCAATGTTGTGTTGTCGCCATCCTGCCGTGAGTGACCGACGGGGTGGTTGCCGGGATACATCTGAGCGGAAGCACAGGAGTTCGGACATGCAAACGTTGACGTTGACGCACCACGGAGTCGAACTGGATATCCCGGGAACTTACATGTTCGACGGGCAAGCAGCGATGAAGGGCTACGCCCTCAACAAGATGTGCTTCTCGTTCAATAGCGCCGCAAACCGCGCCGAGTTCCTGAAGGACGAGGATGCGTACTGCACAAAATTCGGCCTGAACGACGAGCAGCGTAAGGCCATCAAAGAGCGCAACGTCCTGGCAATGATTCACGCGGGAGGCTGCATCTACTATCTGGCGAAGTTCGCGGGAATCTTCGGCTTAACCGTGCAGGATGTAGGCGCGCAACAACGAGGCATGAGCGTCGAAGCATTCAAGCAGATGCTCAAAGCCCAAGGAGAATGACCCATGGCACGCGTCGTTGGCGGACTCACTACATCGCACATTCCGGCGATCGGAAACGCTGTTCCGCATGAAAAGGAACTGGTCAATGACCCGTACTGGAAGCCCTTCTTTGCAGCTTATCCACCGGCTCGGGAATGGCTGCGAAAAGTTAATCCGGACGTCGCCATCGTCTTCTACAACGACCACGGCCTGAATTTCTTCCTCGATAAGATGCCCACGTTCGCGATCGGGGCGGCGTTCAAGTATCAGAACGCCGACGAAGGATGGGGCATCCCGACGATCCCGTCGTTCGAGGGAGATCCGGAGCTTTCATGGCACATCATCGAATCCGTGGTGGCGGACGAGTTCGATGTGACGACGTGCCAGGAGATGCTCGTGGACCACGGCTTCACGGTGCCTATGTCGCTTTTCTGGCCGGGCAACACGTACTCCGGCGTGAAGACGATCCCTGTTTGCATCAACACGGTGCAGCATCCGCTTCCTTCGCCGCTGCGGTGCTTCAAGCTCGGGCAAGCGATCGGGCGAGCGATCGAGTCATACCCCAAGGATCTAAAGGTGGTGGTGATCGGCACGGGCGGTCTGTCGCATCAGCTGGACGGGGAGCGCGCCGGGTTCATCAACAAGAAGTTCGATCTGCTGTGTCTCGATAAGATCGTGAACGAGCCGGAAATCCTGACGCGGTACTCGATTCACGAGCTGGTGCGCGAGGCGGGAGCGCAGGGCGCGGAATTCATCCTCTGGCTCGCGATGCGCGGCGTGCTCCACGGCAAAGTGACGAAGATCCACAGCAGCTACCACATCGCAGTGTCAAATACGGCGACTGGGCTGCTGGTGCTGGAGAATGCGGCCTGAAGCAACCGAAGTCAGCGCCGCAGAGTCGGGCACGACGGTGTGTCCCTCTATCGCGTGGCGGGCTGGCTGCGAACATCCCCTGATTCGCAGCTAGCTCGCTGGCGCGAGTGAATGCGCAGGACTTGTTAGCGGCGAATTTGGAGGTGACCGTAATCTATCGGCCGTTTAGGCGCATCGGCCGCTTTGCGAGTTCTTCGAGGCTCGGGTAGGAATGGGCCTCGACGAAAGTTCTCTCTTGTGGCTGCGATCCCTTCTTCATCGCAGGCACGAGCATGTCGAGCACCGTGTTCATCGTCAGCGAAGTGAGCACGGCTGCGAGAAGCGCTCCCTCGTTCACAAGCGCCCGGAGTTTGTTCGGGGGGCCCGCGCCCGCACATGGAACGGCAAGCCACTTGCTCTTCGCAGGCTCAGCTACATTTGATTCGAATGCTTTTCGGGCACCGAAAATAAAATCGGCATTCTGCGAGAGGATGAGCTGCGTTCCCTCCGGGCGCACGGTGCCGGAACTGAGCCAGGAGCAAAGCGCGTTGTAGGAGCTATCGGCGCTCGATTGGACTTTCACGCTTCGTAACTCGATGTTCTTGGGCTTGGCGGCTTCCAATCCCTCAAAACGTTTCGCCGCGACTGCGTTCATCGCCGGCCCCCGGAGATAGAGAACCGAACCGCCCTCGGGCAAAAGCGCGCCAATCTGCCGCCCTTGAATCCGTCCGATCTCGACATGGTCCTGCGACACCTGGAAGACAGGGGCCTTGGCTTTCTTTCGGAGATCGCCCAAGTAGTCGACGAGCGCGTTGCTCACCACCCAGGCGATGCCAGCCGCGACGGCCGCTTCCGCTACGCGCGGCAACCCCGCGGCGCTGACCGGCTCGAGAACGATAGCGTCTGGCTTCGCTTCCGTTCGGGACTGCACGAGTTCGAGGAGTTGCTGGCTTTGTTGCAGGGGGTCCATCTCTGCGTTGATCACCTGAAGCTCCACGCCCAACCGGTCCGCCGCGGCCTTCGCGGCGGCCTCCTGCTCCCGCAGGTACAGGTTGTGGCCGGGGATGGACACAACGACCTTCAGCTTTTTCACGCTTGTTCCCAAGGGCCGGATTTGATCCAGCGGAGGAGGACGCTGGGCATGGTTCAATTGTGAGATTGCGCCGAATAGCGGGCAAGGAGTGGCGCTACGACCAAGGTGAAAGAGTAAACGAGCGACGAGGTAATTGTCGCGGACGGACCTGCTCAAGGTTACTTACTTAACCGTAAATTTCTGGAGAAAGGCAATTACCTTGTTCACTTCCAGGATGTTTACACAAGCTGGCGCTTGCAATCGCGGAAGGCTGTGCTACGTTGTCAGCGGAAGTTTTCCGTTGGCGCAAATGTGTCGGTGAGAAGGGCGTGCGACGGTGTGGAGGGCGTGATTCTACCCGGAACAGCCTATCGAGTAGAATCGCCCGTAACCCGCTGAAAACAATCACCGGGCGTGTGTTCTACCCGGAACTGGTCTGCGGGCATCCGAGAAGCGAGTTGTGGAAGGACGAGGCAGGTTTGGGCTAAGATACTGGTACTGCGGAGAAGACTTTGACGCTGACCAACATACAGGGCGCGACGAACGGAGCGAAGACGCTGGTGCGCGTCCGGCCACGCGGGTTCTGCGCGGGCGTGGTGCGCGCGGTGGATATCGTCGAACTGGCCCTTGAAGCGTACGGGCGGCCGGTGTACGTCCACCACGAGATCGTGCACAACCGGTACGTGGTGGATCAATTGCGCCAGCGCGGCGCGATTTTCGTCGAGGCGATTGAAGAAGTGCCCGTGGGGTCGGTTCTCGTATTCAGCGCGCATGGAGTTCCGCCGCGGGTGAGGACGGAGGCGAAGGAGCGGCAGCTTCGCGTGATTGATGCAACGTGCCCGCTTGTCACCAAAGTGCATCTCGAGGCGCTCAAGTTCGCGCGCGAGGGGCGGACACTGATTCTCATCGGCCATCGCGATCATCAGGAGATTATCGGAACTTCGGGCGAGGCGCCGGAACAGACGGTGGTTGTCGGCAGCGTCGAAGAAGTAGATCAACTGCAGGTGCCCGACCCCGCGCGGCTCGCGTTCCTGACGCAGACGACGCTCTCGCTGTACGACACGCAGGAAATCGTCGCGCGGTTGCGCCAGCGCTTCCCGCAGATCGTCGGACCGAAGTCAGATGACATCTGCTATGCCACGCAGAATCGGCAGGAAGCGGTTGAGGCGCTCACGCGCGAGGTGGAGCTGATTCTGGTTGTCGGCTCAGCGAACAGCTCGAACTCGAACCGCCTTGTCGAAGTGGCGCAGCGCGCCGGAGTGGCGGCGCGGTTGATTGAGGACTCAAACGACATCGACGCTTCGCTGCTCGATGGTGTGAAGACGCTCGGGCTGACGGCGGGCGCGTCGGCTCCCGAGGTTCTGGTCGAGCAGGTGAGCCAGCGGCTTTCTGCATTTGGGTTCACGAATCACCGCGATCTGGACCTGATTCGCGAAGACGTGCGGTTCACGCTTCCGGCGGAACTCGCCGCCCGTCAGGGCCAGGCCGCAAACTGAGCAGGTTCTTCGTCAGCGGCCCGCATTCCACTGCAAGGAGACTGTGAGTGGCGGTCAAAATCGTCCGCCAGCCGAACAAGATTGCCCTTTTAGGTTCGCCCACCAGTGCGGCTGCTCTCTCGGCGGGGCACGAAGGCGCGCCGGCAGCATTGCGAGCCGCGGGACTGGTTGACCGCCTGCGCTCCGTTGGCTATGAAGTGACGGACCTCGGCGACGATCCCTTCCAGCTCCACAAGCCCGATGAAGACAGCCCGCGCGCGCGGAATCTGCGCGGCGTTCTTGCGGCGCTCGAGGCGCTGAAGCCGCGCGTCGAGCAGGCAGTAAAGTCCGGCGCGCTGCCGTTGATTCTGGGCGGCGATTGCTCGATTGCCCTCGCAACCGTCGCCGGGGCACGGCGGTATTTTCGACACGTCGGCTTGATCTACATGGATAGCGACGCAGATTTGCTCACGCCGGGAACGACATCTTCCGGATGTGTGGATGGAATGGTGATTTCGCACATCATCGGGCGCGGCGCGGCAGAGATGGTTCGATTCTGGGGCGAGCCGCCGCTCGTGCGCGAGCCGGATATAGCACTCTTCGGCGTGACGCGTGTTGAACCCGCGGAGGAGCAGGTGCTCCAGCAATCGCCTTTGCGCCGCTATCTCGCAGCCGATGTGCGGCGAAAAGGCGCCGGGGCTGCGGCGGAGGAGGCCATCGAGCGCATCCATGGTGCGGGAAGCGAGTTCGTTCTGCACCTGGACGTGGATGTGATCTCCGACTTTCAAGCGACGAATTATCCGAGCACGGACGGATTGCTGCTCCGGGAAGTGCACGAGGCGCTGGAAGTATTCGCAAAGCAGAGGCATCTCACGGCTATCGAGATCTGCGCATACAACCCTGCGAGGGACACAGATGGAAGCGGGGCAAAGCAGCTGATCGATCTTGTTGCGGACGTGCTGGCGAAGCGGCTCGAGGCGCAGAAGGCTGCCGCCGCGCCGGAGCCGGTCGCCGTGGCTGGGGTTTCCGAGGGGCAAGCGCCTGCGGCCGCGCCGCCCGCAGCCGCGCCTGCCGCGGAAAGCGTGCCCTCACTTTCGGCACCGCCACCCGGCGAAGCGTGGTCTTCGGAATCACTTCAGGTGGAGACGGAATCATCTGGAAACGAACCGCACGAAGCGACGGAAAACCCCGAAGAATCGAAATCGTAGGAATGCCACTGACGACTGAACCCTGGCAGTCAGCTGAATGAGATCCTTCCCTGAAGTCATTATCTTCGATGTGGACGGCGTCCTGGTGGACGTGCGCGGTTCGTTTCATCGAACCGTGCTCGAGACGGTGCGCTTCTTCACGGGGAAGCGCGTTACGCGCGCGGAACTACACCGCTGGAAAAACCGCTCCGGCTTCAACGATGATTGGAAGCTTTCAACGGCGTGGGTGCATTCACTTGGCGGAACGGCTCCCTATGAAGAGGTGAAACGCAAGTTCGTTGAATTCTATTGGGGCGACGGAAGAAAGGGAAACGTCACTGCGGAAAAGTGGTTGCTGCCGCGGGCCAGCTTGAAGCGCCTTGCCGGCCGCGCGGAACTCGCCTTGTTCACGGGTCGTGTCCGGCTGGAGACGGACTACACGCTTGATCGCTGCAAGGTGCGCGAGTTCTTTCGCTGTATCGTCACTGCCGAAGACGTTGTTCAGCCGAAGCCCGATCCGGAAGGACTGTTGAAGATCCTGCGCGGACGCGACCCGTCCAAGACGCTGTACTTGGGTGACAATGTCGATGACGCCCTTGCCGCCAAGGCTGCTCGCATCCCATTTGTAGGAGTGCTAGCGCGAGGCAGCCAGGCACGCCGAGAGCGCGGGCCCCTGCTTGAGGAATCCGGAGCGCGGGCGATCCTTGGGACCGTGCGCGACCTGGAGAACTGGCTTCGAAAACCGCCCTCCGCGTAGCCCTCTCGAATCCCGTAACCCCCGTTTGTCTAAAGGTATAGAACCGTTTGGCAGTACCAAACAGGACACCAGTACCATTGCCCGACCCATGCGTGGCCTTCATATTCACATGAGGAAGGGGCATCGTCTCGACCGTCATGGCCGATCAAATCCAAGTCCGCATTACGGCCGCCCGCGCATTTGTCCGCAGCCTGAACATTTTGCTTAAGTTCGCTCGAATGTATGACTTCGGGCACCCCCGCACGGCGAGGCAGTACGACACCGCCTGGACCGAATTAAGAACAGCGCTTGGCTCGGATGATCAAGCCGGGCTGCTACTGGCAGTCTCTGGCGACCAGCTTTTGCTGGATGGGACGCCGCTCGAATCGGCTGCCGCGGAAAAGAGTTTTGCACGGATGCTTTCGGGCGCCGGCATCGCGAGCATCCACTTCTCGCCAAAGGTAACGCAAGCAAGCCTGGCCCGTTTTGTGCGTGGCTTCCCGACCAGCTCTAGTGCGAAACCCGGGCAGCTTGCCGAGCAACTCAAGACAGCACTGGAAGGCGATCCGAACATCCACGTCAATGAAGTTTGCTTTGTCCCGGCGGATTCGGCGGTCGCGAAGACCACCATGGCTGCACAGCTTGCGGCTCGGACCCTGGGAATGAGCTCACAGCAGACGGACCAGCTGCTCAACGATCCAGAGAAGCTTCTGCAACTGATCGTCGCTGCCGAAGGCACGAAGGCTGGCCCGGGCGGAGGCCCCGGAGGAGGTTCTGGAGGACCGGGGGGCGGAGGAAGCGGGCCGGGCGGTGGGTCGGGTTATGGAAGTGGCTCCGGCGGCGGCTCGGGGAGTGGCGGCGGGCCCGGCACGTACGCCGGGGGTGGGTCAGGCGGGGGAGGGGGCGTCAACGCGCCTGCGACCGGCGGGGCGTTGTCCGGCTTCTACGCGAGCGGAGCCAGCGGCCCAGTGCTCGAAGGTGGCGCGGCTCCGGTTCAGACCGGCGGCGCGTCAGGCTCGTGGAACATCGTAGGCAGCGGCCAGGAGGCAGGCGGAACTCGGATCGATCCGAATGCCGGGGGATTCTGGCTTACGAAGGGCAGTTCGGGTGAAGCATCGCCCGCGGTGGGAGTGGAATCAGGGCCTTCGGGAGCGGGCGGAGGCAGCGCGGCCTTCAGCGGGCCGGCCTCCGGCGTGGGAGGCGGGGGAATCGGCACTGGCACCGGTGGCCACGGTGGCCCGGCCACGGGCGGCGGCTGGGGAGGCCCCGGAGCGGGGGGAGGCGATTCTGGCGGTCCCGTGAGCCGGTGGGCCAATGCCTCGGCCGGAATTCGCAGTAGCCGCTCCGCGCGCGGCGGTCCCGGTTCGATGACCGTAGAGACGGGATTGATGACGCTGCAAGCAGACGAGCTGCAGGGAATTCTGCAAGTGCTCGCCCAGATCGCGCGCACCAATGAAGGGTCGCAAGAAAAAATCGACCCGGGTTCATTCCAGTCAAGACTGTCCACGCTGCCGCGAAGAGCTCGCTTCACTGTAAGCCAGGCGTTGTCCGCACTTGCGGCGCAGGCCCCCACGGAGACTTCCGACAAGCCCACGCTGCTGAAGCTCGCCGAACACATCGCCGTGCGCTTCGCGCTCGAGAGTTACGACCGCGGCGACGTGAAGGTGGACGCCGTAAAACAAATGCTGAATGACATGAGCCAGGAAATCGACGGCCTGCGCAAGATAATGGGCGTCTACGAAGAGCGAATGACGCGGGCCGGCCTGCAGGTGCAGTCGCACATCGAGGTGCTCGCGCAGGAATTCTGGTCGCAAGTCCCTGAGGAAAAGAAGAGATCCGTGCTCGAATCGTCCGACGCCTGGTGCGTTCCTCCGCAGAAAATGCGCGAGTACGTCGAGGGTCTGATCTCCCGCGGAGAGACGAGCGCCGCGGAGAACATTCTTCGAAATTATATGGGCTGCATCCACAACAAAAATGTCGAAGCGCGGCGGCAAGCGGCGATGGGGTTGGCCGAGCTTGCACCTCTCTACGCAAAGACCGACGAGAAGCTTTTTATCGAGACGATTCGCGAGGCCGGTCTGCAACTTGCGGAAGAAAAAGAACCGGAACTGCAGAGCCTGGTAGGGGCCGCGTTCGTGCGGCTTTCGCAGGAAGCGACGAACAGGCGTTCCTACCCTGCAATCCAGCGCGCCGTCGAGCTCGTAGATTTCGTTGAGTCGGAGCGGCCGGGATCGAGCAAGAGCCTGCGGCCGCGCATCGCGGTCGAAAATCGGCTGCCGGAATTTATCGAGGAGGCGCTGCGCACCGGCGAAGTACCGTCCGGCCTGAAAGACTTGCTCCGGCGGATGCCGAAACACGCATCGGAGCAGATCGCGGGACGGTTCAGCCGCGTGGGATTCCGCGAGGACTGCGATCTGCTCGTTTCGATGATGGAAGTTCTGGGGCCGGAGGGTCTCGATCACCTGCGCGCGCAGCTGCAGCATGGCGGCCCGGGCGAAGCGATCGACACAATTGGAATTCTGGCGCGAATGGATCTGGAATCTCTCGAGCGGATGCTGCCGGAACGGATGAAGGATTGGAAGAGATCGGCGCACGATCGTGTGGTACGACAGATCGCCGCGAGCGGGGCACCGGAGCGCGGGCGATTGCTGCTGGACATGCTTGATCTGCTCGATTCCATGATCCGCCCGCTGGCTGTCGATGAGATTGGAATGAGCGGAGAGAAAACCGCGGACATGCGCTTGCTGCGCATCGCCGAGGGTGACGTGCCGAAGGGCAACACCGATTACCTGCGGTTGAAGGCGATGGAGGCGCTCGGCAGGCTGCGCACAGCGGGTGCGGAGGCGATCCTGCGGCGTGTGGCCGAAGCGCGCAAGGCCTGGCGCTGGGCTAATCCTTCGGAGCTGCGCATCGTGGCCGCGCAGGCCCTGGAGAAGATTGACTCTGATTGGGTGCGCAGTTTCATTCCGAAGAGCGGACTGAGCGTTGCGGAATTCTCCATCGAGGCGCTCGACAACGATCCGAACTCATCGGCAATCCGGCAGCGGCGGTATCCGCGATTGCGGCTGGAACAGCCGGTTGAAGCGACGACAACCAACCTGAAGGAAAACTGCCGCGTGGAGATCCCGGAAATGGCGCTGGGCGGCGGAATCGCGCTCAGCGAACAGAGCCTGCATCCGGGCAGCCTTGTGGAATTGCGCCTGAATGCCGGCCAGAAGGCCGTGAAGGCGCAGACGATCGTTCGCGACGCGAACACGCAGGCACGGGCTTTCGAGGTCGTGGACATGGACCTCGAAGAGCGTGCCAAGCTGCGGAAGTTGCTCGTTCAGCTCGGCAACGTGCAAAAGCAGTCTACGGCGCAAGAGCGCAGCCGCCGCGGCACGCGAACCTTCCTTATCGGCGGCAACAGCTAGTCAGAATACTCTTTGGTCGAGTTCCACTCGCTGGACTTTGGCGAGCCTCGCTGCTTCGTCCGTCCGCATACCCCCTAATCCCAGCATCAACGCGAGAAGCGCGCCAAGGGCTGATGCGCACGCCCAGGTGAACTCCCAACGGGTTGCATGAAGACTGAGTCTTGCTATCCATGCGAGGGCGGCAGTAATCGCGTAGGCGCGCGGGTTTGCCTCATACCAGTCGTTGTTGATGCGGCGGAAAAGGAATACCTGTGAGTGCCGGGCAGCGTCGTTGAATCCACCCGCTATTGCGATGGCTTGCGTCGCCGACGTTTCGCCGCGTAGATCATACTTGCCCGGCCGATTCACCTGTCCGGAGACGACAAAATAGGGCTTGTTGAAGTCTTTTAGCTCGACCGTAACGATGGGGTCGTGCAGGATCTTGGCGTAGGCCGCGCGAATGGCCACGGCGGATTCCTCCGTCGTCATGCCCTCGAGGTGAACGTTGCTTGCGCCGGCGAGGCTCACGAATCCATCGGGTTGGACGCTGACCGTCTGGTCGAACTCCGGCGTGAGCGGGAATGTCAGTGAAATCACGTCGCTTGCGCAGAGACGATATCTATCGTCCAGGTGCGCGGCTGCGGGGGAGTCCGCTAACTGCGCCGCGCGCGCCGATGCGGTGCCACACGTCAGAAGCGCTGCAAACGACAGAATCAGGCCGCGCATAGCGTCGTCCTCTCATTGCAAACCGAGAATCCGCAGGAGAGTCCGTCTTGCTCCGAGACGTCCACACGCTGAACACGGCCCGTTGTTTCCACCCGAAGCGCTCGGGCCCCCTCCGCTAGCATTGGGAGGAGTATGTTCATGACAACGAAGGCGCCGCTTGGAGGGCAGCCTGACGCAAGAACGTAGGCGCCCCTTGTGCTGATGTCGCGCGTGCAACCGCGCTCCACGCGCAATTCCCCTTGGTCGTCCGTCCACGTGAATATGACTTGCGCTAGCAGCGCATAGCGAATGGTGGCACGCGGATCTCGTTGCACTTTGTGATGAACACGAAAGGGGACGGTCGTATACGCTCGCTCCGTCGCGACCTCCCGCTGATTTTGCGCTGCGGACATCGCGCGATACCCTACGTCGCGTGACGCGCGTCGACAAGTGGCCGAACGTCACGTTGGGAGGGAGCCTCCGGTCAGGAGAAAGAAGACCCTTGCGCCGGAAGCGTCGTGAGGGACTTTCTTCCTCATGCAAATACTGTAGAGCGCCCTCTAGTACGGGTCAGTGAGCCCTGGAGGCAAAAGCCCTCGACGTTCCACTCTATGGACTAGTGGCTCTGCGGTTCCATTACCTGCAAAGATTACTCATCGCCTCTCACATCACACGGAAACTTCGCTCATGCGTCAGGACTTTTACTGACAGTTATTATTCTTCTTGTCGTGCCCGCCGCCCGCACCTAGAATCGCGCTCCCTTCCGGACTTCAACGCTGCGAGGTACTTGGTGCAAGAAACGCAGCAGTTCCGAAGCTACGTCCACTCGCCTGTACAGGTGATCGTCGCCGAGGCGAACGAGATGGGCTGCCAGCTGGTGGCGAACGCATTCCGCTCGAGGCGAAACCACGTGACGATCGTGGCCTCCGCCGTCAGTTCGCGCCAGGCCTTCTCGCTCCTGAAGGAACGCGAGCCGGATGTCGCCCTAATCAGCGCGCACCTAGCCGACGGGCCCTTTGAGGGCTACAACGTTCTGCGCGAGCTAAGGTCGCTGCATTCGCGCACCCGGGCAATCATGCTGATGGAATCGCGCGAGCGTGAGTTGGTAGTTGACGCTTTTCGCTGCGGCGCCCGCGGCGTGATCTTTCGTGATGAACCGCTGGAGATTCTCGAGAAATGCATCCAGGCAGTTCACAAGGGACAGGTTTGGGCGAATAGCCAGCATCTTGGATACCTGCTTGACGAACTCGCACGGGGACTCCCAATCCGCGTACGAAACGCTCGTGGAGAGAATCTCTTGTCGAAACGGGAGTCGGAGCTGGTGCGACTGGTCGGCGAAGGGCTGACGAATCAAGAGATCGCCGCACAGCTCCACTTGAGCACTCACACAGTGAAAAATTACATCTTCAAAATTTACGAGACCCTGGGTCTGTCCACGCGAGTTGAGCTCGTCCTCTATTGTCTCCAGGAACGCCAGCGGGCCCCAGGCGAGAAGGCCGGCTGATTCCTCCGCTCGGCTCACATCACCCACCCGACGTATTGCAGTTGCTTGGCTGAAACGCTACTCTCTTGAACGCAGACGGCGGCGGGCCGGCATTCGTTGCCACTGTAAATCGCGGGGGACGCACGAGATGGCGAACGAGCTCAAGATACAGGTTAACGGAGAGACCCACACCGTTGAATCAGCGCCGGATACGCCCTTGTTGTACGTGCTATCCAACGAATTGCGTCTGCAAGGGCCGCGCTTCGGCTGCGGCCTTGCCCAGTGCGGGTCATGCTCCGTCCTGCTGAATGGCGCAGAGATTCGATCCTGCGTGACCCCCATTTCCGCCGTAGTGGGCAAGTCGGTGACGACATTGGAAGGCCTGCCGGCGTGGTATGCGAAACAGAAGAAACTCGCGAAAGTTCCCGAGATGCATCCCATTCAGGAAGCGCTCATCGAGGAACAAGCCGTGCAGTGCGGCTACTGCTTCAACGGAATGATCATACAAGCGGCGGAGCTTCTGTCGAAGACGCCTCAGCCAACCCATGCTCAGATCGTTGCGGCGATGAACGGACATCTGTGCCGGTGCGGCAGCTATCCACGAGTGATCCAGGCGATTCGGCGCGCCGCGGGGATGATGCGAGCGGCGAACGCGCAAGCCGACGGGACTCCCGAACCAGCCGAAGTGGCGATGGCGGATTCAATCGCGGGAGTGACGCGATGAGCGCCTCTGTTCGCGTTCCTCAGTTTCCGCGCCGCGAGTTTCTGAAGGCAGGCGGTGCGCTGGTGGTTGGTTTTAGCCTTCGAAGCGTTCTGTTCGCGCAGACGCAGGAAACCGCAGTCCGAGTGACCTCGGGGCCGCTCGACCTGAAGCAGATCGATACCTGGCTCGCGATTCACGCAGATAACACCGCGACAGTCTATTTTGGGTATGTCGAGCTAGGGCAGGGATCGACCACATCGCTGCTGCAAGTCGCCGCCGAGGAGCTGGATCTGGACATGAGCCAGGTCCAGGCCGTGCGGCATGACACCAGCGTCACGCCTAATCAAGGCGGAACGTATTCGAGTTCCGCGATCGCCCGAGGCAGCCCGGCAATCCGCACGGCGGCTGCGGAAGCACGGCAGGCGCTGCTCGCGCTCGCGTCGAAGAAGCTGGACGTCCCAGTTGAGCGCCTCACCGTCTCCAGAGGAATCGTTGCAGTAAAGGAATCGTCGAGCGGAGCGCCGACGAGCAGTTCGCGGTCCGTGAGTTACGGCGAACTGATCGGCGACAAGCACTTCAATCTGGCGTTTACCGGGACCGCCCCTGTGAAGGCTCCAGCGGACTACAAGATCGCCGGAGCGCGTCCTCCGCGGAACGACATTCCCGACAAAGTCAAAGGAAAGTACGTCTATATGCAGCACGTGCGGCTGCCGGGGATGCTGCACGGGCGTGTTGTGCGTCCGCGTGGACAGGGAGTCTACGGAGCGGGCGCGAAAGTTGCGACCCTTGACGAAAGCTCAATCCGCGATATTCCCGGCGCACGCGTTTTGCGGAAGGGAGATTTCGTCGGCGTGGTTGCGGAGCGCGAATGGGATGCGATCCGCGCGGCTCAGCAACTGAAGATCACTTGGGATTTGCCTGCAACGCTGCCGGGCACCGCCGGCCTGCATGAAAAAATGCGCGGCGATAAGACGACGGATACCGTAGTCCGTCAGACCGGGGACGTGTCGGCCGCAATCAGCGGTGCCGCGCATGTTGCCTCCGGGACTTACCGGTGTCCGTATCAAATGCACGCGCCGTTTGGTCCGAATTGCGCGATGGCGGATGTGAAGGCCGATTCCGCATTGGTAATGTGCTCGACGCAGGACATCTTCGGCACGCGCAACACGATTGCGGGCGTGCTGGGGATGCCGCCCGCGGCAGTTCGCGTGCAATATTATGAAGGCTCGGGCACGTATGGGCACAGTTGCTACGACGATGTGGCGCAAGGCGCGGCAATACTGTCGCAGCTTGCCGGGAAACCGGTGCGGCTGCAGTTCATGCGCTGGGACGAGCATGGCTGGGATTTGTACGGCCCGGGGCATTTGGGGGAAGTGCGCGTAGTCGCCGACGCCAACGGCAAATTTGTGGCGTATCAATACGACGGCTGGCACCAGAACTGGAGCTTCGTTGAAACATCACAGCAACTGGCGCTCGGGACGCCCGCCTCGGAATGGAGGATTGCGGCCGCGCAGCAAGTGAACCCGGGAGCTTGCGGAGGAATGTACAACATCCCCAACGTGCGGCTGGTGAATCACCAGTTGCCGGAGACGCACTACTTGCGATGCGCGTGGCTGCGCTCGCCGCTCGATCTTTCGTTTGCGTTTTCCTCGGAGCAGACGATTGATGAGCTGGCGCGACAGTTGGGGATCGACGCGTACGAAATCCGCAGGCGCAATATCAAGAACGACCACTGGCTGGGAGTCTTGGACGCCGTTGCCCAGGCCTCGAAATGGGAGGCGCGGCCTCCGGCATCAAAACTCTCGAACGCGAAAGTTGTCTCGGGGCGGGGAATTGGGCTCGGCACGCACCTGACCTCCTACGGCGGCGCCGTCGCGGAGATCGAAGTGAACAGGGAAAGCGGCAAGGTCTCTGTGAAACATATGTACGGGGCTATTGATGCCGGGCTCGCGGTGAATCCCGCGTTCATCGAAAATCAAATCAGCGGGCAATTGGTGCAGACGGCGAGCCGGATGCTGCTCGAGGAAGTGACGTTCAATCAAACGAACGTCACGAGCCTCGACTGGAGCACTTATCCGATCCTCCGGTTCGAGGATTGCCCGGAGGTCACGGCCATCGTGGTGCAGCGCCTGAACGACAGATCAACGGGCGCCGGCGAAGAGGTGATGGCAGCTGCGGCTGGCGCCATCGGCAACGCCTTCTTCGACGCGACCGGCGTACACATTCGCGAATTCCCGCTAACACCGGATCGGGTTCTGGCCGCTCTGCGGGCCGGATGAGGAGTACTTCGCAGTTTCTATTTAAGGAACGATGATGAAACCAACTTTCATGCGATGCAGGGCGATCAAGAGTCAGGCGCAGCTTATCGGGGGTCTAGCCTTTCTCTGCACAGCGGCTCTCGCGCTATGCGCCCAAAGCCAGACTGGGCAAAATGCGCCTGCGCCGCAACAGGAGCTGCCCGCGCTGATACGATCCACGAACGGCTCTGACCTGTTTCACGCGTACTGTGCCACCTGCCATGGCGTGGATGCCAAAGGCAACGGGCCTGCAGCTGCGGCCCTAAAGACGAAGCCCCCCAATTTGACCGTTTTATCCAAGAACAACAGGGGCGTGTTTCCGGCGGACCGCGTTCGGAAGACGATCACGGGCGACGATGTGGTAGCGGCGCACGGCTCGCGCGAGATGCCGATCTGGGGACCCATCTTCCATCAAATCGAGGAAGATGTGGACCGCGGACATGTAAGGGTCGAGAATCTGGTGAAATACCTCGAATCGATCCAAACGCTCAAGTAAGAGCGCCCCACCCGTCAACGAGGAGTCGAAGCCTCACTGCGAGACAGGAGCAGAACCGCGAAACAACTGCCAGCTCGGACAGAACATTGCACGCCGCTGATTTGATACGCTAGATTTGCTGCGGCACAGCCCGGGTGGCGGAATGGCATACGCGGGGGACTTAAAATCCCCTGTCCCTTACGGGACGTGTGGGTTCGACCCCCACCCCGGGCACCAATTCCATTCGAACCAAAGTAGTTAGGCTGTCGTTCCCGCGTCAATTGGTACTTCCTCGAATGGTAATGTACCTGTTCTGTAGTAGGCTTGGGAACTTGTCCGGTAATCCCGTTTATCAGGACCTTGCACAGGATGGGGACTTTCCATCGGTACTTATCACAATGGCGATTCGCTCCGTGCAAGAATCCGGGGGGGCGGACTCGACAGTTTGAAGGCCTGCAGCGGTTCTTCACAACGAGCGCTCTGGAGAAACCCCGGGAGCCTCACGGAAAGACAGCAGGAGGACGTGAACAGCTGCGGCCCAGAGAATCACGCCCGTGGCGATGCCCGCCAATGCGGTCGGATTCCACGATTTCAGCGCCGTCACGGTCAGGATGTCCCAAGCAACGATCAGACTGCCGACCCAGTAATAGGCGGCGGATTCAAAGATCTTTCCCAGCGGAAGGAAGTGCAAAC
>Ga0187769_10000258_pt1 | contig 29253 bp, 25 predicted proteins | sample 0116_SJ02_MP02_1_FD_133140 | JGI IMG/M metagenome (GOLD analysis project Ga0187769, IMG submission 133140) | Tropical peat soil microbial communities from peatlands in Department of Meta, Colombia - 0116_SJ02_MP02_10_MG | ecosystem: Environmental > Terrestrial > Soil > Wetlands > Peat | place... | reverse complement strand
TCGTATCGGCCGCGACCGGACAATGGCTCTGGCGATTCTCCGCGACCTCCTTTCCTCTCCGAATTCGTAAATCACATCGGCAAGCTCGCGCTCGTCGAGGTGGTTTACCACTTGTTCGGCGGTGCGCTCCGACTGCGGGTCCATCCGCATGTCGAGCGGCCCATCCGCCTGAAAACTGAATCCGCGCGCGGCCGAGTCCAGCTGCAGGCTGCTGACTCCGAGGTCGGCCAACAAACCGTCGACGGTCGCTGACCGTTGGTCGTTAGCCAGTTCGGCAAAGGACCTGTGCAGCAGCGTAATCGTCGGCCAGTCAGGCGGTTCGCCAACGACTAGCGACGAACGACTGACGACGAGTTTCCGTCGCGCGATTTCCAGCGCTGCCGGGTCCTTATCGAGCCCAATCAAATGTCCCGGTGCGCCGAGGCGTTTTGCGATTTCGTAACTGTGCCCGCCCAGGCCCACCGTGGCGTCGATATAGGTCCCGCCACGCCGCACGGATAAAAAGTCGATCGCTTCTTTTAAAAGAACCGGAACGTGTCCAACTTCCCCACGTCCAACCCCCTGAGGGGTGTCTGTTGAATCCCCGCCCACTAGATGCCCAGTTCGGAAAGCTTCTTCTCATCCTCAGGCGTAAACTTGTCTTTCTCGATCTGCTGGCGGTAGCCCGTCAGGTTGCGGACTTCCAGATATTTCTGGAAGCCGACCACCGCAACGTCGCCGCTCAGTTGCGCCGCTTGCCGCAACAATTGCGGAAGCAACAGCCGCCCTTGCCCGTCCAGTTCCACCACCTGACCCCAATATCCGGTCGTGCTTAAGAACTTTTTCTTGGTCTGGTCGAAGGTCGGCAGACCGTCCAGCTTCCTCTCGATCGCTTCCCATTCCTCGAAGGGATAAACTTGAGCAATAGTCCCGTCCAGACTTGTGATGTAGAATCTCTGCCCATATTTCTCGTCGATCACCCGCTTGAACTCGGCCGGGACCTTGAGGCGTCCTTTTTCGTCGACCCGGGTTGGATGATTGCCGCGAAACATGGTTTTCGTTTGTCATCCTGAGGCGACATGCCTTTCGTCGCCGAAGGATCTGGGTGCGTCGCGCGATTCGCCCGCGTCTTCTGCGGGCGACAAAATCGCGCGTTTGGCGCACAACCTTAATGACCGCAACAAGGGAGGTAAAAGCAGCGCAAAGTTCGATCAAACTCGGGCGATTCGGGCTGTCTATCGTGTTACTGGGTCGGTTTTCCACCGGCTCCTCGTTTTCAGCTCCTAACTCCCACGACCCCTACCGAGGCCACCACTTTGCTCCACTTTGTACCACATCTTACCCGTAAGTCGTTTATTGTCAAGCGGAAACTTGACCGTAGCCGTTCCACTCCAGCACCGATTTCAGAAACTACGAAGGCTTGTGGTTAACCGACAAGGCGACCACAAGGGATTGCGTTTACGCTATTGGTTCTTTCGCTATCTGTTCGCTCAGATTTCCCTTGACCTCGGCCAGCGACGCGGATTTTCCTGTGGAAATTGCGTCCGGAGATTCGCAGCCCACCGAAATCTGGAAGCAGAAACTCGCGATTGGTGTACACTGCCGCGCAGATTCCCCCAGAACCATTCTTGAATACATGACGTCAGGAGGAACCGCTATGTCCCTGAACAAAGGACGCATCTGGCTGGGAGGTCTGGCGGGCGGCGTGATTTGGAACGTCTGGAGTTTCCTGCTTAACACCTATGTGATCGGAAACGCTCGCTACACCGCTCTGCAAAACGCAGGAATATTCCTCAAAACTCCGCGCTATCCGTTTTTCGTCGGCCAGTGGATCGTCATTTTGTTCGTCCTGGCGGTCATCGTGGCGCACCTTTACGCATGGACGCGGCAAACGCTCGGCGCCGGTCCAGGGACCGCTCTGCGCATTGGCTTCTGGGTCGGGCTGATTGCCGGCTTTCCGTTGAACTTCGCTCAAGCCACCTGGTCGGCAGCCGGCCGCGAGCTTCCAATGGGCTGGATGATCGAGATGTGGTTGGGCGCGATTCTGGCGTCGCTGGTGGCGGGATTCTTCTACAAGGACTAGGGTTGCGTTGTCATGCTGAACGAGCGTTTTTGGCGCAGTGAAGACTCACCTTATCAAACTCACCCTGTTATTTCGCCGGTTCGACCACCACGGCCGTCCCGTAAGCCAGGACTTCGGTGACGCCCTGCATGATCTCGGTGGCGTCGTAACGCGCGCCGACTACGGCGTTTGCGCCCAATTCGGCGGCGTGCTGCAGCATCAGGTCAAACGCCTCCTGCCGCGTCTTTTCGCACAGGTTCGTGAGCAGCGTAATGTTGCCGCCCACCAGCGTCTGCAGTCCGGCACCGATGGTTCCAAAGATCGAGCGGGACCGCACGACGATGCCGCGCACCACTCCCAGCGTACGGGTGACGCGGAAGCCGTCGAGTTCGAACTGCGTGGTGACCATGTTGTGCGACACCATCCTGCCAGCACTGTAGCCGGTTGCCATAGGTTTCGTCCTCTCTCTACGTGCGTGACCTCGCCTGGACCTAACCCATAACTATACCGCGCTTGGTGGCTGAAAGAAGCCGACTGACGAGGCATTACTCGAGTTCCGCGGCGATCACGAATTCTCCTGCTGCCCGGTCGTAGTCGACGCGCAACACATTCGGCTTGCAGCAGACCTGGCAGTCCTCCACGTAACTCTGGTGGCCTCCGGCAGACTCGTCCACCGAAGTGATGTTCCACTCCCCGCAGCCGGCGCATTGGAAAACCGCTTCCATAGTCGTGTGCAGTAGTTTAGTTTGAATTCCAATTTTTCTGTCCCTCGTTGGTGTCATCCCGAGCAAAGCCGCTTTTTCAGGCGGAGCGAGGGATCTCCGCTGAATCGGAGGCAACGCAATGGGAGATCCCTCAGTTTGCGGGTGAAGGCGCGGGCTTCGGGATGACACATTTCCCCTATAATGGCCAATCCCTTTCTGCACAACCGGAGGCTCTCATGATTTCGCGGCGACGCTTTCTCGAAGTCGGCGGCGTAACCGCAGGCGCGGCGGCCGTTTCGCAATCGTTGCTCGGCGCCAGCAAGGCCGCTGCCAGCGCGGACGACGCTTCCCTGCCGCCGTCGATCGCTCAACTGAAGTCGCGAAAGAACGAAGCGATGCCCGTCACCAAGGACGAGCGCCGCGAACGCCAGGAGCGAGCGCGCAAACTCATGAACGAAAACTTCGTCGACGCCATCGTGATCATGGAAGGGACGTCGCTGCGGTACTTCAGCGGCATGCGCTGGTGGGGCGGCGAGCGGACATTCGCGTTGGTGCTGCCAGCGAAGGGCGCATCGTTCTACGTGTGCCCGGCATTTGAAGAGGGCCGGGCGCGCGAGCAACTCGCCAACGCACCCGACGGCGAGCAGGCCGATGTGCGCGTGTGGCAGGAAGATGAAAGCCCGTACCGGCTCATCGCCCAGGGATTGAAGGACCGCGGCGTCGCCGGCGGGAAGATCGGCATCGAGGAAACAGTTCGTTTCGTGTTCTCCGATGGCATCGCGAAAGCCGCTTCCCAAGCTACGTTCGTCAGTGCGACTCCTGTGACTGCCGGCTGCCGCATGATCAAGAGTGCACATGAAATCGCGCTCATGCGGCTGGCTTCGCAAGCAACGCTTACGGTCTACGAAGCCGTGTATCGCTCGTTGAAAGAAGGGATGACGCAGCGCGACGTCGGAGACCTGATCGACAAGGCTTACGGTCGCATGGGCTTTCCAGGAGGGGCGAGCGTGATGGTCGGCGAGTATACGTCCTCCCCGCACGGTTCGACTACGCCGCAGGTCATTCACGAAGGCGCCGTCATCATGGTCGACGACGGCTGCTCTGTCGAGGGATACCAGTCCGACATCACACGCACGTTCGTGTTGGGCAAAGCGACCGACAAGATGAAGCAGGTCTTCGATATCGTGCACCGCGCACAATCGGCAGCTCTATCCGCGGCGCGCCCCGGTGCGCCATGTGGTTCCGTGGATGACGCCGCCCGCAAAGTGATTACCGACGCTGGCTACGGCCCCGACTACAAATATTTCACGCACCGCCTCGGACATGGCCTGGGGATGGACGGCCACGAGTGGCCGTACCTGGTTCGCGGTAATGCGGCGAAATTGCAGGCGAACATCACCACCAGCAACGAGCCGGGAATTTATATTCGTGGCGAATTCGGCATCCGCCTCGAAGACGATATGCACGTTACGGAAAACGGCGCCGAACTGTTCACGCCACAAAGCCCATCGCTAGAGGCCCCGTTTGCATAACCGGTGCGTCGCCGGAAAAGTGAGCTGAACGTTGCGCGGCGTGGTTGGAAAAGGTGCGGCCTCACATCTTCGCAGAATGACGCCACCTTGCATGCAGCAGGACCAGTACGCCGAGTGCACAAATCTCGACCGGGCTGGGCGGATAGAGTTGAAGTTGCCAGGGATTGATGCTTTGGTAGATCACCCCGTACACCGCCCAGATCGCCCCGCAAGCCACAATCAGAGCTCCAAATCCTTCTTCGCCGCGCGTGCTCACGGAATGATGCGGAGTGCGCTGTTTGTCGACAGGCCCGTGGATCGCCGGATAAGCGATGCGCGGTTGATTGACGTAGCCTTCGCGTTCCTCGTCACAGTCCATGGAACTACCCCAAACGTAGACTTTTTGCTCTTTCCAAAATGCCATAGAAATGCCCGGGCGGATCCGTTACCTGGGTAATGTCAGGCACGCCGTATCGTCGGTGAGGTACGAGAATCCCGAAACACGATGGTGTAGAGCTCGCCCTTGCGCACGTTCGTGACCAGCACCGGACGAAAGCACGCTACGCAAGTTCCGCCGGCGCGCCGAACGCTGGGATAAACGATTCCCGCCGATCCCAGTGCAAGCAGTTGCGCCGCGAGCGCCTGCGAGGCGACGTAGCTGGTCGGCGACAGACAGTCGGCGTGTTCGGTCGCGCTACGTAGGTCGTGAAACTCCGCCCGAAAGTCGGCGAGGTAGTCGAGATAGTCCGCCGCGTCCTGCTCATCCCACGCCGTTTCTCTGAGCCATTGCTGCCGGTGATAGGCGACTTCGGCCTGCGATGTCTGCAATTCGAATGATGCATACCAGGCGCCGCGATCTGAGGAGTTGAACCGCGACCCTCCGGGCGCCGGATGGCAGAAAGCTGCGTTGATGATGCGATAGGAAGGAATGCCGAATACAAGTTCCCTTTCGTCAATGCCCGGCGCCAGGCGCGATTCCGCCAGCAGGCGATCGTTGGTCGCATTGTCAAGCTGGAAAATTCCTTCCAGAGTTTGCGGATCATCGCTGAGCCGAGTCAGGACGGAGGCTCCGCTGTCGGCGAACTGCGCTGGAATCAGCCGGTGCGTGTTGCGCTGATCCACCGGCCTGGTCTGCAGCACGAGATCCCCTCGCCTTCTATCTTCTATTTTCCGCCGCGACGGCTATCCAGCAGGCGGCGGACGCCTATCATACCGGGGACACCGCCGCGCGCGAGAAATTGCAGCGGCGGCGCGTTGTTGAAGATGGGATTCGAGTTCGGACGCGAAATCCACTGGTTGGCGAGGCGTGGCGCGAAAAGAATATTGAGGGATTTAAAAATGCCGATCAGGAGAGAGATGCGCGTGAGTTCGTCCTGCGAGAGCAGGCCCTTGCGATTCTTCTTCAGGTCAAAATAGCGGCCGTGAGAAGCGCCGCCCAGCAGAGCCATCGCATCCTCGTTGCGTAGCTGCCACTTGTCGACGATCGAGAAAAATGCGGTGATCGCCGGCAGGCTGAGCCGGGAACGCGTAGCTCCATCGGCAAGGTCGGGCAGCTTCCTCAGGTCGAGGCCGAGATCGGGCACGACGGCAAGTGCGTTCCCGGAATACTCCATTTATGGAGTATCTTAACTACGAATTAGGACTCTTGTCAACACCCGGAATCTCCTTCATTTTCCTGCAGATGCGAGGGGGTTCCGCGGCTACCAGCGCAACCCGGTCAAGTACTTGAAGCTGGCGGTGATGCTTTCAAACGGCTGCTTCGGATGGTCGTGCTCGACGATGTAGTGTTTGATGCCGGCCCTGTCGGACTGGGCGAAAATCTTCTTCCAGTCGATGATGCCAGCGCCCACTTCGGTCATGTCCACCGTGTCGCCGAAGTTCTGCGCTCCGCCCGCGGTGACTTTAGGCAGGCTCTTTAGATCTTTGACGTGGACCAGCGGGAATCGCCCGGGATAGCGGTCGAAGTACTGCAACGGATCGCCACCGCCCGCGGTAATCCAGCACAGATCCATTTCCATCTTCACCAGGTTCGGATCACAAGCGGCCAGAAGGGTGTCGTAAGGGCGCTTGCCATTCACCGCCAAAAACTCGAACCAGTGATTGTGATAGGCAAACTGGATACCGGCTTTCTGGCTGGCTTCTCCGGCCCGGTTGAAGGCATCGGCGAGACGCTTCCAGTCGTCTTCCGTTTTGCGCAGTTCATCCGGGATCCACGGGTTGACGATGTAGCTCTGCCCGATGATTTTGGCGGAATCGATCTGGCGGGGCCATTTATCCGGTGCAAGCAAGTCGTAGTCGACGTGGCAGGAAGGAGATGTAAGACCATTCTTATCCAGCGCTACGCGGACCTGTTGCGGCGTGCGCCCAAAGTATCCTGCAAATTCGACTTCCTTGTATCCGATGGAGGCGACTTTGGCGAGACTGCCGTCAAAGTCCGCTTTCATTTTGTCCCGCACGGTGTAAAGCTGCAGGCCAACTTTCCCGATCTTGTGATCGTCAATGGACCAGCCCAATTTCGTGCTCATCAAAGTGGCAGCGCTCAGCGTGGTTGCAGTTTTGAGGAATCCGCGGCGATTCATGGCATGAAAAATCAAACGGGCGCCCCTCCGGTTTGGCGGCAAATTTTTCTTATGATCGAGTTCAAGTCGCGAGCATTATACGCAAGCGCGATCTGGCTATGGCTTCACCACTTCCAGATTGTTGGTCACGGAGAAAACACCGCTCACTCCGTTCGCCCGTATATTGGCAAAATTCTTGTCGGCTTCGCTGTCCACCACCCCTTCCAGGGTGACGTGGCCGTTCTTGACGATGATGTGAATCGGCTTTTGCACGCCCAGCGCGTATTTGTGCAGCGGAGCATATCGGTAAATCGCGCGAAACAATCGCCGGCGAAGGCCGTCGTCCATGGGGGACACGGGAAGAATTTCGATCTGGTTGTCGACATGCTCGACGCCCTCAATGTGCTTGACGGCACTCTCGGCGTCGGAGCGGGTCACAGGTCGCGCCACCTGCCCCAGCAACGTAACGTTGTAGCCGTTCACTTTGTAACTCAGATTGTCGAACACGCCGTAGAAGGGAAGCATCAGGATCTCGTGGCGCACTTGTTTGATGATGCGCTCCTCGGCTTTGGCTGTGGGTTGCTCGCGTTGGGCCTCCTGAGCGAAACACAAAATACCGAGCGTGAGTACGCTGGCGACACAGAGCAGTCTGGTCCTCATAGAACTCTGTCCTCTCCTTTTGAAATCCCTAGGGGTTGGTTGAGCCAGTCTACTCCTGCCGGGTCCTCAATTTCGACGGTGCAAACGGATGGACTGCCGAAGAGCGTTTGGGCAGTGGACCGCGAAGACTGGCAAATGGAAATCCGGTGCAGAGAGCGGGCTGAGGAGGTTTGGCAGGCGCTCGACTGCACCGGACTCAGTGAGAAGTTAGGCCGACACGTTGACTCCGCTGTTCTGCGTCGGTGACAGGGTGCTGTTAAACAGGTTCAGCACAATCTGCTCGTTGCTGTTGGGATTCAGATTGAACGTGAGTTGTTGCGGGCTCTGACTCTCGGGGTTGGACGCGCTGACGGTGACCTGCTCCGTTCCGTTCGTGGCGGCGTTCAGGTTGATGGTGATCTGTTCGCCGGCCGGTTCGTTCCCCAGGTTCAAAATGATTTCCGGACCTCCTGGATTCGTGCCCGCACCAGGACTGCCGGTGGCGCCGACTGGCGACAGAGGCGAAATCGCCGTCGGCCCACGAAAGGTGGATTCCAGTTGCGCGAAGGCTTGCTGCGCATCCGCCAGGTCGCCCGCCTGCAGGGCTTGACCGATCGCACTGAAGTCCTGCTGGCGGGTGCTGAGGTAGAACACATCGCCGTTAGCAAACGGGCCGTTTTGCCCCAGAGTCTGAATGGTGTTGAATTCCGTTTGCGCATCGGTAAGATCGCCGGCCTGCAGATCCTGACCGAGTTGCTGCAGGTCGCTCCGTCGTTGTTGAAAATAGGTTTGCAGTTGCTGGTACAGGGAACTGCTGGAAACCGCTGCGGTTGACATAAGTCGCTCCTAACCAACTTTCTTTGAGCCAGAGGTCACAGAACCCTCTTGCAATCCAAAGACCCGATCGGCAGCGCGAGGAAGATACTTTAAGGGGAACGACGCACAAGAGATTCTTAATGCTGCTTCGCTGGGCGCGAATCGCACGGCATGAATGCTTTCTCACTTCTTGGCGGCGCGAAGGGTAAGGAGTAGGTCCGGCCCGGAGTTCACAGCGCGAATGTCGGCGCAATTCTGCAGAATCCAGTCTGCGCCGGCGGCATGCAGTGCCGGCTCCTGATCCGTGGTGGTGACGGCGATCACCTTCGCGCCGGCCGCCTTGCCCGCGCGAATGCCGGCGGGAACATCCTCCAACACAATGCAATCAGCGGGAGGGAATCCCAAACCGGATGCGGCTTTCAGATAAGGCTCCGGGTGCGGCTTGCCGTGAGTTACATCATCGCAAGTAATCAGCTTCTGCGGTAACGGAAGACCGCCAGCCCGGATGCGAACCTGAGCCAACGCCCGCGTGCACGAGGTGACGATCATCCACCGACCGAGCGGCAGACTGCGCAGCAGTTCGAGTGCACCCGGCAGGGGAACAATACCCTCCAGATCTGCGATCTCGTGTTGTTCGACCTTGCGATTCTCGGCCTCGTGATCGGCGTGGGGAAGGTATTCGCGGATGGTCGCCAGACTGGGACGGCCGTGCGCGTGGGCCACGACCTCCTCCGCTTTGAACCCATGTTCGGCTGCCCATCTACGCCAAACGCGTGTGACGGCCGGAGTGGAGTCGATGAGCACTCCATCCAGGTCGAACAGCAGGGCCGAGCAGTGCAGTTGAGTCATCTTTAAAATGGTGCGACGTTTCATTCTAAAGCCAGGCCATTCAAGATTTTCGGAAGATGGTCGATCTAGAACAGTGAGCTCGAACATACAGTGAATGGGACAAGAAGTGATCGCTCCAAACACAATCGAATGTAACGATCAGATGAACACGAATCAGACCGGCAGCGCACCCATTGCAGAACGCCTCCAGAGGGCCACCGAAGAACTGAAGACGCTGGAGCAATTGATCGGTTCCGGCGACTTCGCTCCGCGCCTGCTCAGCGATTTCCGCAATGCGGTGGACAGCATCCGTCAGACCGCGCGGGTGGTTCAAGTGTGGGTGGGGCTGCAACAGCAACAACGTGATCCGTACGCCGCGATCAGCAGCTTGTCAGAGGACAGAGTTCGCCGGGCCACGCAAATAGCTAAAGATCTAACGATCGATCTGCAGTCTCTCGAAGTCGATTTCGGTACCGAGGGGTTAGCAGAACTCTTTCAGGCGATTGAGATTCTTCACGAGCGTATGCTGCCGTTATTCAGAGCCGGCGATCACCGGTTTTGAAATCGTGGAGCGCGGAGATTCGAAAGAGGAGACTTCCGGGCTCTGAATCCGGGATCGGGAAAGTCCGCCCCGGAAAACACGGTCAGCGCAGCGGAAGCAGGTCTCGCCGCGCCAACACTTCCCTTCCGGCGCATCTGAGCATCAACGACGGCCCGCGCATCAGGACTGAACGATCTTTTCCAGCGCGACCCGGTTGCGGATCACCAGAGTCGATCCCTTCAACGCCAGCAGCTGTTTTTTCTTGAATTCAGAAAAAAGCCGGCTCACCGTCTCCCGCGTCGTCCCAATAATTTCCGCGATCTCCTCATGAGTCAGGGTCAGCTTGACCTGCGAAGAGCCGTCGTTCTGCGACGTCTTCATCGACCAGGACAGCAGAAGCTTGGCAAACTTTTCCGACGGCGAAGTCGCCAGTCCCAGCGTGCGGATCTCCTCGTACGCGGTGTAGTAGTTGCGGCTCAACTGTTCGGCCACGCGCAAGGCGACCTCCCCGTGCTCCTTGAGAAACTGCAGCAACGAGTCGCGCGGAATAAAGTTGGCCTGCCCCGGCTCCATCATCTCAGCCGTCACTTCATACGGACGGTTAGAGATGACCGCATTCAGACCGAGAACGTCACCGCCCTCGGAAAGTTTGGTAATGATGGTTTTGCCTTCGCGAGAACTGGTGGAAAGTTTTGCCTTCCCTGTGCACAGGAGAAAAACCCCGCGCGGTTGCTGCCCTTCAATGAAGAGCATCGCACCCTTGGGATAGACGGCGGTGGATTTGATTTCATTCAGACGCTGACCGGCATGAACCGAGAGGTTACAAAAAAGATGTTCCTCCCGCACCGGGCAGGTGAGGCAATTATCAAGAATATTTAGTCCATAAGGAGCGCGCATCACGCACCTCCCTTGGGCTCATTGTAGCATCGGATTTGCACGTGTGATCGCGGTCACGCGCGGGCGTGATCAAGCGCATATACGCGCACAGACAGCTGTAGAAAACTTTGCCATGATAGAGGTTGTGTAGGTTCGAGACACCCACCTAATTTCGGGAATCCGATCAGTTCCCATTTCTGACTCCCTGCTCCGCGTCGCCCAGGTGTGCAACAATGGGGGCACCCAGCATTGCCGGAGAATTTCCTGTGAGTCAGCTATCCAGCCCCGCCGTACGCTCCGTCGTTGATAAGGCCTATCCTGCCGCTCCCCGTGCCCGCGCAGGCCTGGATTCTCTTCTCCTACCCCGCTCAGCAGCAGTGATCGGAGCTACCGATCGGCCAGGAACGGTCGGCCGGAGCGTGGTTTCGAATTTGCTCGACAGCAAGTTTCCCATCAAAGTCCACGCCGTAAATCCCAGCCACGGTGAAGTCCTCGGCATCAAGACGCACAAAAATATTCGTGACATCGAGGGTGATGTGGACCTGGCGCTGGTGGTCACACCGGCCCACACGGTGCCGCAGATCATCGGAGAGTGCGTGGACGCGGGCGTGAAGTCGGCCGTTGTCATCTCTGCCGGATTTCGCGAGCAAGGGCCCGCAGGTGCCGCTCTGGAAGAAGAAATTCAGAAGCATCTGCGGCGTGGGACTCTGCGCCTGCTCGGCCCCAACTGCATGGGCTTTATGAATCCCAGCATTGGATTGAATGCGACCTTCGCCAGGGCCATGCCGGAAAAAGGCAGCGTCGCTTTTCTCAGCCAGAGCGGTGCGCTGCTGACAGCAATTCTCGACTGGAGCAAGCGCGAGCAAGTGGGCTTCAGTGCCATCGTCTCCACCGGTTCCATGCTCGATGTCGGCTGGGGCGATCTCATCTACTACTTCGGCGATGATCCGCACACCAAGAGCATTCTTCTTTACATGGAGTCGGTAGGAGACGCGCGCTCATTTCTTTCCGCGGCCCGCGAGATCGCGCTCAGCAAGCCCATCATCGTGATCAAAGCGGGACGTTCGGATGCCGCTTCGCGCGCGGCCGCGTCGCACACCGGCGCCTTAACCGGGAGCGACGACGTCCTGGACGCGGCGTTCCGCCGTTGCGGCATGCTGCGCGTGCAGAATATTGCGGACCTCTTCTATATGGCCGAAGTGCTGAGCAAGCAGCCGCGCCCGCGTGGTCCGCGGCTCACAATCGTAACCAACGCCGGAGGGCCGGGCGTGCTGGCCACGGACGCACTCATCGCGACCGGAGGCAAGCTCACCGAACTTTCGTCGGAATCTCTGCAGCAACTCGACAGCTTTCTCTCTCCTCACTGGAGTCGCGCCAATCCGATTGACGTGCTGGCAGATACGAATGCGGAGGGCTTCGCCAAGGCCATCGACATCGCGTCAAAAGACCCTGGAAGTGACGGCTTGCTGGCGGTGATTGCGCCCCAGGGTCTCGCCGATCCCACCCAGGTGGCGGAACGCATGCGGCCTTACGCCAACAGCTCGGGCAAACCGGTGCTGGCCAGCTGGATGGGCGGCGACGGCGTGGCCGAGGGCACGGCGATACTCAATGCCGCCGGCATCCCCACCTTCAACTATCCCGACGCCGCGGCTCGCGCCTTCACTTACATGTGGCGCTACACCTACAACCTGCGCGGTCTCTATGAGACTCCGGCGCTGGTTGAGGGAACGGAGATTTCAGCCGAGGGGCGCCGCAAGGTCAGAGAATTCGTGCAAAGTGCGCGCTCCAGCGGCCGAACCTTGCTCAATGAATTTGAATCCAAGCAGTTGCTGGCCAGCTACGGGATTCCGGTGGTCGAGACCCGCGTGGCTGAAGATGAAGAGCGGGCGGTTGCGCTCGCTGCGGAAATCGGCTATCCCGTCGTCTTGAAGCTTCTGTCGAATACTATTGCCCACAAAACCGACGTGAACGGTGTCCACCTCAGGCTGAAGAACGAGAAACAGGTACGCTCTGCGTTTCATGCCATTCAGTCTTCGGTCCCACAGAGCGTTGGCGCCGAGAACTTCGCTGGCGTGACCGTGCAGCCGCATGCGAAGCGCGACGGCTATGAACTGATCCTGGGCAGCAGCGTGGATGCGCAGTTTGGTCCCGTCATCTTGTTTGGCACGGGCGGAGTGATGGTTGAGGTTTACCGCGACCGCGCCCTGGCGCTGCCGCCTCTGAACACCACGCTGGCCCATCGCCTGATGGAGCAGACAAAGATTTTCTCTGCGCTGGAGGGCGTGCGCGGACGCCAGCCGGTGAACCTGACCGCCCTCGAAGGTCTGCTGGTGCGTTTCAGTCAGCTTGTGATCGAGCAACCATGGATCAAAGAGATTGACATCAATCCTATCCTGGCCACACCGGAACACCTGCTCGCACTGGATGCGCGCATGGTCCTTCACGACGCCGCAGTCCGGCCCGAGCAACTGCCGCGTCCGACCATCCGGCCCTACCCCGCGCAATACATCTGGTCGTGGAAGCTCAAGAACGGTACACCGGTCACTATTCGCCCGATTCGTCCCGAGGACGAGCCGTTCATGGTTCAGTTCCACCACACACTTTCCGAGCGCAGCGTTTACCTGCGCTATTTCTGCTCCCTGAGCCTGAGCACGCGTGTGGAACACGAACGTCTGGTGAGAATCTGTTTCGGCAGCTACGAGCGCGGATTTGCCCTGGTCGCCGATCACACGAACCCGAACACCGGACAGCACGAAATCCTGGGCGTGGCCCGGTTCAGCGCCATCAACAATGCCGAAGCGGAGGCGGCTGTTCTGGTTTCGGATCATTGGCAGGGACTCGGCCTGGGGACCGAGTTGCTGGCGAGCGTGGCTCGCGTGGCGAGGGAAGAAAACTTCCAGCGACTTTCCGCGGAGATCCTGCGCGACAACCTGGCCACACAGGCCATCTTCAAGAAAGTGGGATTCCACCTGCACGCGATGGACGATCCCTCTTCCGTCTCAGCTCTTCTGGAGCTTTAGCCATTGGCGGCTGGCGGAGCTCACGTCTTTAAATCACCCGCGCGGGCTTGACGATTTCCAGCTGAGGCTCGAACTTGAGCGCCGTTCCGATGGCGCGCGAAACCAGGCACAATTTTTCCGCCCGCTTGAGCAAATCGAGCGCTCGTTCCCTTTCCTCGGCCGACGCGATCTTGAGATTGGGCCGTACCACGATCTGGGTAAAAATCCAGCCCGCCTCGCCCTTGCGCACCGTGCCGCTGGCTTCCACCTGCAAGTCGGTGAAGTTAAATTGTGCCGTTCCCGCGATCGCTCTCAGCGTCGTGGTGTAGCAACCCGCCAGGGCCGCCAGCAACAGTTCTTCCGGCGTCCACCGGCCCTCGAGGCCTCCAAATTCCGTTGGAGCCGTGAAGTGTATTGCGTTGGGCGCGGAGTCGGACTTGGCCAGACCCGTGCGACCGGAAGTCCACCATGCTGCTACTCGATATGCGTGCTCGTCATTCATGACGCTTTGATTCTCCTTGGGAGACAGCATTGTCGGTTTCATTGCGCCAGATAAGGTGGAGCGACGGGGCCCGGTCACCAGTTCTGTGCAGATTCAGGGCCGGGCGACTAGGCGGCTCCGTTATTTTGGGTCACTGCGCGCTCCTGCTCGATCTTCTGAATCTGGTTGCGCAGCCAACTCGCCAGCGCCTCTTCCATTTCGACCTGGCTCGCCGTGCGATAGAGATCGTCCACCGTCTGTCCCTGCTCGTTCAGCCGAATAAACCGGCAGGGCACGTTTTGCGAACGCAGCGCCTCAGGAACGAACTGCTCCAGCAGGCAGGTCTCGCAGGGATGCGGCCGCGTCGGATCGCAGAAGTTGGGACAAATCGGCGAATCCTCAAAAATCGCCGGAGCGCGCCAGGGCATCCGCGGGGACCGCCCGTATCCGCCATCCTCCAGAAAACTGAGTTCGAACTTGAGAACCTCTAGGATGTCACGAGTGTCTTGAGTCATAGGGCACCTCAATTGGGGTGAGAATGCCAGAGCCCTTCCGGGAACTCCGTGAATTTGGTCACTGGGAATAGTGATTTAGCTCACACAGAAGCCACGTGCTTCATGTCGCCGAGGTGCTACTTGCCCCGATTTTGGAGGAATTTCGCCCGACTCGGTGTGATTGTAATCACAAGGACATGTGATTTCTATCAAACATCGCCTCGAATTGGCCTCCCTGGCATCGGGCCGAGACCGGCGCGATACCAACGGCGCGCGCCAAAAAATCGCAAGCAACCGGAATCACACCTGCCTGTGATTTCAGTCATAAGCCCGCAATCAGGAAGCCGTGAGGCTGTCAATGCTTTGGAGGAGGAACGTAGGCGCAGCAGGGATCCTCAGCGAACAGATCGCCCGTCATCGCAAAGGCCCGAGCCCGCGACCCCCCACAAACATTGCGGACCTCGCAACGACCACACTTGCCTTTGAGTTGGGAACTGTCCCGCAGGGACACGAACAAGGTTGAATCACCATAGAGCTTCGCCAGCGGCTCCCGGGTCACGTTGCCGGCCGAGAGCGGCAGGAAACGGCTGGGGTACACCTCGCCCTGGTAGTTGATAAAAACGAAGCCTTTTCCGTCGTTCACGCCCTTGGGAGCACACGTGATGGCTTCTGACTCAGTCAAGTCGCCGCGCGACTCTCGCGAGCGCTGCTGCAAGAGATAGCGCTGATAGTGCTGGCCTTCAGTAGTTTTGATCTGAAAGTGCACGCGCTTCGAGGCCTCGTAGAGCTTGGCAAAAACCACCTCATGCTCCTCGGCGGTAAGCAGGTCTGTTGCCTGATCCCGGCTGGCCGGAACCAGGAAGAAGACATTCCACAGGGCCACGTCGAGACGGGCAAGCAGCTCGATCATGGGATCGATATCGTGGAAATTGCGCCGCGACGCCAATGTATTGATTTGCACCGGCAGCTCCGCGTCATGGCAAAACCCGATGGCATCGAGCGTGCGCTTATGCGCGCCGGCGACCTTCCAGTAGGCGTCATCGAGCGCAGCCGTCGAGCTGTGCATCCACAAACCGAGGCGCATCAGGCCGTGCGCTTTCAACTCGGAAACGGTCTCGGCATCGAGCCGGGCAGTGGGAAGCAGCGTGAGCGAAGTCCGCACCGAGCGCCGGGCCGCAAACTCGACAATGGGAAACAGATCGGGGCGCTGTAGCGGATCGCCGCCCGTCAGCACAAGCAGCGGCACGTGCATCGCCGCCACTTCTTCGATCAGATGAAAAGCTTCGGCGGTCGAGAATTCCCTCTTGTCCCGGGCAGGGCGCGCACCGCGCGTGAGCGTGGACTTCCAGTCGCAGGTCGGCGTCATCTCCCACGTCACTTGCAGCGGCCGCAGCTGAAAATTCGGACCGTTCGATGCCAAACTGGACCGGCCCGCCGCCGAGGCCGAGACCTTTCCGGCAGTGTTCGTGCGTACGGGTTTCGCCAAGGCATTCGACATGGCACGAATGTTAGTTCTAATCTACCGCTAGCAACAGTGCGGGGTCGCACCGAAGGCCGTGACAAGAGTCACAAATGCTACGCAAGAACCCTGTGATCTTTGTCACGGGGCGAAGTGACTTCGACCATAGGTCGGTTCGGACCGTCGTGCGAACCTACTGTGTTGCAAAAACTCTCAGGAGGGAACCAAAGTGAAACAACTTGTCATTCGGGCAACCCTGGTAACGCTGTTGGCAGTTGGTATCGTCGCTCTTTATAGTCCATCCGCCGCAGCTCAGGATGCAGCGGGAACCTACAAAGCCAAGTGCGCCATGTGCCATGGTCCTGACGGCAAGGGCGGCAAAATGGGAACCCGCGACTTCGCGTCGCCTGAAGTGAAGGCCGAAACCGATGCCCAACTGACCGAGATCATCACCAAGGGCAAGGGCAAGATGCCGTCCTACGAAGGCAAGCTCAAAGACACGGAGATCAAGGACCTGGTTGCCTACGTTCGCAGCCTGGCCAAGTAGGACAGCCGGTTGAAGAAATAGGAAGGGCGGCTTCAGTGGAGCCGCAGCAAAATCGCTCGATTGTGAAGCATCGGCGGGTGAGAGTATGCCAACGCGGAGAAAGCGGAATGTTTTTGCGCTTGGCATCGCTCTCACCCTCTCCTTAACCGTTGGCGCCGCGCGGTCCGCCGCGCCACAATCTCCCAGCACTGACGATTGTCTCGCCTGCCACAGCGACAAAAGCCTGACCACCAAACGCGGCGCGCGCACTGTCTCTCTTTTCGTAGATGGCAAGAAGTTCGCTTCCTCGGTGCATGGCTCGTTCTCATGCACCAACTGCCACGCCGACCTGGACGGTAAAGACCTGCCGCACTCCACGCCACTGGCGCGCGTTCAGTGCGGTACCTGCCATAGCGACGAACAGAAGCAGCACTCGCAGTCCCTGCACGGCAAAGCCATCGCCCGCGGTGACCCGCTCGCTCCGCATTGCGTCGACTGCCACGGCAATCACGACATTGTGCCCGTCCGGGACCGCAACTCCGCCGTGGCTCCGCTGAATGTTCCTTTCGTTTGCGGAAGGTGCCACCAGGAGGGCACGCCGGTTCAGCTCAATCGCAAGATCGACCAGCACAACATCCTGGAGAATTATTCCGAGAGTATTCACGGCGAGGCGCTGCTCAAGAAAGGTCTGGTGGTGGCGGCCAATTGCGTCTCCTGCCACACTCCGCACAATATCCTGCCCCACACTGATCCCAATTCTTCCATCAACCGGCGCAACATTGCGGCGACCTGTACCAAGTGCCACGCGGAAATTGAGACCGTACACCGCAAGACCATCCGCGGCGAGCTTTGGGAAAAGGAAACGCACGTTCTCCCGGCGTGCGTGGATTGCCACCAGCCGCACAAGGTCCGAAATGTTTTCTACAGTCAGGGAATGGCTGACGCCGATTGCATGCGCTGCCACGCCAACGAAAAGTTGAAGGCGGCGGACGGCCGCAGCATGTTCGTGAGCGCCGCCGAAATCGCCGCCTCGCGGCATGCCAGCCCGCGCACGCAGGCGACACCTGTTTCCTGCAGCCAGTGCCACTCCGAAGTCAACGCTTCCCGTGTCCGGCCTTGCGAAACCATCGCTCATCCGGTCGACTGCAGCCGCTGCCACGTTGAGGTCGGCCAGCAATACCAGCGCAGCAAACACGGTCAACTCCTCGCCGGCAACGATCCCAACGCGCCGACTTGCAGGGATTGTCATGGCACGCATCACATTCTGGACAAACGTGATCCACAGTCGAGAACTTTCTCCACCAACGTGCCCAACCTGTGCGGCAGCTGTCACCGCGAAGGCCAGAAAGCGGCGGTCCGCTACACCGGCACGCAGCACGAGATCATTCAGCATTACAAAGAAAGCATTCACGGCAAGGGCCTGCTGCGCAGCGGATTGACGGTCACTGCAACCTGCACGAATTGCCACACCGCGCACATGGTCCTGCCCGCGTCAGACCCGCAGTCCTCGGTCAATCCGAAAAACGTTCCAGGCACCTGCGGCGCCTGCCACCACGGCATTGAAGATCAGTTCGAGCAGAGTGTGCACTCGCGCCTGGTGAGCAAAACCGATAAGGAGCTTCCGGTTTGCAACGATTGTCACAGCGCTCACACTATCCGCCGCACCGACGACACCGGCTTCATGCTCGACATCATGGACAAGTGCGGCAAGTGCCACAGCGAGATCGCCAAGACTTACTTCGACACCTATCACGGCAAAGTGTCGCGGCTGGGCTACACCAAGACAGCGAAGTGCTACGACTGTCATGGCGCGCACGACATTCTGCCGCCCACCAATCCCCGTTCGCATCTGAGCCGCGACAACGTGGTCGCAACCTGCCAGAAATGCCATGCCACCGCAACCCGCCGTTTTGCCGGATATTTGACTCATGCCACGCACCACGATCCCCAGAAATATCCGTTTCTGTTCTGGACGTTCTGGGGCATGACCACTCTTCTGATTTCGACTTTCGTGATGGGCGGCATGCACACCCTGCTCTGGCTGCCGCGTGCGTTGCAGATGCGCCGCGACCTGAAGGCTGAAGAAGCCCAGGAGCAAGAGGCGGAGCCGCTAAACGGGGATGGTGGGGGACGGAAATTGCCGGGCGAGGAGGGCTCCCATGGCAACTGAACTGGAGCTGCGATCCCCGGAGGTGCGCCTCCAGCGGGCAGTTGAGAGTAAACGGCCCGAGCGCGAGTTCGTGCGCTTCACGCGCTTGCAGCGCGCGCTTCACGCCTGCATGATCATCAGCTTCCTCAGCCTGGCCACCACCGGCCTGACTCTGAAATTCTCGTACACGAGGTGGGCCGCGATGGTCTCGCGCTTTCTCGGCGGATTCCAGGTCGCCGGCTTTATCCATCGCAGTGCCGCCGTTCTGATGTTCGCAGTTTTCGTCACTCACTTATACAGCCTCGTGAAACTCAAGAAAGAGGAATACAAATCCTGGCGCGCCCTGATCCTGGGTCCGGACACCATGCTGCCCACACCTCAAGACCTGAAACAGTTCATCGCCACGGTGCGTTGGTTTATCGGAATGGGCCCGCGTCCGCAATACGGACGCTGGACCTACTGGGAGAAATTCGATTATTTCGCTGTGTTTTGGGGAATCGCGGTCATCGGTTCGACCGGTCTGACCCTGTGGTTTCCGATCTTTTTCACGCGCTTCATACCCGGCTCATTTATTAACGTCGCCACTGTCATTCACAGCGACGAGGCTCTGCTGGCCACGGGCTTCATTTTCACCGTGCACTTTTTCAACACTCATTTGCGGCCGGAAAAGTTTCCCATGGATACGACCATTTTTACCGGCCACATGCCCCTGGCCGAACTGAAGCGCGACAAGCCTTTGGAATACGAATCTCTGCTGAACTCGGGCCGTCTGGAGGAACAGATGGAAGAGCCACAGCCGGAGATTGTGGTGCGTACGATCCGGTTCCTTGCCTGGATCGCGCTCAGTATCGGTTTCAGCATCGTGATCTGGATCATTTACGCGATGCTGTTTGCATACAAGTAGCGCTGCCGGTCGCCCCCGACGCGACCCGCAGACGCTACAAGGAGCATGTCATGAGAGCCGTAAAACATCTCCGCCGGCTGGTGGGCGCGGGATCATTCTTCGTCCTTTTCTTCGTCTTCGCTCCTGGCCACTCCTGGGCGTCACCGGCGTCGGATCAGGATTGTCTGGTATGCCACGGCGAAGCCGGCATGAAGTCTGATTCCGGCCGCAGTCTGCATATCGATGCACCCAAGTTCAAAGCCAGCATGCACGCCGCTCTGGGATGCACCGACTGTCACGCCGGCGTGAAGGAATATCCGCATCCCAAGAAGATGCAGCTCCCCAAATGCTCCACTTGCCACGAAGATCCGACCAGGCAGATGCCCAGGAGCGTCCACGCGGTTCTGGGCGATGGCGCTGCCGCCTGCGCGAGTTGCCACGGCCAGGCCCACGAAGTGCAGGAGGCAGCCAAGATCGTGCCGCAGCAATGCGCCAGCTGCCACGAAGATGCGGTCCACGGCTACCAGGTTGGCGTCCATGCCGCGGCCCGCAAGGACGGTGACGGACAAGCTCCGACCTGCACCTCATGCCACGGCAGCCCTCACCAGATTCTGGCGGCCGACGACCCCAACTCTCCGGTCAACCACGTTCGTATCCCCGCGACCTGCGCCCAATGCCACGGGCAAAAGTTCGTGATGGAGCGCGCCGGATTCAGCACCCAGCCTTTCTATTCGTATGAAGAGAGCGTGCACGGCAAAGCAGTAGCGGCGGGATCCACCAAGGCTGCCGTTTGCACCGACTGTCACGGCGTGCACGAGATTCGGCCGGCGAGCGACGACAAGTCCTCTATCTTCAAGTTCAACGTTCCCGCCACCTGCGCCAAATGTCATAGCGCTGTGGAGCAGGAGTTCATGCAGAGCATTCACGGCCAGGCCATCCGGCACGGCAACTCGCAGGCGCCGGTCTGCACCGATTGTCACGGCATTCACTCCATCAAGTCGCACGTCGATCCCAATTCCTCCGTCGCAGCGCAAAATCTGGCGCGCACCACCTGCGGCAAATGTCACGAAGGCGTGCGGCTTTCGCAGGAATTGGGCCTGGAGGGCCGCCGCGCCACGACGTATCTCGCCAGTTATCACGGCCTCGCAGCCCGGGGTGGATCGCAAGTCGTGGCCAACTGCGCCAGCTGTCACGGTGTGCACAACATTCTGCCTTCGAGCGATCCTCGTTCCACCATCAATCAGGCCAATCTCGCCCGGACGTGCGGCCAGTGCCATCCCGGCGTCACCGAAAAATTTGCCAGCTCTAAGGTTCACGTGGATGCGCCACTTTCGGCTGACATCGGCAGTAAGGCTGTGCGCTGGATTCGGGAGTTCTACCTGGGCATGATCTTCGCCGTCATCGGCGGCATGCTCGTGCACAACCTGATCATCTGGCGCGCCAAACTGATCGCCCGGCGCCGGACCGAACATGAATTCGTCGAGCGCATGCCGCTGCGCTTCCGGTGGCAGCACGCCGCTTTGCTCAGCAGCTTCATCGTGCTGGTGCTCACCGGCTTTGCCCTGAAATTCCCCGATTCCTGGTTCGCCTCGATGCTCTCGCTGGGCGAGGCCAACCGGCATCTGCTGCACCGTGTCGCCGCCGTGGTGCTGATTGCCGTCAGCCTCTACCACCTGTTCGACGGCCTTCTGACTCGCGAAGGGCGCAGACTGGTCCGCGATCTGTTCCCCACGCTGGACGATGCTCGCAGCGCGTGGCAGAATCTTTCCTACTATCTCGGCCTGACGTCGCGGAAGCCCGAGTTTCCGCGGTTCACCTACGCCGAGAAAGCCGAGTATTGGGCGCTGGTCTGGGGCATGATCGTCATGGCTCTGACCGGCATCATGCTGTGGGCGAAGGTGTCAGTGGGAAACCATCTGCCGCGCTGGTGGCTTGATATCGCAACCGCAATTCACTTTTACGAGGCTGTGCTGGCGACTCTCGCCATCATCGTCTGGCATTTCTACCAGGTCTTCCTCGATCCTGACGTCTATCCAATGAACTGGGCCTGGTGGGACGGAAAAATGTCGGCACACCACTATCACGAGGAGCACGGCCTGGATCGCGGGACCTTGCAGGATGCGGCTCTGACCGAGATTTCCGACGGCAGCCTCGACACCATCGTTGCTGGACAATCCGACTCCGCCGAGGTCAAACATGGACAATGAGAAGACTCCACCGCTCGAGGTGGAGCCCTGGCACTGGTCGCGCATGCTGTTGCGCAATCCCGTCAGCCTTGCGGGGGTCGCGCTAACGATTGTCAGCGTCGCGAACATTTTCATTTTCGTCTTGATCGACGCCATCGCGGTCAAACCCAGCCCTTACGTCGGAATTCTGGCTTACATGGTCTCCCCAGGTTTCATGATCCTGGGGATGCTCCTCATGCTCGCCGGAGTGTTGCTCGAGCGCCACAAGCACCTGGCGCCCTCCGCCTTCTACCCCCGTGTCGACCTGAACGACGCTACCCAACGCAGCGCTGTCGTCTCATTCGTCACATTTCTCGTGGTCTTCGTCGCGGTTAGCTCAGCCGGCAGTTACAAAGCCTACGAGTTCACCGAATCCACGTCGTTTTGCGGCCAGCTCTGCCACACCGTGATGATCCCGGAATACACGGCGTATCAGCTCTCGCCCCATGCCCGTGTGGCTTGTGCGGAATGCCACGTCGGAGCCGGTGCCACCTGGTTTGTGAAATCCAAGCTCTCCGGCACACGGCAGGTGTTCGCCACCGTGTTCAACACTTTTCCCCGGCCCATCCCTTCGCCGGTGCACAACCTGCGCCCCGCCCAGGAAACCTGCGAACAGTGCCACTGGCCCAAGAAGTTTTACGGCGCGCAGCTTAAAGTTTTTTCGCACTACGGCGACGACGAGAAGAACACGCTGCACCAGATCCGCATGCTGATCAAGACCGGCGGCGGCGATCCCGCCACCGGCGCGCCCGAAGGCATTCACTGGCACATGAACATCGGCAACAAAATTGACTACGTGGCGGCCGATGAGAAACGGCAAATCATTCCCTACATTCACGTCGAAGACATGCAGGGCCGGGTCACCGAGTATTACGCCAAGGATTCAACTCTGACCAAAGACCAGATCCAGGCCCAAGTCGCCAAGGGGGCAACGCATCACATGGATTGCGTGGACTGCCACAACCGTCCCACGCACATCTACGTTCCGCCCGACCTCGCCGTGGACCAGTCGCTGCTCGCCCGCCGCATCGACGCTGCCCTCCCCTTCCTCAAACAACAGGCCGTTACGGTGCTGACCGCAAACTACAAGACCAGCGACGAAGCCATGCGCGGGATCGCCAGCGGCTTACAGGATTTCTACGAGAAGAAATATCCCGACGTGGCCAAGACGAAGCAACTCGAGATTCGCAACGCTGTGACCGAGATTCAGGCAATCTTCGGCCGCACCACCTTCCCCGACATGAAGCTGAACTGGCAGACCCACCCCAACAACCTGGGACACTATTACTATCCCGGCTGCTTCCGTTGCCACGATGGCCAACATGTCAGCCCCGACGGCAAGGTGATCACTAGAGACTGCAACCAGTGCCACACCATGATGTCGGAGACGGAAGGCACGGCCACGGCGGCGATTCCCTCTGCCCCTCCGTTCCAGCATCCTGTGGATATCGGCGACCTGACCCAGGTCAATTGCGCCGACTGCCACACCGGCGGCACCGGGCCGTAGGTCCATTGATTCTGAGGGCGTGTCCGCCTTGTACGGGACGAGATGCGCACTGAGTTTTGAGTTCTCCTCACCCGCCCGGCAGGGAATGCAGTTCCCCTTCGCGGAAAAGTGTGATTCTAATCACACCCCCCTGTGAACCTGGGTCACGACATATCCCCCTCCTGTCCTGCATCCTGAACCTATCGCAGCGGTTACGCCCGTAGCCGCCGATAAGTCTGATTGGGGGATGTCATGAAGCGCAAATTCAAGACCATGGACGGCAATGAGGCCGTCGCGCATGTCGCATACCGCGTAAGCGAAATTATCGCGATTTACCCCATCACCCCTTCCTCGCCCATGGGCGAGTGGGCCGACCAGTGGGCCTCCGAAGTGGTGCCGAACGCCTGGGGAAGCGTGCCCCATGTGATTGAGATGCAAAGCGAAGGCGGCGCCGCGGGCGCTGTCCACGGCGCACTGCAGACCGGCTCGCTGGCCACCACATTTACGGCCTCCCAGGGCCTGCTGCTGATGATCCCGAACATGAACAAGATTGCGGGCGAGCTGACCCCGACCGCGTTTCACGTTTCCGCGCGCACTGTAGCCACGCACGCGCTCTCGATTTTCGGCGACCACTCCGACGTCATGTTTTGCCGCACCACTGGCTTTGCCATGCTGTGCTCAAATTCGGTACAGGAAGCGATGGATCTCGCCCTGATCGCGCACGCGTCGTCGCTGGAAACCCGCATTCCGTTCCTTCATTTCTTCGATGGATTCCGCACCTCTCACGAAGTCAACAAGATCGAAATGCTCGAGGACGACGACATCCGGGCCATGATCAACATGGACCGCGTCATCGAACACCGAGAGCGGGCTCTTTCGCCCGATCATCCCGTGCTGCGCGGCACGGCGCAGAATCCCGACGTCTTCTTCCAGATTCGCGAGACCGCCAACTCGTACTACGACGCGGCTCCGGCCAAGGTGCAGGCGGTGATGAACAAGTTCGCCGAGCTCGTCGGGCGCCAGTATCGCTTGTTCGACTACGTTGGCGCCCCGGATGCCGAGCGCGTCATTGTCATGATGGGCTCCGGCGCGGAAGTCGCGCACGAAACCGTCGACTATCTCAACGCCAGCGGCGAAAAAGTCGGCCTGCTGAAGGTTCGCCTGTATCGGCCGTTCTGCGTGAGGTCGTTCATCGAAGCCCTCCCCGCCACCGTCCGCCAGATCGCTGTTCTCGACCGCACCAAGGAGTCCGGCGCCATCGGCGAACCGCTCTATCTCGACGTGGTGAACGCGCTGCACGAAGGCCCACGTGTAGCCCCGGACGCATTCGTCCGGGGCGCGGACAAAGTCCGCGTGATCGTCGGCGGCCGTTACGGCCTGTCATCGAAGGAATTCACTCCCGCCATGGTGAAGGCCGTTTATGACAACCTGAAGCAGCCACAACCCGATCGTCCAATAAAAGATCACTTCACCGTCGGCATCAACGACGACGTCACCCACACCAGCCTCGACTACGACCCGAAATTCTCGACCGAGCCCGACAGCGTGATCCGTGCCATGTTCTACGGCCTGGGCGCTGACGGCACCGTCGGTGCGAACAAGAACTCGATCAAGATCATCGGTGAGAACACCGACAACTACGCCCTGGGATACTTCGTCTACGACTCGAAGAAATCGGGCGCCATGACCGTCTCCCACCTGCGTTTCGGCCCACAGCCGATCAAGTCGAGCTACCTAGTCTCGAAAGCAAACTTCGTCGCCTGCCATCAGTGGATCTTCCTCGAGCGCTACGACATGCTCAGCGCACTGGTCGAAGGCGGCGTTTTCCTGCTCAATAGCCCGTTCAGCAAAGACGAGGTCTGGGACCACCTGCCGCGCGAAGTGCAGGAACAGTTGATCTCCAAGAAAGCCAAGTTCTACGTCATTGACGCCTACAAAGTCGCAAAAGACGCCGGCATGGGCTCGCGCATGAACGTCATCATGCAGGTCTGCTTCTTCGCGATTTCGAAAGTTCTTCCCGGCGACGAAGCCATTGAAGCCATCCGCCAATCCATTCGTGATACCTACGGCAGGAAGGGCGAAGAAGTCGTGGCCAAGAACATGCGCGCCGTCGATGAAACGCTGGCGCACTTGTTCGAAGTGAAGATTCCCGCCAGCGTCACCAGCAAAATCGAAATTCCCGGCGTCTTCCCCGGCGCGCCCAGGTTCGACCGCGAGGTGCTGGGCGCCATTTACGCCGGCAAGGGAGACGAACTTCCCGTCAGCGCATTCACCTGCGACGGCACCTTCCCCACCGGCACCGCCCGTTGGGAAAAGCGCAACCTGGCCCTCGAAATTCCCGCGTGGGACACGAAAATCTGCATCCAGTGCGGCAAATGCGCCATGGTCTGCCCGCACGCTGTAATACGCATTAAGGTTTATGAGAAGGAAGCCCTCGCCAACGCTCCCGTCACATTCAAGTCCTGCGACGTCCGCGACAAGGAGTGGGCCGGCATGAAGTACACCATCCAGGTCGCGCCCGAAGACTGCACCGGGTGCGGCGTCTGCGTCGACGTTTGCCCGGTGAAGAACAAGAGCGAAGTGCGGCTCAAAGCCATCAACATGGTTCCGCAGCCGCCGCTGCGCGCCCCCGAAAGCGAGAACTGGGAATTCTTCCTCAAGATTCCCGAACTCGACCGCCGCAAGATCAAGGCTGGAACCATCCGCCAGCAGCAAATCCAGGAACCGCTGTTCGAGTTCTCCGGCGCCTGTGCCGGCTGCGGCGAAACTCCCTATCTGAAGCTGATTACGCAATTGTTCGGCGACCGCACCATCATCGCCAACGCCACCGGGTGCTCCTCGATTTATGGCGGCAACCTGCCCACCACTCCGTGGGCCAAGAACGCCGACGGCCGCGGACCGGCATGGTCCAACTCTCTGTTCGAAGACAACGCCGAATTCGGACTCGGCTTCCGCATCTCCATCGACAAGCAGACCGAATATGCCCGCGAACTGGTTCTCTCCCTCGCCGACAAAATTGGTGACGACCTGGCCGGGGCGATCCTCCACGCCCCACAGAAGGACGAAGCCGACATCTACGAGCAGCGCCAGCGCGTCGACATCCTTAAGGAGCGGCTGAACCTGCTGACTTCCCCGCAAGCGCGGCAGTTGCTTGCCCTCGCCGACATGCTGGTGAAAAAAAGTGTTTGGATCGTCGGCGGCGACGGCTGGGCCTACGACATCGGCTACGGCGGCCTCGATCACGTCCTCGCCAGCGGCCGCAACGTCAACATTCTCGTCCTCGACACCGAGGTCTACTCCAACACCGGCGGCCAGGCTTCGAAGGCTACGCCGCGCGCCGCGGTCGCAAAATTCGCCGCCGGCGGCAAGCCCGGTCCGAAAAAAGACCTTGGACTCATGGCCATGAGCTACGGCAATGTTTATGTCGCCAGCGTTGCCATGGGCGCCAAAGACGAACACACGCTCAAAGCGTTCCTCGAGGCCGAGGCTTACGACGGGCCCAGCATCATCATCGCGTACTCGGCGTGCATCGCCCACGGCGTAGACATGACCACCTCCATGACCGATCAGAAAGTCGCCACCGAGTCCGGGCAGTGGCTGCTCTATCGCTACCACCCCGAGCGCGCCACAGCCGGCGAAAACCCGCTGCAGCTCGACTCCCGCGCTCCCACGCGCAAGGTGCAGGAGTATCTGCTGCAGCAGACCCGCTTCAAGATGCTGACCAAGAGCAAGCCGGAAGACGCCGAGCGTCTGTGGAAGCTGGCGCAGGAGGACGCAGAGCGCCGTTATCGCATGTACGAATACATGGCCAGCCGCAAGCCGGAAGCGGCGGCCGCGAAGGAAACGGGGTCGAAACCCGCGCCCGACGCCGAGAAGACCCCGGCAGGCGCGGCAAAGTCATAGCGCGGTTGCCCACCCTTCCCTCGCTTTTGCGGGAGGGTGGGGTTTTGAATTGGTTAGGGAAGGACACGACTTCACTCGTGTCGAAATAGGCTTCGAACAGAAGGCGGCTTCCGGCGCCCAGCGCAGCAGGAGAAAATCGATGGTGGATCTCAGCACGACTTATCTCGGCCTCAAGCTCAAATCGCCGCTTGTGGTGTCGGCCTCGCCCCTTTCGCGCGACGTGGATGGCATTTGCCGGCTGGAGGAAGCGGGCGCTTCCGCCGTCGTTCTCTACTCCCTCTTTGAAGAGCAACTGCGCCAGGAGGAAGTGGACCTCGAATATCATCTCAGCAACGGAACCGAGAGCTTCGCCGAATCCCTCACCTATTTCCCGCAGCCCAGCGAGTTTCACACCGGCCCCGAGGGATATCTGAACCACATCCGCAAGGCCCGGTCGTCCACGAGCATCCCCATCATCGCCAGCCTCAATGGCTCGACCATGGGTGGTTGGACAAAGTTTGCCGCCGAGATCCAGCGCGCCGGAGCGCACGCGATCGAGTGCAATATATATTCCATTCCCACCGATCCCCTGGAGTCTTCCGAGCAGGTGGAGCGCACCTACGTCGACATCGTGCGGTCGGTCAAGAGTGCGGTCACGATTCCCGTGGCCGTGAAGCTCAGCCCATTCTTCAGCAACATGGCGAACATGACGCACCGTCTGGACGCCGCCGGCGCCGATGCGCTGGTGCTTTTCAATCGCTTTTATCAGCCCGATATCGATCTCGACGAACTGGAGATTCGCCCCAACGTGCTGTTAAGCACTCCGCAGACGCTGCGCCTGCCCCTCACCTGGATCGGTATCCTTTTTGGCCGCATCAAGGCCGGTCTCGCCGCCACTGGCGGCGTGCACGGCGCTACCGACGTCATCAAGCTGCTCATGGTCGGCGCCAACGTCACCATGCTGTGCTCCGCGCTGATGCGCCACGGGACGAATCATCTGCGTCACATTGAGCGCGAAATGCGCGAGTGGATGGAGGAACACGAGTACGAATCGGTGGCGCAGATGCAGGGCAGCATGAGCCAAATTCGCTGCCCTGATCCCGGCGCCTTCGAGCGCGCGCAATACATGCGCGCCGTGAAGGGCATGCAGCATGTCCACATGGCGGGGTGGCGCTAAACCATGTGGGGACAGCCGCCCTCGGCTGTCCAGTCGAGCGAAGCTCGACGGTCCGCAGCATCGTCAATGAGCGGCCCTTTAGGGCCGTGCACAGGGCAAAAGGTCGCAGGGCTCCAGTCTGTGGGGGGATGACGAATTGGGGTTAACAATATGAGCACAAAGGTCTGCAGCATCGAACACTCGGAACGTCCCCTATCGCAGCCGAAGCAGGGGACGGCCACCGACAAAGCCCGCGCAGACAAAGCCCGCTGGCACGCGCTGATTCTTCCCCGCGAGCACGGTGCCTGGGGCCTGTTGCTCGTGCCGCTGGTGACCGGAGCCGGCGTGGCGTTTCACCACAGCCATCACGTTGTTCCCGTACTGCTGCTGCTCACCGCTGCTCTCGCTCTGTTCTGGATGCGCACTCCCGTCGAGAGTCTGCTGGCCACATCGCTGATTCACACGCAATCCAAAGACGAGCAACGCACCGTACTCGGCGCAACTCTGGCACTGGCCGTCGTCGCCGCACTTTCACTGGGCACACTGCTCTGGGCTGGCCGCAATCCGTTCCTGTGGCTGATTGGATGCGCCGCAGCCACCGCCTTTGTCACGCAGGCCATTCTCAGAAAGCTCGGCCGCAGCACCCGCATGCTCGCCGAAGTCGTTGGCACCATCGGGCTCACCGGGTCAGCGCCCGCCGCGTATTACGTCGTCACCGGCCGATTTGACGCCACAGCGTGCATGCTTTGGCTGGCCAACCTCATCTTCGCCGGCAACCAGATTCACTACGTGCAACTGCGCATTCACACCGCCCGCATCGAAGGCTTGAGGTCAAAATTCGCCCGCGGCTGGACTTTTGCCCTCGGCCAGGCGGTTATGGCAGCCGCGCTCGTGCTGGCCTCGGTGCGAGGCTATTTGCCTGCGCTCGCGCTGATCGCGTTTGTACCGGTGCTGTTTCGCGGATGGTTCTACTTCTTTAAGAAACCCACGCCGCTCCAG
>Ga0187769_10000256_pt1 | contig 29338 bp, 29 predicted proteins | sample 0116_SJ02_MP02_1_FD_133140 | JGI IMG/M metagenome (GOLD analysis project Ga0187769, IMG submission 133140) | Tropical peat soil microbial communities from peatlands in Department of Meta, Colombia - 0116_SJ02_MP02_10_MG | ecosystem: Environmental > Terrestrial > Soil > Wetlands > Peat | place... | reverse complement strand
CACCAACTGCTGAACCTCCGCACGAGTACGTCGCTTGGACGCTAACAACTCTGTTTTTGCGGTCATCCCGACACTTCAGCACAGACCCCGCCTTTCGAACAGGTGTGTTGGTCAGACGCTTACAGTCTATCTCTGGTGGTTCGCATAAAGCCCCCCAAGCCACGCTCCAAGCCATCCGATGATCAATTTCCCGATCACAGCGTCACTGCCCTCGAGAAACCGATACCGAAAGACGTAGTGGTAGGTAGCGGCAACCACTGCCCCAATGAAGGTGAGAATCAAGAAGGAGAGGAAGCTCATTCCCAGCATGGTGGCACCTCCTTAGGACCAAGGGGAGACCAGGATCGGTCTTCGTGAAGAACGAGGTCCAAGACTGGGTCAGATAGAAAGATCAGACACGAACCTCACATTCCTAGGTCCGGCCAGCCTACGAGCTTTCTTGCAGCTACAAATATTGTACGCCGCAGTTCAATCCCGGCGGCTGTCTTAGCGGCAAGATCCACGTGGCTGCGCCAAGCAGAAGGCAGCGCCCGTCTCGCGTGATTCCAGTTGTGGCCCGTTCAATACGCTTGGCGGGGTTCGGTAACCGCAATCACAGACAACAACCGACGCGCTGGCGGAGGATACAGGTTGGGGATCAAGGCGGTTCCCGGTTGTGAAGGTGGTCGTCGTTTGCTTTGTTGTGACAGTGATGGCCTGCGCCGACCTCTTGCTTGGGCAAGCAGACGTTCAGCGATTGGCGAAGGTCACCGTAACCATTACCCCAACGAAGGTAACGCTCTTTGCGGGCGAGACGCGGACGTTTGTTGTAACCGTTGTTGGCGCGGATAACCAATCCGTGAATTGGTCCGTGGAAGAACCTGACGGAGGAGCCATCACAGACATGGGGCTCTACACGGCACCAAAGCTCCAGGGTGTGTACCACATAACTGCAACCAGCAGAGCTAGGCCGGAGGCGAACTCCGTCGTCACCGTCACTGTCCTTACTTATTGCGACCCGGTTCCTGCCTCCTTCAGACGGTAAGGATGTATTGCGACCGGGAACGCGAAATGGGAACTCGGTAAGCCACAATCCTGCAGGAATGATCAAGGCAGCACACATGCAGCAAGCTCAGTTTCGATTCTATGCCGAGTTGAACGACTTGCTTTCGCTGCGAAACAGACAAAGAGCTTTGGTCCATATATTCGGAATCGCGCCATCCCTGAAAGACGTAATCGAGGCGTGCGGAGTGCCGCACACGGAAGTTGGTCTCATTCTGGCGAATGGAGAGCCCGCAGCTTTCTCCCGCCTGCTCCGAGAGGGAGACAGCATCAGTGTCTATCCCGTCTTTCGCTCGCTAGATATTACTCCACTTGCACGTCTGCAATCGCGGTCAGCAGGCGAGATGCGTTTCGTGCTTGACACACATCTGGGAAAGCTCACAGCCCATCTGCGAATGTTGGGCTTCGACAGCTTGTATCGTAATGATTGTCCGGATGAAGAACTCGCGCATATCTCAGCAACCGAGCGACGGATTCTGTTGAGCAGGGATCGTGGTTTGTTAAAGCGTAGCGCGGTGACGCGCGGCTACCTGGTGCGTGCAGCACATCCACGGGAGCAGCTTATGGAAGTTGTGCGCCGTTTCGACCTGTCCAGGTCGATGGTCCCATTTTGCCGGTGTCTCCACTGCAACGCAGCGCTCCGGCCGGTTGCGAAAGAGATGGTCAACGGTCGCCTTCCCCCGCAGACGAGGCAACATTACGATCACTTCCATCTTTGCCCAGAATGTGGCAGGGTCTACTGGAAGGGATCACACTATCAGCGTATGAAAGCGCTCATTGAGCGTCTGATTAGTCATCCATACGCTCAACGAATGGTCGACCGGATGCGTGACTCTGAAACCGAATTAAACCCTGTCACCCCGGCCGCTCAATAGGATATCGGCAGTAAGCGACGCGAGATCGCTGAAAAGCCTCTCCAGAGTCCCTTCCTTTTCAGCCTCCGGGAGAGCGAGCTGTCGTTCCAGCCGCGCCTCCATGTCGCTTAGCTGGGCCTTCGGTGCTTTGCTTGCAAGATGCTGGAACAGCAATCGGTGCGCCCTTCTGCGTTGCATCACCTCCAGCCCGTCCAACATTTGGCGATGCGATGTCCCTTCCCAGATAGCAAGGATCATAGCTTCCCGCAGCCAGCGCTCCACGCCGTACTCCTGCAGAGTTCCTACCCCGCCGTAAACTTCCATTGCCCACTTGGCTGTCTGGAGAGCGAATTCTGCGGTCCAGTATTTCGCCAGATGCGCGACCAGGCGGAACAGATGGTAGCGCTCCGAATACGGCGGCTTCTCTTGCCATACCCTGTCGAGCAGACGCACCGCTTCCCAAGCCAACGCCGAAGCTGCGCGTAGCCCCTGTAGCCGATCCTCGAACTGACGCCGAAGCAACGGATGTTCGACGACCGGTTTGCCGAAGGCGGTGCGCCGCTCGGCGAAAGAATAGGCATCGGCCATGGCCCTTTGTGCGAGTGCCACGCTGCCCACGCTGTTCGCCACGCGGGAGAGGTTTAGCACTTCGAGAATCAGATAGATGCCTTGTTCCTCTTGTCCCAGCAGCCAGCCCTCGCTGTCACGAAGTTCGATTTCACCGGTAGGCACCGACCGCGTAGCGATCTTGTCCTTGAGGCGGCGTATTCGATAGTTCAGTTGTCCGTTTTCAGCGCGGCGCGGCACCAGGTACAGACTCAATCCACGCACATTCTGAGGTGCGCCCTCGGGTCGACCCGCAACGACCGCCAATTCAGCTCCGGCATTACTCGCGAAATATTTGTCCCCGGTTAGCCGCCACTTATTTCCATCCCGTTGCGCTGCAGTCTCTACCGCCGCGCCCAGGTCCGACCCACCCTTGATCTCCGTCATCCAGGTTGCTCCCTGCCAGACAGCGTCATCGTGCTGCAACATCTTGGGCAAGAACTGTGCCTTCATCCCTGCCTCTCCATACTTAGAGAGCGGAGAAGCCGTGGACAAAGAGACCGTATACGGACAGGCCAAGCCCGGATCATAGAAGCCAGTGGCATAGAGAAGAAGGTAGGAGGGGACCAGCGAATGTTGCTCAAAGGCTCGCCAGATCACGCCGACCCGGTATCCGTGTTTCAGCATGCGCCAGTATTCAGGCGGATAAAGGATTTCATCGACACGTGTGCCGAACCGATCAAACATACGTAACCACGGTGTGCCGGCGCGGTCCACCGCGTCTGAGATTTCCTGCCCTTCGCGTTGGAACCATGCGTCATATTCTCGTAGCCAGGCTTCGTTTGCACAGACCGCGGTTTGCTCGAGAAACTGCACAGGGGAGCGCAAGACACCAAAGTTCATCGCTTGACCCTCCGTTTCTCCCTCAAACGGAGCGCATGCACCATTGCAGCGTTCCTCACCCTTAGACTCTCCCGCGAGGAGCCTCGATCTGGACACATGGCTGGACCCGGATCAGAAGAAAGGGACAGGCCCCTCATTCAGTCTACAACCGTGCCGGAGGAGAGTAGGATTTTCATATACAAGAGAGCATCTCGAGTTGTTCTGTATCAGCTATCGAGTGAAGGAGGTGTTCAGTGACCACCTATATCATTCTGAGTCGCTTTTCGCCCGAGGCATTCGATGATCCCAAGAAGTTCAAGGAGCTGGCCGCCGAGGTGTCGGCGAAGATCAAGAAGCAATGTTCAGACATCACATGGAAGGGCAGCTTTGCAACGTTAGGACGTTTTGATGTCGTTGACCTCGTCGAAGCAGAGGACGCAAAGCAAATTGAGAAGGCTGCGATGATCATTCGTGCATGCGGGCATTCGATGACGGAAACCCTCGTCGCGACTCCCTGGAAGGAGTTCCTCGCTACACTTTGAAGTCCGCTGGAGCAGCGCATGCCGACAGCTGTAGCAAAGAAGTTGGGGATTAATTTGTCTTCGCGGAAGGAGGAAGAGCTGTTCAAGTGGTTTCTTGCCTGCCTGCTTTTTGGCAAACCAATCCAACAGGAGATTGCCGAGCGGGCGTACGCCAAGCTGCTGTCTGCTGGTCTGCGGAATCCCGACAAAGTGCTTGACGCTGGCTGGGATGAATTGGTACGTCTGCTCGATGAGGCACATTATGTGCGCTACGATTTCTCCACCGCTACCAAACTCCTCGAGGTCTGCCAGGAATTGAAGCGGCGCTACGGTAGAATGACGAAATTGATGGCGCAGAGCAAGCGTGGTTCCGAGCTCTCTGCTCGGCTGCAGGAGATCAAGCACATCGGCCCCGTCACCGCCCGAATCTTCACTCAGGAGGTGGCGCCAATCTGGTACGGCTCTCCCAAGTCTTAGCGCGACTGACACAGCAGAAGCTTGAAACCCGCAACGCTGGAGCTCAGTAGTTATTGAAAGACTTCTCGCGATCCCTCCTGAGCTGGTCAACAATGTCGTCAGCCAGCTTGTCGTCCCAACTTGTCGACTTCTTTGTGCTCCAGATCAGTTTCTGAGAGTGCCGGTCCACGAGGCGAACCTGCACTTCGATCACCTTTATCACTACTTTCGCGGGTACGATTCTGCTTTCCGTCTCACAGCTCAAAATTGCGTCGGCTTCATCCACTTGCGGAGTGACCTTTACAGTGCCCCATTGTTCCAGACGGGATTTGAGGAGCCGCACGAAATCGTCCGATGACGGAGCAATATAGATTGTCTTTACTTCAAAGAGCCTGGGAGGCGCGGCTGAAACAGTGGCCTGCGCCGCGAGAAATCCCGAGGACAGTGCCAGCACACTGAGAAGTGAGACCGTCGCCAAGCCCAAAGGGATATGGAGAAAAGGTCGAGCACTCATTGTGGTTCCTCCTTCCTTTTCCTGCCGCCATTTCGCAATTACGCGGCAGCGCGTACGTTACGGAGAGAACGGCTTGTAAAGAACGTTCTGCACGTTCCGATTCCACAACTCCTTCTCAAGCCGCTTAGCCTAGATCTGATACCAGTCTGCCCGCGTCAGCGGCAGGCCACTATGTCCGCGCACTGGTTTAGCGAGCAAGGCTTGGTACACATTCAAACGTCCGCTGCGAAATCCGTGTGCGGCCCCGGCCATGTAGAGCCGCCATATCCGATACGTGGTGTCGCTCGTGATACGGCGCGCCTCGTCGGCACGATTCTCCAGGCGCTGGACCCAATGGTGGAGGGTCAAGGCGTAGTGTTCTCGTAAGCTCTCAACATCCCTCAGCTCAAGACCGCTCAACTCAGCGGCTCGAAGGCTCATACTGATCGGCAGCAGGTCCCCGTCGGGAAACACGTAACGGTCAACAAAAGACGGGCCTCGTCTGCGATAGGTAGCAGAGTGGGCGATTCCATGGTTCAGGAACACACCGCCCGGTCGCAACAGGTCCCAGACTCGGCGGAAATACTCTGGGAGAAGAGCTTCTCCGACGTGCTCAAACATACCGACGCTGACGATTTTGTCGTAATGCAGGTCATGGTCAATGTCGCGGTAATCTGAAACTTCCACGCGGCATCTATCCTTCAGGTCTGCTTCGCGCAGGCGCTGTCGTGCCACCTCCGCCTGTCGCACACTCAGTGTGATTCCCACGGCTTCGACACCATAGTGAGTGGCAGCGTGCATGATTAAACCACCCCAACCGCAGCCGATATCCAGAAGTCTCTCTCCCTGGCGCAGTCGCAGCTTCCTGCAGATGTAATCCAGCTTACGTTCCTGGGCAGAATCCAGATCCTCATCCGGCTTACTGAAGTACGCACACGAGTACACCATGCGCTCATCCAGCCACAGGGCATAGAATTCGGTCGGGAGATCATAGTGATAGCTGATCACCTGCCGGTCACGATCCTTGGTATGAACCTTCCCACCGAACTCAACGAGTTGTAGGTCTCCTCGCGGGCGATCGCTCTCGGAAAGTTTCTCCAGCCGTGCGCTGAGATCAACACTCTCCCCTGGGCCACGTTCATGAGTAAGGAGGTAATCGGCGAGGTCAAAAGCGGCTTCGATATCACCCTGAATGTCGAAGTCGTCGTAGATATAAGCTTCCCCCAACGTGAGTTCGCTGGGTGAAGAAAACATCGTACGCAGAGTTCCCGGACGCTTCAGGACCAATGTGAAACGCGGTTGCTGTTGCGCTCCCCAGACAGTACCGTCCCACAATCGAACTTGAAAGTCACGTCTCGGGTAATGCGGTAGGAGCGCGTCCAAGAAATCTGCACTAATCCGGGAAGTCGCCTCTCGGAATAGGGATTTCGCCCATGCTCCCATACCTGCTCCCTGGGCTGGTGATTCGCTTCCCAAACTGATCTAGTGCCCGGTTCCAATGCCTCCGAGAATTGTCTGCAACCGACTAAACTCTGTTCCTATTCAATCACCCTACTGCAGCGTGCTTGCGACATTGGAGAAAACAGTATTCGTATTTGAGCCAACCAATCTCAGAGTGCCCACGACGATCACCAGGATTACCGCCAACATCACCGCGTACTCGGCGATGTCTTGGCCCTCTTCTGTCCAGAGACTACCAACAAGAACTTTCATATTTTTCCTTAAACGTTACATGTTGATTAGGGCAGCACATTTATCTCATCACGAACTGGAAGGACTGCAGTGACCAGGATCACTAGGGCATGTCTTGCGTTTTTGATCTTTGCGCTGGGCGCTGACGAATCCCCTTCGCCTCTTGCCAGGGATTCGAATCTCCGGGGGCGGTCACTCCCCCGAAAAAATCCACGGGTTACGTTTATGCCGCGACGGCGGCACGCAATTCAGCCCCACGTGAAGTGAGATTCCTTTAGGCTTACCTGCTAGATGATTCCTCCTTTCACGATCACGGATTACGATCGCGCGTCATGAGTTCTGTTCTGGACCTGCGTCTCAAGCAGGGTCCCCTACGAGTGCATGTGGCTACTCGAATGTCTTCGGTAACTCTTGAATTCTGTCAATGCCTCCCGAGCAGTTGAGCGAATTCGTCCGGGCTAAGCTCGAGTCTGCGCAGACAGGCGGACAAGACTCTTTTATGCAGCCTCTCGCCCGAATGAGGCTCGTGAAATGAGAATAGGTTTGGGTCGCGCGTGGGACAGAAAAACTGCCTCTCAAACCCCTCCAAATCCACCGCAACACAAGCTGTAACCTCAACTGGTTGAAACGACCCCTCTCCCTCTAAAACGCACAATGAGGCCAGGGCCACTGGCGCGAAAAGTTGAGGCCTCGAGTTTCGAGGATTTTGGAAACATCGTCCCTGGTGTGTTCACTCCAGTGCTGGCGAAACTCGAAATCGTCCTCGATGATCGATCGTATTTCGATTCGAGATCGAATAATTGCAGAGTTACCCCAGTGGCGGCAGATTCACGAATGCATCTTCACCCAAGCCTCTTCTGCCTGGAGTGCCCGAAGGGCGCGGGGCTGGACTTTGCGATAGACCCGCTCGCCAGAGAGGGCTTGGCCGTTGACCTGGAGCAACTGATGTAACGGAATGCCGAAAAGGCGCTGGTTCCGTTCGAGATAGGGCCGGATGAGCGCCCAATCGGCTGCTTGCATAGGTGCAAACTCCCCGCCATTCAACTGATCCTCGGAAACCTTGCCGTGCGGATCGCGGAGGTAGATAGCGCCACCGGAAGACAGCGAAAACAAATTGCCGCCGGGATAGGGTGTATCCAGCTCAAGAAGTTGACCATCGTCATCGAATGTGATGCCGTTGACAACCACGAATCCTCCGCCATCGAGAGGATCGCCAGCCATACAGGACTCGGCCAAGTAATCGAGGCAGGTGCCATTAATGACGACGCGGGGGTGGCCCACGGCGTTGATGAGCGGCCGGCCGGCGGCGTTGCCCAGGACAAAGGCTTCCCCGCCTTTCGCGGCGTAAAGAAAGGTCTGGCCCACATCGCCGTAGATCGTGAGCCTTCCGCCCTTCATGATCTGCGCCACCTGGTCCTGTGCACTGCCGTGGACGACGATCTCGGCACCGTCAATACCTGAAGCGAGATAGTCTCCGGAAGAACCGTATACGTCGATGCGCAGCCCCGAGGTATCAGGTCCTAAGCCATTGGCGATGAAACGATGGCCCTTGGCGCGGACGATGATAAACCGACGGTGGCCTTGCTGATAGAGACGTACGATGGCACGGGCCAATGACCTCCCGCCCTCGGGCGCGAAGCCGACCGCATCCAGCACAAAGGTCTGGCAATCGGGGAGAACACCGGATAGATCGTCGTCTGCGGTGATGACGGCAAATGCCTTGGAAGGAGAGCGCCGGATCGACTCAACCAAGTTGGCCAAGCTCTGGTCGAGCGCAGAAAGCAAACAACTGCGGCGCATGCGCCCGGTGGGATAGCGGCGATCTATGAGGAGCGTCAAGATTTCAAAAGCGCGCTTGCGGTTTTCGTCGCTTGACGCTGAGCGCTCCAAACCTCTTAGGAACTCGAGGAGCGAATCAGGCGTCCAAGCGCAGAGGCAATCCTTGACCCAGGTGAAGAGCTCCTGTGCGGGAAGGTCAGGCGGCGAAGCGATTGTGCTCGTCGAGAAATTATTGTGGAAAGGAATCTTCGATCGATTCACCTCAATGGAACGGCCGAACTTGTCGGTGCAGACGAACTCTGCCGACCCGCTAGAGTTGTCCTGTACACTCTCGGGCCCGTCTTTGGCTTGCGGGGCCTGGACACGAAAGACGAAAGCGCCGCCGTCGGTGTGGCTTCCTCCGCGCGCGTTCCAGTAAAGATCGGCGCGCGACCAGAAGCGTGTGTCCTCGCGCGACAGACTCTCCAAGGCCGCATCGATGGCCTGTTTTTCCGAGGCCGCGAAACCAATCGACACGGTGCCCTGCTGCAATGCAAAAACCTGGGGCCTCAACATGCTGGTGTCAGTGATTCCAATCAGCCGATAGGCACACTTGGCCGCGTCGGAGTGCGCTACCAGGAAAAACCACGGCCCATCCGGAGAGCCGTGAATGTGGGTGGCTTGGAGCTGCCGATACATCCGCTGCTTTTCCTCGGAGAGCAAGGTGAAGTCGCGCTCGGTGGTGGGAGCCAAGGCTTCAAACACATACTCGAGGGGATAGCCATAGGTGCGGTGCAGCAGATCGAAGACGAGGACGGAGACTTCGGTATCAGTCAAAAAAAGCGGTTGGATGTTGCGCTGCGCCAGGTGCTCGCAGATGGACGCATAATTGGCGAAGTCTCCGTTGTGCACCAAAGCTTCATGCAGGCCGGCGAATGGATGCGCGCCGCCCGGATGCCAGACGCGGCCTTTGGTTGGGTAGCGGTGATGGCCGATCCACACGTGGGCATGGAAGTTTTCGAGCTGGTAGTAACGCACCACGTCATCGCCATAGCCGACCATCTTCAGCACCAGCAGATTCTTGGCATGCGAAAGGACAAAGGCCCTCTTTTCCCCCTCGGAGGCATAAAAGGCGCGATTGAGGCGGAAACTGTTTTGATAGACAATTTCGTCTTCGATGTGACTTAACTCAGCACCGGAAGCGGTGGACAGATCGAGGCCGCTCGCTTTCTGAAATTCGTCGATCGCATTGGCTTTCACCCGCACAAAGTACAAGACCACTTCCGGAGGGCAAACTTCCAGCGTTGGGAGAGACTGCGCGCCGACTTCCACGTGGGGCACTTGGAAGACCGAATCAACCTCAAAGGTGGGGAAGATGCTGGTTCGCTCGACTTCGGCGCGGGCTTCGGGATCAAGATAGGCGACACTTAGAAGGTAGTCATTTGCGAGGATGCTCTGAGTAACATGCAATTCCTCGGCAGCGAGCCCCACGGCAGCGATGCCCCCACCCTTGCCGTTGCCTCGATTCCGCATTTGGGTGAGTGACTGCAGCAGATGGCGGCCCTCAATCTTTTCGCTACAGGCAATGCCAATCACTCCACAGCCACCTTCTGCTTCTTCTTTTCGCAGGGGTGGGCTTATGACAGGAACGAGGCGCTGCCGCGAGCGGATGAGTTTTTCGGTAAGTTCGACCTCGTCGCTCATGACGCTTTCACGTTGCCACGATAGAGAAGCAGATCTTTTCTTCCCCGCAGATCGCGGATGTTTTGGAGACCTAGTCGGCGCAAGATCGTTCGCAGCTCCGATTGGAAGGACTGATAAAGGTTGCTCAGGCGCGCAGCTCCCCACTCCGGCTCGACCAGGCGCTGCAGTTCCGGGTCCGTGGTTGTCAGACCAAAGGGACATCCGCGGCCGCGCTCGCAATTGCTGCAGCGCGTACAGCCCAAGGCCACCAGTTCCGCAGTGCCCAGAATGGCTCCATCTGCGCCCAGCGCAATTACCTTGGCAATGTCATGCGCCGTGCGAATGCCACCGCTGGCCATGACCACCAGTTCATCGCGAATGCCCTCCGCGACGAGGTAGCGATGGACGCGCGGCATCGCGAGCTCGGTAGGCATTGCGATATTTTTCTTTGCAATTTCCGGCGCTGCACCCGTGCCGCCATAGCTGCCATCAATCTGCACGATGTGTGCGCCAGCGTAATAGCTCCCCACGGTTACCATGTCAATGTCTGTGGGGGTGGAAACCTTCACGGAAACCAGTGCCTCAGGATTAATCGTCTTGACCCAATCAATGTGCTTCTTGTGATCTTCGACGGAATAGACGCTGTGAAAGGGGAACGGCGAGAAGAGACTCACCCAGGGAACTGATTCGCGCATCTGCGCGACTGTAGTCGTCGCCTTGTCGCCCAGCAGATGTCCTCCCAGGCCCGGCTTGGCTCCCTGCGCGTACTTGAACTCGATGATGGGAGCATATTGGATGGTTTCCTCTCTCACACCAAACATGCCGGTCGCAATTTGGGTGATGACATGGTCCTTGTAGCCGACCAGCGATTCGGGATAGCCACCTTCTCCGGTGCACGTGAACGTATTCCACTGACTGGCTGCCATGGCGCGCGCCAGCATGACGTTCTCGCTGATTGAGCCGTAGGACATTCCCGCCCCATAAAAAGGAACGGGGATCCGAATCTGCCGGTCATAGCCTCTGCGGTTGAGTGGAATGGAAAGATCGATGGTGGCATCGTCGGCGAGCCAGTGCTCGCGGGGAAGAAACTTAAGATCGAGAACGTCGAAACCTCCGCCGGATTGGCCTGTGCGGTACTCCAAACCATTGCTCGGTGGGCAACCCGTTTCGGCTTGCATCCACGTGGACAAGATCAGGTCGGCTGGCCAGCGCGAGTCTCCCATCGCCGGCGGCTTGCCGTATTCCAGCGCGGACCAAACATGAAAGCCGCGCTGCAAACACTCGATGTGCTTGTGGGCAATGATCTGTTCGATGCTCTCTGGTTTAGCTGACATAGCCCGCAATGTCCGAAAAAGCTTCCTCTTCCAAATCCTTTTGGAACATCGCCCTTCCCATCTCGCCGCGCATGCGCCGCACTTCACGCAGACCCATAGCGCCCATCACTTCCAGCAGTTGGTCACGCCAGGAGGCGATGAGGTTCGTAATGCGCATGACGCCCCAATCGACTGTAAAGCGAGAAGGAAGCTTGAAAGAACTTGTCTCACGGCTGGTAGCCTCACCGACAAATTGCGCCTGCAGCGCAACCAGCAGCGGAGTGTCGAGGCTTACGCCGTCGCAACCGCAGATGATCGCCTTCGGGACGTGCTCAGCCGCAATAATCCCGCCGCCGCCGAGAATCGTGGCTTCGTCCCGGCATCGCTGCGCCACGAGCGCCCTGTGTGCCTCGCGAAAAAGGTCAGTCGCGAATCGTCCGTCGCTGCCCCTGCCATGGTAGTTAGCTAGCAAGTGGAACACGCGGACACCGGACGCCACCGCGCGCAACAGGGCGTCGGTTGAAGGCAGCTCCATGCGCAGGCAGACGACGCTGCGCGGGAACTGGGCTTGAACTTGTGCGAAGACCTGTTGATCCCACCCGTCGAGCTCCAGCATCGCAGGTTCAAAGCCAAGCTGTTGGAGCGTCCCTAAGTGCGCGCACTTGATCAACGGAACAATGTGGCGCCCGCGCGGCACGGATTCCCCGAACGATTCGACTGGCAGCACCACGAAAGTTTCCGTTGCTTCGGCCGCTGCCGTCAGGGTGTTCACAACCGTCTCCGTCAGTAACGAAGCAGGGGGCGCATCGAACAAAACTGGAATGGGTATAGAAAGGAGTTGCGGAGGTTCCCCACTCGGCTCTCCGCCCATAAAGGCCAGACGCGACGGCTTTGCGCCAATGTCAATGACGGTAGAAATAAATTCGCGACCATGAATGCCGTCCCGCGTGGGGCGAACGATTTCGGACATATCCGTCCACAAGCCATCCCAACCATTACCACCAAACGGTCCGCGATAGCCGGCCCCTTTTACTGGAATCTTGCCAGAACGCGCTTCGTAGCAGACCGCATCTACGCGGTCGGGAGTGATATAGGAATCACCCAAAGAAACACGGGCGGGGTTGGGCAAGACCTTCACGAACTCTGGGTATTGAGTCGTGCAGCGCAAGCAGCCTACGCACAAGTGCTCCCGAGGGGCGAAGCCTCCCACTGGCCCGGAAAAGACTCCATACATGCACGGCCGATTGAGGATAATCGTTCTGTTTCCCCGGTATTGGATGAGTTCTTTCAGCAAGAACCCAGCGAGGCCGGGCTTGCTGACTCTCACGCGAAAGGGACTGGGAAGCAAGGCGACGTCAGGGGTGGATTCCGTCGGAAGATGGTAACGGCGATACACGTCTTAAATGGTAGACGCAACTGCGCAGTTCCAACTTAGCCATATTGTATCAGGTGCGTTCGCACCGGTGCTGGTCTTGCAGGTTGTGCAAGCGACCAAGCCCCACAGCCTGACTGACATTTCATCAGTCGTCTTCTCACATAGGTGGCCGTCTAGTCAGTGCCGCACGATTCTGAAAGTGTAAGAACCATGTGCCTCGTTTCGGGAGCGAAAGAGGAAATCGTGCACTTCATTCTGTTGATTCTGGAAGGGAGTACTCGGAACAGACGATCCGGTCTCCTACGCATTTGACCTCAACCACACTATTCGTCAAATCCCGTGCGCCGGGGAGATTGCAGCTCGGGGAGCGGTTGGGTTCCATTGGAGAATTGGCAGAGGTAAAGGGGGATTCTGGGCCTGTTTCCGTTTAGTCCGTTGGGCTATTGTCCGACGCTCATCCCTGGCGTAGACTCTCGCTGCTGTGGCGGACGAAATCGGATTTTCTATTCTCAAGCACCATGCTGGGACGCCCGTTCTCGCCATGTGTACGCGGTGCCGGTTGAAGTTCTTCACACCCTCCGGGATGATGGGCGATCCTCCAGCCGCCAATAACTACCTATGGCATAAGTACAAGGTGCATCACTGTGCGGCGTTGCCCAAGAGGGACGCGACGAGTGATCTTTTGTCAATTCTGGAGCCGCCAAGCCACCGAAAGAAGGCGGGATGATCAGAACGCGAGCCTCCCAAAGATTGAGTGATGATGGCTCCGGGCTCAGCTCCTGACCCAGTTTGTCGCGAGGAAAAAAAACAAAAGGCACGCTCGGCATGCCTTTCGCCCCGCCCTTCGCACTAGGTTCTACGTTGCCTTCCTCCCCTTCACCTTCGCCCATCGTGCTCGCTGGGCGGCTGCGATCTTCTTCCGGGCAACCAGTAACAAAGGCCTCCTACGATTGCTCGAAGTCACAGCCTCATGCTCGCTTCAGCCCAACGCCGGTTGCACCAATTTCGGGCAATTGACTGTCAGGTCACATCAGGCATACGTTGTTTGCGAACACGAAAATCCAACATTCTTCCGTCGTCGCACCAACGCGACGGGTTCCTTTCAACTCTTTAGCCAACGGAAAGGAGCATCCAATGTTCACACGCATAGTCGAAATCACCTGCAAGTCAGGCAAAGGAAACGAACTCACAAACACGATCCACGAGAACGTACTGCCGATCCTGAGAAAGCAGACCGGGTTCGTGGATGAAACCGTCCTCACCTCGGACACGAACCCCAATCAGGTCGTGGGAATCAGTTTTTGGAACACAAAGCAGGATGCGGAGCGGTATCACCGCGAACAGTATCCCAAAGTCACCGAGATGCTGTCGTCGCTGATAGAGAGTGCTCCCGTCGTTCGGACATTCAACCTGCAAAGCTCAACTGCACATAAGATTGCCGCGACCAAAGCCGCTTGACAAGTGCGTAATCCCGAACAAGAGGCGAGTCGGGCTTCGGCTCGCCTTTGATGTTTGCACGTTGTGAACGAGTATTGCAGTTTCGCGTACTCGGCTTTGGCTTGCTTCAGGATGGGGATGTCGGGGTCGGCGTCTTCCAGAGGGTCAGGAAGTTTTGGTATGCGGCTTTCGCTTTGGTGACGTCACCTGACATGGCATAAGCACGACCGAGTCCAAGGTGTGCAAGTGCACCTATCGGTTCACTCATCACGATACCGGGGTGCCCGATGATCTTTTGAAACTCGGCGGTACCAGCCATGCCTTGATGGGCAGCCGACTATCCCGTATGGCTCATCAAACGAATCGGAGCACTATGGGGCGGGAGTTCCCGATGTCCACGCCACACGATGAATCGCATAAATGATCAGGCTGCGCTCTCGGGAAGCCACTGGCCTTCCCTGAGTGACGAGCACACCGGGTTTCCTAAGGGGGTGGGGTATCGACGGAAGCGGTATAATCACGCCATGGCTGACCATGTGATTCGTATCTCGGAAGCGGACGCCGTCAGCAACTTCGCTGACGTGCTGGCGCGCGTGCGTGCGGGTGCGGAGGTTGTGATCGAAAGTGGCAAACTACCGGTGGCGGTGGTTCATGCCCCCGCCCCGTCGCGTCGCACCATCTCGGAGTGCATCGCGCTCTTGCCTGAGGACTCGACCGCGGTCATGGATGTTGACTTCGCCAAAGATGTAGAGGCTGCTATCGAGAGCCATCGCGAACCGCTTGAACCGCCAGCATGGGACTGATCCTCGATTCCAGCGTTCTGATCAAAGCCGAGCGTCAGGGGCAAAATGCACGGCAGATGCTTACGGGCATTTCTCGCGCAGCGGCAGACACTGAGATTGCCATGTCAGTCGTGACTCTTATCGAACTGGCGCATGGTGCAGCGCGTGCCGACACTGCCGAGCGCAAAACGAGACGGCAGCAGTTTATCCAGGAACTACTCACCGCGTTGCCGATTCATCCGGTCACGGTTCCAGTCGCTCTTCGTGTCGGCCAAGTCGACGGAGAAAACCAGGCCAAGGGAGTGCGCCTTCCACTGGCTGACTTGCTCATTGGAGTAACGGCTTTGGAACTTGGTTACAGCGTAGCGACTGGCAATCTTCGCCACTTCCAGCGAATTCCCGGCCTCTCCGTGATCCAGCTTTAGTGAGAAAAACTGCAATCACTTTGCAATCACTTAACGTAGACTACCCCGTACTTTCACGTGCTTAAAGCGCCGTCCGTGCTCTGTAAGTCCTTCCATTAACGTTTTCAGGTGGATTCGATTCGCAAACCGGGGAGGTGTTTATGAATGATGCGGCTGTGCGTAAGCCTGTCCGGCCAGGCGCAGCAGAGCGTGACGACGGCTGCGAATGGGGTGGTGCCGCCGCTGGTCCAGCTCTCGAACATCGCCATCGACGAAGGCGGCAATGCCCCGGTCGCCATCTCATAGAGCACGGCTCGGAAGGAGAACAAATCCGTGCGCGCATCCAGCTCTTTGGCACGTTGAACCTAATCTCACGGAATCTGAACCTGGATTGGCGTGGAGTAGCCACTTTCCTGTCCACTGGAATTTACCGACGTGGCTGCGTAGTAGTACGTTGCCCCGGAAGCCACGGTGTTGTCGGTGTAGGAGGTGTTCGCGTCGAGCGTGCTGTTGATCCTGGAATAAGAGCCCACCGACGTGCCGCGATACACGTTGTAGCCAACAACACCGGAGGTGCTGGGACTCCAGGACAGGTTCACAGAGTATTGCGTCGCAACACCGGTTCCGGTCAGAGAGTCGACGGTCTGCGAGTTCGAGGCATTGCTGGCAAAAGCCAGAGTCCCGGAGGCCTGTCCGCTTTGTGTCGGTGAGAAGGCCACGTTGAGCGACACACTCTGCCCCGCACCGATAGTCAGCGGAAGTGAAGCTCCGGAAAGTGCAAACTGCGAATTGCTGCTGGTTGCCGAGGAGATCGTAACGCTTCCACCCACAGCACTCAGGGTCAGACCTTGCGTCGTGGTAGTGCCAACATTCACGTTGCCAAAACTCAGCGAAGTGGGCGTGCTGTTTATCTGCCCGACTGCTGTGCCTGTTCCAGTCAGGGGTATGTTCAGTCTTGGCCCGTAAATGAAGACGCTTCCGCTGGTCACACCGGTAGCTTGCGGAGCAAAAGTAACGCTTAGAACAATGCCTTGCTTCGGAGTGAGGACCAAAGGGAAGCTGGGCCCCTGGACGGAAAAGCTGCTCCCCACCGTCTGCAGCGCCGTCAGCGTAATGTTGGATGCCGTGCCATTGCTCAGCGTGACCGAAAGCGTTGCACTGCTTCCCACGGCCTGCTGTCCGAAAGCCAGACTGGATGGCTCAGCAGTCAGGGCTTCGCTGGTTACGCCAGTGCCTACAACTCCAAACGTGACGTGCGGGTTTGACGCGTTGCTGGTGAACGTAACTTCGCCGTCGACTAATCCAAGCGCAGTGGGAGCGAAAATCACGTTCACAGCAACACTCTGACCGGCCGCCAGATTGAATGGAAGGCTCAAACCGGACGGGCTGAAGTTGGAATCATTCGAGCTCATTGCCGAAATCGTTACGCTGGTTGTACCAGTGTTCGTCAACGTAATGAGTTGACTCTCCGATTGACCAATGGCGACTTCACCAAAGCGCAGGCGGTCCGGCGAGTACTGCAATTGCGGCGTCATCGCCTGAGCCTCTATAGGCAGCATGGCGCCCAGGGCTATGAGAACAGTGATGAAAACAAGGTAGAAAGAGAGAGGTTGACGGCTGGACAGGGGGAGTCTCATGACTGTAGTCTGAGAGCTATGGTTGGAGATTCCTAGATTCCGTTAGTGCACGTCCTTCGGGGGCCAGAAGTACACCCACGGGATGATCTAATTTTTCATTCCTTGTGTCCGGATGAGCTCATTTGGCTGAGTCGGGCTGCAGGGCCACACCGGTCGGTCGGATCAAAGTCAGTCGTTTGATTGCTGCGCTCCCACTATGGCGCGGGGATTTCAACGTTCGTAACGATGTTCGAGTAGCCGCTCTCTTCGTTATTCGTATTCACTGCGGTGGTCGCGTAGCAGTAGGACGTGCCGTCCACGACCACAGTGTCGGCGTACGAAAGGGTCGTGTTTAGAGACGGGTTAATCTTGGAGAAAGAGCCGCAAGCGGAGTTCTGGTAGACCGCGCGGTAGATGTTATACCCGGAGATGTCCGGCGATGAGCTCGCGTCCCAGTTCAGGCTCACCGTGTAGGTTGGCGCTGCGGTTCCCGTTCCTGTCGCCGTTCCTGTTGTGGGACTCGTCTGAGCATTGCTGGTGAAGCTAAGCGTCGCGCTGGCCGAACCCGTGCTCTGCGGCGTGAAAGTGACGGTAAACGGAACACTGTCGCCCGCCGAGATCGTTACCGGAAACGATAGTCCGCTGATGCTGAAGGCGGAATTGTTCGAGCTGTCAGCCGTCACAGTGACGGCCGCGCCGCTGGCAGTCAGATTTCCCGACGCCGTCCCACTGGTTCCAACCACCACGTTGCCCACCGAAACCGCGCTGACGCTCAGTTGCCCTGCGCTCACCGCTGCAGTGCCGGTCCCCGTAGCTGTTCCCGTCGTAGGACTCGTCTCCGCATTGCTGGTGAAGCTGAGCGTGGCGCTGGCCGAACCCGTGGCTTGCGGCGTGAAAGTAACGGTAAACGGAACACTCTGGCCGGTCGGGATCGTTACCGGAAATGACAAGCCGCTGATAGTGAAAGCGGAATTATTCGAACTGGCCGCCGTAACGGTCACAGGCTCACTGCTGGCCGTAAGACTTCCCGATCCTATCCCGCTGTTTCCGACCGTCACATTGCCGATCGGAACGGTGGTCGGGCTCATGCTCAGCTGGCCGGGAGGCGCGGTTATGTTCGAGCCCGTTCCAGTAAGCGCCACACTGGTCTGCGCATCCGTCGCATTGCTGGTCACGGTCAACGTTGCATTGAAGGCTCCCGACGCATTGGGAGAAAACGAAATGCTGATTGTCGCGGTCTGCCCCGAGGCGACCGTGACAGGAAGACTAGATGAGGTCAGGGAGAAATACTGAGTCGATATCGTAGCGCTACTCACGGTGACGGATCCCGGACCGGGGTTCGTCGCGGTCAGCGTCAGCGTCGAGCTGCTACCCGCCGCGACGGTGCCAAAATTCAGTGTTTGCGGCAGATTAAGCGTGCCGTATTGCGGTTGCTGGATGTTGGGGCCCGCGCTAACGCCTTGGCAGCCTACGAGGAACAGCAAGGCCGCAAAAAGCAACACAGCCATCGCCCACGACTTGTCGTTCCACCCAACTTCCTTCTTCATCGTCTGCATAGTCAACTTCGAGACTGCATCCCTCGACACTGATGGCGGCGCGCAGTGGCGCCGTTCAGTCACACCAGTTTTGCAGTCGGCGGCCTCACCGCGGTAGGTATCCGAGGTGCATCCGCCAACCGCCTAATGGCCAGTTGGGACGGTTACGAAGTGAGTCGCAGCTTTGTTACTAACAACGTTACTGAAACGGGGTCCAGGACGAGACTGGATGTCTGAAGTCCCGCGTAGGGACAGATTGCTTGGCTGACAGCGCTTTACGATGCCCTTTCATTAGGGATCACTCATCACTGATCATCCGCCGATGCCGCTTAGGCCTACTGGACCCAAAGGACACGACCTTTCGTACAGTGCTCCGTTGATACCTGTTGATCAAACCCATCCAAAGCTAGCATCGAGCCATGGCTTCGATTCACAATCTCTCCGGTCCCTATCCGAGGGAGCGCAGGTACCGCAGGTTTGAGCTCCGCTTTCCGGTCTCTCTCAATCTGCCGGCGCAGCAGACCGTCCGAGAACTGAAGGCCACAACCCAGAACGTAAGTATCGGCGGATTGCTTGTGAATGTCGCCGACTACATCCCGCCGCACACACAACTCACCTTTACCATGGAAGTCCGAAGCTCAGCCACTTCCCGTCCTGTTCGCCTTCTTGGCCGAGGGGAAGTTGTCCGTGTGGAACCACTGGGATCCGGCCTGGGTTTTGCCGTCGCAGTCGAGTGCTATCGCCCCATCTCTGAGATGGAAGATCACCTGCCCGCTGCAAGCTAGCTTTCCCGAGCAGTTACCGACCATCATTTCTGGCCGGTGCACGTACCTCAAATCGAGCGGACGCCTTCCGGCCAGTATTTTTGTGGGATTATACCACTCCAGGTTGCAAGAGATTGCAACCGGTTGCAAAGACCATCAGTCTTGACGTCTTGGTCAAATGGCTTGGCTTATGGAGGCTACTCTTGACGCAGACCGCCGGGTCGAGGCGACCGGCTGCTTCATGCGAGCCAGCCAGAGATTTGCCTTCTGGTGGGCCTCATCGAGCTGCCTCGCGGTCATCATATTGGTGACGTTGAGTTGCGCCTGGGACATACGCTCTGTGGCAATTAGTTGCCACATATAGGCTTTCACCAGGTCATCGGGTTCTGCGCGGCGGGCAAGGTAAGCCTGTGCCAGCGCTAACTGTGCGGCGGGCACGCCTTGCTCCGCTGCCTTCCCGAGGAAAGTGAGAGTCGGCTCATCGTAGGGATCCGTTTTCGGATTGACGTGTGATCCGCTGGGAACCGAAGCATCCCCCTGATGATTTGCCTGGCTCAGTGTCATGAACAAGAGTTCGACTCGGCTTGATACACCCATCTTGTCGAAAATTCGGAAGAGGTAGTTCTTGATCGTGTGCCGGCTGAGCCCCATCCGGTGGGCAATCTCGCGATTCGTCAATCCCTGAACCACGCACTGCACGACCTCGATCTCTCGTTTGGAAAGAAAGTTCAAGCCGTTTGCACCAACGGTGCGAACCACAGGCATCGAAGCGAGCGCTTCAATCGCGAGCGACACCCCGCGCTTATCCGCCCAGATTTCTCCCTGGTGCACGCTGTGGATGCATTTGCAGAACATCTCCACCGAGCTGTCTCGGCTGAAGATCCCCCTCGCACCGGCGCGAAAGGCTTCGATCACGGCACGATTCTCCTGAGAGTCGAACAGGATTACAACTTTGGTTGCTGGAGCTGCCGCGCGTAATTCCCGCACTGTCTCCAAAGCATCTGCAGCGCGACCATTGAGGGAATATCCAATGGCGAGAACGTCGATGCGGCGAGAAAGAGCAGTTGGGATCAAACTCGCAGGATTCCCATCCCAACTGAATACCGCGAGGCTGGCATCACGTTGCAAGACATCCGACAGCAACTGAGTGTGGATGCGAGAACCATCAGCAACTAACACGTTAACGTTCTTTGCTGCTCGGCCAGAGAGATAGTCCATTGGCTGCAACCCCGTTACTGAAATTGCGAAAACCTGGTCCAAACTTCCCTAATAACTCCCGCCTTGGGTAAGTCTTTCCCAAAGGCGTACTGAGTGGCGAAAGCGTGTAAGTCTAGCACGTGTGGGTGGATAAGCAATAGCTCTTTCGTGCCAAGAGTTTGCGACACATTGCAATCCCTATGCAAAACGCGTCTCGATGTGAGAAAAACCGGTGCAAACTTCACGGCTCCAGTCATGATGGCTGGAACTCATCGGCAACAGAATCAATAAATTACAGGAACCATTTTCGGTTTTACCTGAGGCCCGCGGATAGGGATAACTGAAATGGCCTAACCTAAACTGACAGAGAACAATGGGCCGGGTCCAAGCGGACCACATGAAGGTACACCATACCCACACGCAATGGAGGCTTATAGCACTGGGGCGTTGTACCTCTTGCAGCAGCCTGCGATCTACGCTACTTTTCCGGCATCAGAACTTGAAGTCTGACCGCGCCGCGACGTCGTTCTTAATCTCGAGGGGTCTTGGTTAGAGGTTAAGTTTAATTCGTTCCCGGCACAGTTTCCCCCAAGCTTCAAAAAGTAATCAGGGTCAAACCCCTAGGGTGTGACTCATTTGGGCGAAGCTATGGCTGCCTCCAGCCAAACCGTTCAGTTCCCCGCGGCATCTCCGTTCACGGGAGCGGATCAGATGGAACACTGGTACGCTCTGCACACGCGCGGCCGCCACGAGAGAACCATTGAACAACGTCTGCAAGAACGGGGTGTGTCAACTTTCCTCCCGATGGTCACCGAGATTCACCGGTGGAGCGATCGCAGGAAAAAAATCCAGCTGCCGCTGTTCAGAGGCTATCTGTTTGTCAGGGTCGCACGCTCGAAAGCCAGTGTCCTCAGAGTGCTCGGCGTCGACGGAGTGTTTCGCTTTGTGGGTAGCGGCGGCGAAGGAACCCCCATTCCCGAAACGCAAATTGATGCGATTCGCGCGCTCCTCGCCGGCGAATTGTCGTGGTCGCACCATCCCTTTCTCAAAATCGGACAGCGCGTGCGGATCAAGAGCGGCGCATTGGAAGGCGTCGAAGGCATTCTGATGTCCCGCAGCGGAAGTGCAACCCTGGTGATCTCCGTCGACGCCATTCAGAGATCGTTAGCCGTCCGCGTCGAAGGATACGACGTTGAAGCTGTCTGAGAACTAAGCCCTCCCAACAGACCGCATCTTCCACTGGGAGTCTCCGCCGCCTCTTACTCACCCGGTCAATAAAGCCATGATTGAAAACGCCGTCGAGACTAGACGCGTGCTCGTAGTTAGTCGTGAACCCACGCTCTTGCATCCACTCTTGTCGCTTGGGGAGTCCAACTGCTGGCATCTGGAAACTGCCGGCAGCGGTTGGGAAGCAATGGAACGTGTGCAATCGGACGTGGTCCCCCACCTGTTGCTGCTCGATCTGCCACGAGGCGACGGAGACAGTCTGCACCTCTTGCGCTGGCTTCGCCGGCTTCGTCCCGATCTGCCCGTGGTTGTGGTTTGCTACCCGGAGGATGCCAACCGGCAAAAGGAAGCAATTCGCCTCGGCGCTGCGGCCGTTTTGGTTCGCCCGTTCGATGACAGCCGCCTCGAATCCGTGATCCACATGAATCTCCAGGGGTCGAGCCGGAGTTTGGAAACCGACATCGCGAGCGATGACGTTGAACCACTCGGCGATGATGAGTTCTTCATTAGCGTCAGCCCGCTGATGCATAAGCTGCGCGCCCAGGCGGAGTTGCTGGCGCAGGCCGATGTTCCAGTGCTCATCGTGGGAGAACCAGGAAGTGGTAAGGCCACGGTAGCTCAGCTCATCCATAAACTCTCGATTCGTTCCGGATTCAACTTCTTGAGAGTCAATTGCACGGCGATGCCAGCAGAACTCCTCGAGATCGAGTTGTTTGGCAGAAACAATGGAGCTAGCGAAAGTTACGAAATTGGAGGCCGGATCGGCCATGGGAAGCTTGAGCTTGGCGAAAGGGGAACGCTCCTGCTCGAAGAGATCACGGCGATGCCGTCGGCATTGCAATCGAGAATCCTGCAGGTGATGCAGAACAGGCAGTTTGTCCGGTTCGGCGAAGACCGCTCGATCGCGGCCGATGTGCGCATCCTAGCCACCACAAGCGCGCGCCTAGATCAGGCGCTAGCCGAGGGAAGCTTAAGAGAGGATCTCTACTACCGCTTGAGTGCATTCATGGTGCACGTGCCTCCGCTGCGGCAACGCAAGGCAGAAATCAAAGCCCTTCTGCAATATTTCATGCACCACCTGGCCCATCATTACGGCCTTCCCCCGAGAGAATTTACGCCCCAGGTCGTGAAAGCTTGTGTAGATCACTCCTGGCCTCGAAACCTGGAAGAGCTGGAGACCTTCGTCAAGTGTTACCTGGTCGCGGGAGATAAGGAGATTGTCTTCAGCAGCCGCGAGACCGACACGGGACGCCATGGCTCAATCTCATCGCAGATTCTAGGACTACCCACGGATCTGACTCAGGAAATCGAAAGCAGCACGAGCGGAGCGAAATCTTTGAAGTCACTGATCCAGAGCGTCAAATCAGAGACGGAAAGAAACGCAATCGCCGTCGCGCTGGAGAAGACGGCATGGAATCGGAAGGCAGCAGCCCGGCTGCTGAAGTTGAGCTATCGCACGCTGCTGTACAAGATCGAGCAGTATCACATGAACACTTCTGAGCTCTACAGCCCTCCCTTTGCGGGCGGAGGGTCCGGGCATCGCCGCAACGGCAAGGCGAGTTAAACCGGACAGGAAGAGTTGAGAGCAAGGGGCGTGAGGGAGGCATGATGATTACGACAGCCAAGATTCCACGGAAGTGGATGCCCGGTGCAGTTACAACCGTCATTCTGTTGCCTGGTCTGTTGTGGGCGCAGGCACAACCGGGAACAACCGCAGCTCTCGCAAGTCCCACCTTGGTGTCCGGTCCCGCGGCTATGCCTGCCGGGGCACCGGCCCACGACGACAGCTTCGTCATCGGGGATGACGACGTGCTCGCCATCAATGTTTGGAAAGAACCAGATATCTCGCGCTCGGTTCCGGTGCGATCGGATGGGAAGATTTCCTTGCCGCTCGTCGGTGAAGTGCAGGCTGCCGGACGGACGCCCCTCAACCTGGAACAAGATATTGCTAGCCGGCTAAAGAATTACATCGAGGAGCCCGAGGTGACTGTGATTGTGCAGCAGATCAACAGTCAAAGATTCAACGTCCTCGGGCGCGTCATGCATCCCGGGTCTTTTGCCTTCGCCAATTCTCCTACCGTGCTTGATGCCATCGCACTCGCGGGAGGATTCCGAGATTTCGCCAAACAAAAATCGATTTACCTGCTGCGGCAGAACGCCGACGGCACGCAAACCAGAATCTCTGTCAATTACAAAGAAATCATTCAGGCTAAGAACCCCGCGCCGAACATAAAGCTTCAGCCGCGTGACACTCTGGTCGTCCCGTAACCATGAGAAAATCTGAACCAATTCTGATCGCGCTGGTCGCGCTGTTTGCTATGCCTGTATGGTCCCAGGCGAACGGCGCAGGTCCTACCCCGCCTTTGGTCGGCCCTGGCAACGTGATCGCATCGGACGATTCGTCGGACAACGACGATCGCATGCTCACTCCGCCTCCGGTGAGTGGCCAGCCCTTTCCTACGGTGCCGTTATCTGAAGAGCGGTCGAACTACCTGTACGGTGGACTAGCATTCACGCCTGCATATACGGACAACGTACTGGGAGCAGTGAACGGGCATCCCCTCAGTGATGTGAGCTATTCGCTCGCCCCGATGCTGACTCTGGACCAAACCACGCCAAGAGCGCACGAGTTAGTGACCTATGCACCGGGCTTCACGTTTTATCAACGCACAAGTGCTCGGAATGAAGCCGACCAGAATGTCTCTCTCAACTTCGACTTTCGCCTTAGCCCGCACGTGACTCTCAGTGCGACGGACCGATTCCAGAAGAGCTCAAACGTCTTTAACAACCCGGATTTTGCCTCGGCTAGTACGATTTCCGGCTCGTCGGCGGTCACAAATTTTTCTGTGATTCCTCCGGTTGCCAACCTTCTCATCAATTTTGCCAACACTACGCTGACCTACCAGTTCGGATTGAACGAAATGATGGGGGCGAACGGAAGTTTCTCCAATTTGCACTTTGCGAATCTGGCAGAAGTTCCCGGTCTATACGACGCCAGTTCGCAGGCGGGCTCCACCTTCTATTCCCATCGCGTCGCAGCAGAACACTACGTCGGAGCGATTTATCAATATCAAAGACTGGTTTCTTATCCGACGGCAGGAGCTCTTGAAACCCAGACCCATGCGGCTCTTCTGTTCTACACATTCCTTCCATCACGCTGGTTTTCTCTTTCCTTCTTCGGAGGACCGCAATATGCCGATACGGCGCAGCCCGAGCCGCAGCCAGTGCTGAAGGGGTGGACTCCGGCCGCAGGAACCAGCGTGAGTTGGCAGGGACGCTCGACCGCCCTGGGGGCAACCTACTCGCACTCGATTGCTGGGAGCGGCGGCCTGATAGAAGCCGTCCACATGGACAACGCCAGCGCTTCTCTGCGACAGCAATTGACAAAAATTCTGACCGGAACTATCGCTGGCGCCTACATTCAGAACAACCTGTTGAGCGGCGCAATCGTGGGATTCGACAGTGGGCACTCGGTTTCGGCCACAGCATCCCTGCAACAGCAGCTGGGCCAGCATTTCATAGCGCAACTCGGATACACACGACTTCACCAGAGCTACAGCAACGTAGCTGTCATATCGACAGCTCCGGATACGAACCGCGAATTCTTTACAATCTCCTACCAATTTTCAAAACCTCTCGGAAGATAAATCATGGCAGAAGAATTCGAAGACAAAGTTGTCCCAGGCTTTGACGTCCGGCATTACTGGGGAGTAATGCGCCGCAGGCACATCCACTTCCTGCTGGCGCTGTTCATAGGTTGGGCCATTGTGTGGGGCGCAAGCTGGGTGCTTCCGGCGCGTTATCGATCCACTACGCTGATCCTGGTGGAACAGCCCACCATGCCGAAGGATTACGTCACCCCGAACGTAAATGACGATTTGCAGGAGCGACTGCAAAGCATTACTCAGCAGATCCTCAGCCGCACACGGCTTTTACACATCATCGATCAGCTGAATCTGTATGCAAACCAGCGCGCCAGTCTCACCCCGGACGACAAAGTCGAACTCATGCGGAAAGAGATCGAGATCGAACTCGTGCGGGACCCGCAAAATCGGGTTAGTGCTTTCAACGTGAGCTACTCAGCCCACGATCCGCGGGTCGCGCAGCAAGTGACCAGTGAAGTCACCAACCTGTTTATCAACGAGAACCTGGAAGTACGCCAGCAGCAGTCTGAAGACACGACCAAGTTTCTCGGAGACCAACTGGAAGAGGCTCGCAAGAGCCTTGCGGACCAGGAAGAGAAAGTCCGGCTCTTCAAAGCGCAGCATGTTGGCGAAATGCCCGCGCAACTGGCCACGAATCTCCAGATCTTGAGCGGACTTCAGTCTCAACTTCAGAACGAGGAGGACGCGCTCAATTCCGCCAGGCAACAGCACGTCTATCTCCAAACACTGGCCGACCAATATCGGGCGACACAGGGATCAACTGGAGGCGGGGATGATTCCTCCGCCGGACTCGTCGCCCTTGACCAGGAACTGGACAAGCTCAAGGCGCAACTTGCTGACCTTACTTCGCGGTATACCGACCGGCACCCGGATGTGCGGAAGCTGAAAGAAGAAATCGCCAAGACCGAAAAAATGCGGACCCAACTTCTGGCCAACGTGAAGACAACGAACCCGGCTCCCAACGGAGGCGCCGACAGCCAGGCTCCAGCAAGCCAAAGCGTAGAAGTGACGCAGGGGTCATTGTTAGCTCAGATCCGGAGCCAGTTGCAGTCCAATCAGGTGGAAATTACAAACCGCGAACACTCCATCGCCGCGCTGAAGGCAAAAGTGGAAGAGTATCAGAGCCGCCTGAATCAAGAGCCCGTGCGGGAGCAGCAGTTAGCCGACCTGACTCGAGGTTACGACCAATCCAAAGCAAACTACGATGAGCTTCTCAAGAAGAAGAACGAGTCGGCAATGGCCACCAACATGGAACTGTTGCAGCAGGGCGAGAGATTCCGCATCGTAGATCGACCCAGCTTTCCCCAGAAGCCCGACTTTCCGAATCGCCTTATGTTCTGCGGGTTCGGCTTGGGCGCCGGATTGTTACTCGGTGTCGTAGTCGTGCTGGCATTCGAAGAGCTGGACCACCGCGTTTATGACGAGAAAGAACTCAAAGATCTTCTGCCGATACCTGTGATTGCAGAAATTCCCGAGGTCATTGGGCCCGCAGACAAGAGGCGCCAGCGCCAGCGTGCCTGGCTTACTTGGGCCACTACCGGGCTGGTTGTCTGCTCGATTCTTGCGGGCTCGGCCTTCAGCTATTTACGAGGATAGGTTGCCGCAATGTACAAATCCTTCTATCACCTGAATCGCAATCCTTTCGAAATCACCCCCGATCCTGCGTTTCTCTTCCCCACAAGGAAGCACAACGACGCTCTGGCCGCTCTCTACTATGGAGTGCGGCACCACAAAGGGTTCGTCGTGTTGACGGGCGAGGTGGGCACAGGCAAGACGTTGCTGCTCCGCTGTTTGCTCCACCTGTTGAAGAAAAGCAACGACGTCGCCTGCGCCTACGTTTTCAACGGCCGGCTGACACCCGTCGAATTTCTCCAATACATTGCCAGTGATTTTCGACTTCCAGCAGCTAATAAGAACAAGAGCGAGCTGTTGCTGGAGCTGGCCAACTTCGTCATCTCGCGCGGTCGCCAGAATCTGACCACCGTTTTAGTAGTCGATGAAGCACATCAACTGTCGGCGAGCATTCTCGAAGAAATACGACTCTTGACGAATCTGGAGACAACGCAAAGCAAGCTGCTGCAGATTCTGCTCGTCGGCCAGCCCGAACTGGACGAAAAACTGGACTCCTATCAGCTACGCCAACTGAAGCAGAGAATCGCGTTTCGTTCTCAGTTAACGCCGCTCGACGAGAACGAAACCAGGGGATACATCGAGCGCAGGCTTCAGCTGGCCGGAGCCAACTCGGATGCCTCTACGCTGTTTCCGTCCCAAACGGTTGCCGCGGTCTACCGGTATTCGGGCGGTCTCCCTAGACTCATCAATACGATTTGCGAGAATGCGTTGATCGCGGCCTACGCCAACGGCGCCGTTACCGTGCCCCCCACCATTATCGAGGACATTGCAGCGCAATTCCGCCTGGGAGTCACTCACTCAGACGCGAGTGACAATCCCCTGGCATTTGACGATCTAGACATAAGCGAGGCGGCGAAGGCTTTCGTTGAATTATACGAGCGACTGCAAAGAACTCCTGAATTCCTCAGAGCTGCCATTCCGCACCAAGAGGACAGAGAATGAGCCATATTTTTGATGCCCTCCAAAGGTCTGAGTCAGAACGGTCCGGTATTGAACTGGATGCCTCCGACATGCCCACTGAGCTTTTGCAAATGGCAGAGTCTGCGAAGTTGGCGGCGGCGGTGCAGGCTGACGCGGCCCAAACTCCTCCCGCACCAGAAGGCCTGGCCGCCGAGATCGCGGCCGCAGGCCAGGAAGCTGCCACCGCAGTAAATCCTTCCCCGCAACTCGAATCCCTGCCGGTCTCGCTGCTGCGTGAGAGCAGACTCGTGTCCTCGACGGAAAAGGAAGGACTGGCGGCCGAAAAATTCCGCTACCTCGCCGTACGTCTGAGGCATCTGCAGCAGCGGCGGCCCTTAAAGAGGCTTCTCATCACCAGTACGGTCCCGGAAGAAGGGAAGAGCATGGTCGCGGCCAATCTGGCCTGTACTTTGGCCGGCAGGCGGCAGCAACGTACCCTGTTGTTGGAGGGCGATCTCCGGCGTCCGACATTCTCTCACCAGTTTGGTTTGGGCAAAATACGAGGCTTAAGCGAATACCTTCAGGACTCCACCGCCTCGTCGATCCCGGTTTACCGCCTCGACGCTCTAGGAATGTGGATTCTCACCGCAGGAAATTCACCACAGAATCCGCTGGAGTTGATGCAATCAGGTAAGCTGTCGCTCTTGATGGATCAACTCAGCACCTGGTTCGACTGGATTGTCATCGACTCTCCTCCTGTGCTGCCGCTCGGCGACACGAGCATCTGGACGCGCTTGGCAGATGGCGTTCTTCTGGTTACGCGGCAAGGAAAAACGGAAAGGCAGCAGCTGCAAAAAGGAATTGAAGCCATCGAGCCATCAAAACTCATCGGTGCCTTGGTGAACAGTTCCCGTGAGGCCACTCACGACTATTACAGCAACTCTTACAAACCACCGGAATAATCGGCGGCCTTGAAGTTCACCTTAGACGACAAGATATGGACGTCGTTCTTTCCGAGCAGCATCCTAGTCGGGTGGCTCAAACCCGATGATAATAGCGACAAACTCTAATTCAAGTGTTGCGGCGGTTGGCGACAGCCGGGCAGCGTCACAGCCACGCGCTCTGACGCAGCGTAGCAGTGTGCAGGTGGCTCTTTTGTCCGGGAGCCGGGCCGCAGGACAGATTCTGAATGCCCTGGCGAACATCTTCATCGTCCGCTATCTCAGCCAAACGGAATACGGCACCTACCGCCAGGTCTATCTCCTGTACAATACGCTGCTGATCGCTGGAGAGTTCGGCTTTGTCGAGAGCCTCTATTACTTCATCCCGCATCAGCCCGCCAAGCGCGCGATATTCCTCAGACAATCGATTCTCACGATTGGAGTTCTGCAAGTTGTGCTGGGAGTGCTGTTGACGCAATTCGGACGTGCAATTGGGCATTACTTTCATAACCCCGACCTGTCCGAATACATGGGTTTGTTGGCGGTCTATCTGGGATTAAGCGTGATCACCCGAGTGTGGGAGACACAGCTCATTGCCGAAAGGCGCGTGCCTTTGGCCTCATT
>Ga0187769_10000254_pt1 | contig 29416 bp, 31 predicted proteins | sample 0116_SJ02_MP02_1_FD_133140 | JGI IMG/M metagenome (GOLD analysis project Ga0187769, IMG submission 133140) | Tropical peat soil microbial communities from peatlands in Department of Meta, Colombia - 0116_SJ02_MP02_10_MG | ecosystem: Environmental > Terrestrial > Soil > Wetlands > Peat | place... | reverse complement strand
TGGAGGATGGCGTCAGGGCGCTCTCGAGGTTCTACGGGATAGAGGACAGAAGGTCTCGCGCAGCTGTTGAGAGACTTCATCTGCTTCGTTGACATTCTGTTTCTTTCCTATCATCTTGGTGCGTGGAAAGAGCGAGACAGTTTGAACCAGCGTCTTTTTTGCATCTGTAGCAATCGCCACACGCAAAACACTTTCAGCAAACCCTCTCCGGCCGCCATCCCGATTTTCCTCTTCGGTTATACGGAGTCACCCCAAAGCCGTCTCTGAGGTCTAAGAGGAGAGTCTTTGTCATGCAGTACACCGTGAGAGCTTTCATCAAAGGAGGAGATGCCAGACTAGATGAGATTTGCAGAACCTTTTGTTCCATGGAGAGAACGGCCTACAACCTCCTCAGGGCCGGGGAAGACGCAGCCTCTGTGAAGGCTGCAATACGGACACGGTATGGGGTAAAGAACGCTAGGTGGATTCAGTCAGCCATCAACCAGGCGAAAGCCTTGATGGCATCCCAGGAAGAGAGAATCGCCAATGGGATTGAGATGTACCAGGAGAAAATCAAGAACACGAGGGAGAAGATGGAGCGTCTCTCGAACCCCCTGAAGGTCCAGGGATGCGAGAAGAAGGTGCAAAGGCTCCAACTCAGGCTCGATGAGTTGAAGTCGCAACTTTTGAACGAGTCATACCCGAAGGTTGTCTTCGGCTCAAGGAAACTGCACCACCAGCTCTCGATAGCTTGTGGTGGGAAGAGGGAGGCTCTCCGTTCCGAATGGAGGGAAAGGAGGTCGAACCATATCTACTCCGTCGGGCAAGCGAACAAGCAGGGAAACGCGAATGCGAGACTCCTTTGCATTGATATTGGTTGCGAAGCAAAATTCCATCTAGGAATACGGAACTGGCCCGGAGACGACTTCGAGCTCGACCTTCATGTGCCTGACACGTATTCAGACTCCGTCAAGAGACTCGTGGGAAAGGCCGAGTCGATCATGCTAGGGAAGGAAGGGACGCCCCGTGTGGGGCTTGAAGGAATCCCTTACGCTGTGAGGGTCATTCGTTCCGAGGGCGGGTACCAGGTGCTCGTCTCATTCGAGCTCGGAGAAGCCCTAGTGGAGTGGAGTGGAAGGATGGCGGGCATCGATATCAACCCCGAAGGGATAGGTTGCACAGTGGTATCTGCGGAAGGGAATCTCATCGCAACCAAGTTCTTCGGAGACATCCGCTTCGTAACAGCTTCGACCAACAAGAGGAAATGGCTCCTCGAGAATGCGGTGAACAGGATGCTGAAGTGGTGCTTGGACACGCACGGGTGCAGCGCAGTTGCAGTGGAAGGCCTGAGGCTCAAGGGAGCCTACGATTCGGACGCCAGGACGAACTTCAAGCGCTCCAACTTCATGAAGAGAAAGATGCTACAGAGAGTCAGGCTGTCGGCGTTGAAGATGGGAATGCCCTCTGTCGAGGTGAACCCCGCCTATTCCAGCATGGCCGCCATGACAAAATACGGGAAGAGGTTCGGTGGTTTCAACAGGCACCTTCTCGCAGCCTTCGTCATTGCAAGGAGAGCCCTGGGGTATGGAGAAGCCCCTGTCTTTGACTGCCTCCCAACGACCGGCAAGGAGAGGGCGATGTGGAATCGGTGCATAGGGTATTATGGTTATTCTCCCGAAGTCCAGACTTGGCCGCGGCACGAACCCTCGGAACGGAAGAGTGCCGGGGATGTTAATGGAAAAAAGGGAATAACAAAGCTGCTCAGAGCACCCTCCGCTATCACCTCATCTCGGATGGGGTTAAGCCGCGACCCTCCTTTGAAGAAAGGAGACATCACAAAGGAAATCATCATTCGGCGAGCGGAGAGGGTCCGTCCAAACGGCCAAGCCAGCCGGGGAGGCGGAGCTAGAGGGCATAGAGTTAGCCCTCCCGATGCAGAAGCACGTCGGTCAGCTGCTATCTTTGATGATAAGGAAGATAACAGAAATAGCTAACTCTATAGACAAAGCCCTGGCGGAGGCGAAGCATAATGTCGGCAAGTAGGAAACTGGTTATGGTCACGAACGATGACAGTGTCCAGAGCAACGGCATTATCGAACTGGCGAGGGCCGCGGCAAAGCACGCGGATGCCATCATCGTCGCCCCTGAGCAGCCTCAGAGCGCGACCGCCCTGAGCATGACGTTCCACAAGCCCTTGAGGGTGAACAAGGTCCGCCGGGAGAGGTTCGAGTGTTACGCTGTCTCTGGATCGCCGGGAGACTGCGTGATGATCGGGGTGAACAAGATACTCCCACGGCGCCCTGACCTGGTGGTCTCGGGAATAAACATCGGCGACAACAACACGTTTCAGGACATCCTGGCATCAGGGACGGTCGCGGCGGCGCTCGAGGCGGCTCTCACCGGAATTCCTGCCATCGCTTTCTCGATGGAGGTCCCCGGAGAGTCGATGTTCGCCCTGGAGTACGATCAACCGAACTTCAGGTCCGCCGGCATAATCGCGAGCGAAATCATAGGGGACGTGCTGGAGAACGGAATGCCGGAAGGGGCCGAGATCCTGAACGTGAACTTTCCGCCGAGGGTACAGCCCACAACGCCTTTGGTCCTGACTCACGTGGGGAGGAGGAAGTACACCGACAAGGTGCTCGTGAGAAAAGACCCGAGGGGGAGGGCATACTACTGGCTCTTCGGGGAGAAGCTATCACGCTTCCCGGCAGACACAGACATAGAAGCAGTGGCGACGGAAAGGAAGGTGTCCATTTCGCCGCTCGTCCTGCGGATGTCTGGGCCCATAACCGAGCCCCTCAAGGCCTTCCGAGACAGGGTCCAGGGCAGCCTAAGGAGCCCTCGGCATTCGAATCCCAACGAGGACCAGTAGCACCGTGAAAGCACAAGAGGGGGACGTAGGAAGGACAGGCTGGGAGTCGATACTCAAGGACCTCAGAGTAGTGAAGTTGACTGCCCCCCTTCAACTCCTTGTGCCAGCTTTGTTGCTGCCCTCGCTTTCCAAGAGCACTCGGGGGTTGAGCCTCTACCCAGGGAGGTTGGGATTGGGTATCGGTTTTGCACTGCTTGTTTCGAGCCTCCTGGTCGGCGCCCTCCTAGCTGGACCAACCGGGCTCTGGGGTGGAATTGTTTCGTTCTGGTTCCTCGGGACCGCGGGAATCATCGTCATCGGGAGTGCGCTTCGGCCCACCGCTTTCGTCAAGCCCATATGCGTGAATTGCAGGCTCCTCCCGATCATCAAGGAGCACGAGGCGATTCACCTGTCAGGGGTGGCAAGCGAAGGCGTGGTGTGGGAGTCGATGCGCTCCCGCCACAGCGTCGAATCCCTAGCTCTGAGAGGAGACCCTGCGGTATGCTCCTTCTGTCCAATCCCGAAGAGGTTGCAACAGCGGTAGGCTCTCGACATGGTCCATAGAATAGCAGTGGTCGATGACTCCCTCTGCCAGAGCAAGAAGTGCGGGCTCGAGTGCATCAAAGAGTGCCCGGTGAACATCAACGGCCAAGAATGTATCGTCCTAGACGAGAAGAAGGTCAGCCTGATTTCTGAGGAGCTCTGCATCGGCTGTGGGATTTGCGTCAAGGTGTGCCCCTTCGACGCAATAGACATCCTCAATCTTAGTGAGGAGTTGAAGAGCGACAAGATACACCAGTACGGCGTCAATTCGTTCCGCCTGTTCCACATCCCGACCGTCAGGCGCGGACAGGTGGTGGGCCTTGTGGGCAGGAATGGGATAGGTAAGTCGACGGCCCTCAAAATTCTCGCAGGACAGCTCGTCCCCAACCTAGGGGACTACGAAGGGCAGGCTTCGTGGGACAAGTTCCTGAAGTACCTCAGCGGTCGCGAAATGAAGGAGCACTTTGAACGGATAGCTGCAGGTGAGATGAAGGTTTCCCTGAAGCCTCAGGCTGTCTACAGGCTACCAGAGGCATGGAAGAAGGAGACAGGGCTACTGCTAAAACAGATGGACGAGAGGAAAATGATGAACGAGGTCGTGGACGCCCTGAACCTGAGAGAGACCCTGAAGAAGGACGTCCCCGACCTGAGCGGGGGCGAGCTGCAGAGGGTCGCAGTGGCAGCGGCGGCGCTGAAGGACGCGGACCTCTACCTCTTCGACGAGCCCTCTTCCTACAACGACGTCTACCAGAGGCTAGCCGTCTCCAGGCTCATCACAGGCATAGCGTCGGCAGGGAAGTCGGTGCTAGTGGTGGAGCACGACATAGCGTTCCTTGACTACGTCGCAAACTACGTTCAGGTGATCTACGGCGAGCCGGGAGCCTACGGCATAGTCTCTGGGCTCTACGCGTCGAGGACGGGGATAAACGCCCTCCTGGACGGCTACCTTCCTCAGGAGAACATCCGCTTCCGCGACCACGCAGTCTCGTTCGGACAACGTGCGGCCGGGGAGACGGTGGAGAGCGAGGACATCGTCGCGAAGTACACCAGGCTGACAAAATCATACCCGTCGTTCAGGCTGAAGGTAGATGTGGGGGAGATCAGGAGGGGGACCATCTTGGGGGTGGTTGGGGCAAACGCGCTCGGCAAGACGACGTTCATCAAGATGCTGGCAGGGGAGGAGAAGCCGGGGAAGGGGACTGTCCACGTGGACGCCAAAGTTGCCTATAAGCCCCAGTACCTCAGTTCCGACTTCGACGGCACAGTGGACGAGTTCGTGATGTCGACACTCGGGACGAAGTACAACGATCCGATACTCCAGGACGACCTTGTCGTTCCGCTGAGGATTGAGAAGCTCCTGGCCAGAAGGATGGGGGAGCTGAGCGGGGGGGAGCTTCAGAAGGTGGCCATTGTGGCGACCATGGCGCAGGACACGGAGGTGTACGCTCTCGACGAACCGTCCGCATTTCTCGACGTGGAGGACAGGTTCGTCGTGGCCAGAGCGATCAACAGAATGGTGAAGGCAAGGGGGAAGGCGGCGGTCATAATTGACCACGACCTGCAGGTCGTTGACATAGTCTCAGACCGGCTGCTAGTCTTCGTGGGCGAACCGGGGGTCTCGGGAGAGGCGACACCCCCGCTCACCAAAGAGGACGGGATGAACGAGTTCCTGGGGAGGGTGGGGCTCACATACAGGAGAGACATCAACACGGGGAGGCCCAGGGTAAACAAGCCCGGGAGCAAGCTGGACAGGGAACAGAAGGAGAAGGGTGCATACTACTATGTGGCCACTGAAAAAGGCGTAAACGTATCCGAGTCGAGCGAGTAGCCTTCATCGCAAGATTGCGGATTCCGCAATATTTGAACCAGCGATGCAATTACTCATTAGAACCGTTCGTCATTCGCCTAGGCGAAGCCGTAAAGGGCACCCGGCCTCCCCGCCTACGCATGGCAGGAACCTCACGGCAGGCGATAGCAATCGATACGAACACCATATTCCTTCTATTCTGGTTTTTCATCCTTGTCGGCGTTCTCTACTGGCTTTATGCTACTTTGAAGCGGATAGAGACGACCCTGCTGGAAATTAGGAAACTTCTGGAGAACAAGAACTCCTGAGAAAGGCCTGTTGTTTTTGGCGGGGCTGAACGGAGGAAGTCGACATCCTTCGCCTCCTCGACACCAGCAGTAAAATAGAAGACCTCTCTCGGCCTCGAAATTGGTTGAAACGCGGTTTTGCGGCCTCCGATGACTGTGGCCATGCTGGTGATGGGCTCTGGAATCGGTCACCCTGCAAGCACCAGATACAACAGAAGTTATCACTCCGTGTCGGCTCAGAGGGAAGAGAGTGCCTAGGCTGATTAGGACGGCCCTGGAGAGGGCGGGGGTCGAGGACGCGGGGCGCATTTCTTCCGGGGTCGACGTCGTGGGGGACATAGCCATCGTTAGGCTGGGAGACTTCTCAGCGTCTGAGAAGAGGAGGGTCGCAGGTGCACTTCTCAAGGAGCTCAAAAACGTGCGTGTGGTCATGGAGCAGAAGGGAGGCATCGAAGGGGAGTACAGGCTCAGGACTCTCAGGCACTTGGCAGGGGAGAAGCGGTCGATGACGGTGCACAAGGAGAACGGGTGCTCGTTTAGGGTTGACGTCGCGAAGTGCTACTTCTCTCCTCGGCTTTCGACCGAGAGGCTCAGGATTGCTGAGGCAACAAAGCCGAGCGAGCGAGTGCTGAACATGTTTGCGGGGGTGGGACCCTTCTCAATCCCCATCTCGAAACTCAAAGGGGCGAAAGTGCTGAGCTGCGAGCTGAACGAGTTCGCTGCCCGGCTACATTCGGAAAACGACGTCACGAACAAGGTCGATGGGCTGATCGATGTTATCAACGGAGACGCCGCAGAACTCCCCAGAATGACGAAGAGGAAGTTCGACAGGGTGATCATGCCCTTGCCTTCGGAGGCAAACAGGTTCCTCCCCACCGCCCTCGCCATGGCGAGGAAGGCCGGCACCATCCACTACTATAGACACGTCCTGGGCGAGGACGAGGAAGAGGCGACCGCGACCCTGCGTGAAGAGCTGAGCGCGCTGCTCCCGCAGAGGGCGGCGTTCACCACCCGAAGGGTGAGGGAGGTGGGGCCGAGGTGGATTGAGATGACTGCCGAAATCCGGGTCCCTGGCTAGAATGGGAGGCTCTGGCTGTACCTGTAGAGGTGCATGATCACCCCGAAGGTGATGAGGACTGCGCCGACGTCGAAGAGCGTCATTGCGTTCAGGTTGGTTAGCGCTGCAGTCCAGGCGAAGAAGTTCAGGGCTAGCTGGGCGCCTACGAGCATCAGGAATATGATGAAGACCCACTTCTTCGTCAGCAGGGGACTCATTGGGGCGACCGCCCTCCTAACCCGCTCCTTCGCCTTCAGGTACCGGAGGAAGGCATAGGTAAACGCGAAGGAGAGGACGGTAACGCCTAGCATCGAAGAAAAGTACAGCGAGGGATCGACGTAAAGCCTCGCCAGGGTCGGGAGGTTTGTGTCAGGGTTGATGTAGAATCCCCACGCGGTGGTGATCAGAATCTGGGCGATAGTGGTGATCCCGAGTGCGGTGAAGAATGGCCTGTCCTTCCAGTTGAGCTTCTTCGACGTGTCCACGAAGGGGACGACGATGGCCATCAGGAAGAGCAGGGCAGGCATTAGGCCCCCCATCACGAACTTGTCGAACTCGGTCCTAAGGAGGGCGTAGATCCCAGTCAAATACCACTCCGGGATGGTCAGCTGCGGGTTGCTGGGGCTATAGCCAATCCCCACAGCGACGGGGAAGATTGCGGCCACTAGGAACAGGCCCCCTACCACCGTCGAAATGACGGGCAGATCGAAAACGAGGTATCGGGGGAAGTGTACGAAGACGAGGATTATCATGATCATGGGGAGGATGAACACATGAACGGCGTAGAGCCTGAGGACGAAATCAGTGAAACCCGCGCCGAAAGTGGCCAGCCGTAGGGTGCCTCCCACCAGTGGGGACGCGTTGGCGAGCGAGGATCCGATCTCGATTGCCAACCCGGCCCTCTGATTGAAGAGCAGGTCGTAGCCGCTGAAGGCCTCGACGCCAGTGATAATGCCAAGGATGACACCCGTCACCCAGAGGACCTCGTTCTTGATCTTGAATCTCCCACTGAAGTACTGGTAGTACATGTGAAGGACAGCGAGGAGGACCATGGCGTTAGACGCCGTGTAGTGGATGTTGCGAAGGAGCCACCCGAAGGGAACCGTGTTGTTTATGCGTTCTATGCTAGCGAAGGCGCAGGTCAGACTTCCGCACCCTGCCAGTGTCGGTTGATAGTAGAACATGAGGAAGCCACCAGTGATGCCGAGCACAAGGAAAGTAATTCCAGTGAGAACGCCCAGGTATCCCAAGGGGCTCACGAAGCGCTTGGGGTAGGTGTACTGCACCCCCATGTACACCGTCCTCTCCAGGCCGTCCTTGATCCACTGGTAGAGCCTGGAGACTACATTCCCCTTCTCCGGCGGCTTGCTCATGGCTCCCCCGGTGCCTTCGCCTTTCCCTGCGCGATAGGAAGAATGTAGTCCTGGTAGCTGGCGAAGTTCCTCCCATATCCGATGACACCATTATGATCCGGGTCCCACTGCGGGATCTCGATCCAGAGATCCCCGCTCGAATCTGCAGTCAGCGTCAGCATCGGGATCGCGTTGGTCGGTGGCGCCTGCAAAGAAGCTGGACCTTCTATTGCCTTGCCTGCATCGATCAGGTTCCCTTGGGAGTCCTTGGTCGGGAGCTGGTAGATGCTACCGTGGCAGGGGCACTGGTATGTCTCGTAGGTCGGGTTCGAGGACTTCTGGGGGTCATAGTTGGGGCTGCACCAGAGGTGGACGCAGACCTTGCTGTAGGCCACGAATGCCGAGGCATCCTTGTTTGAGCCCCCGAGCTGGGTTGGGAGCCGTATGAGCCCGAACTTCTGAAACGTGTCCGGACTCTGCGAATCGACATTGATGTCTCCAGACGTCGGGTACGTGATCAGCCAACTGCTGTTCGGGGGGAAGGAGGTGAGGTCGTTCACATTTACAGTCTTCCCTGCCGCCGCCCCGTTCACGTTGTTGTTCGAAGTCGTGTTCAGGTCCAAAACGACCTTCTGTCTTTGAAGGGCGCCATGGCTCGACACGGAGGAAAGAAGGAAGTCCCCCCATGGAACGAATGGGATTATCGTAAGGACTGCGCTGATGGCCACGAGCGCCTTCAGGAACGTCCTACGTCCAGACGGCTTCTGCTGGGGAGGGCCCGCGGGGGGCGACTGGGGAGGAGCGGGAGGCCTCGTGGGCGGAGTCGCGGGCCTAGGAGGAGTTGCCACCTGGGGAACAGCGGGAGGGCGAACCGGGGGCACAGAAAGCGTCTCCGGTTTTTTCTCCGCTTCAGAAGGCGTCTGTTGGGAGGGCGGGGTCTCTTTGCTCTCCTCCACCATTCGAATGTCCGCAGTCAGGGTGCCGAGAGGCGTTTTTTAGCCTTCGGTTTGATGTGTTGAAACCGGAAAGTTGCCGAAAATGCTTAAAGGCGATACCCGATGGGCGGGAACGAACGTCCTGTGAGTGGTCAGACTTCCACAGCAGTCGGTGTTGTGGTCGCGATACTCATTGTTGGAGCGATCGCAACCTTAGGTTACTATCAGTTCGAGGTGGCAGGCAAGCAGACCACGACCACGACAGCCACGTCAACCACGAGTGCGGTGAATTGCGCAACGACCCCCGCAGCCTGCGTTAATGTAACGATCATTTCAGGCGCCAGTACGCCGTATGCTGGATACACTGCGGGGAGCACGACTCTGTATGGATACAATCCTAAGACTATCACGGTGGTGATAGGGGAGAACAATACAGTGGTCTGGACGAATGAAGACACGGCTTTCCATACAGCGACGTCTGCAAGCAACGATCCAGCCAGCTTTGACACCGGGTGCATGAATGGAGAGGGGGCGCCCTGCCCCTCCGGCTCGAACGGCGACAGCTACCAGTTCACATTCACCGTGCCTGGGACCTACACATATCACTGCAGCTATCACCCGTGGATGCAGGGAGTGATCGACGTCCTGGCGGGAAGTGGGTCAGGCTCCTCTTCGTCCTCGTCCGGTTTTTCCACGACGACCTCGGCCACTACCTCAACCTAGACCAGCGCAACATCAACATACCAGCGTAACGCCGCCCTCATGGATGCGAAAGATATCCAGCGCATCGGAACTGCTGGAACTGTCACGTGACTCCGGGATAGTTTCTTTCATTCCGAAGGTGGCTTACAGCGCCGAAACTGAGGAAGAGGTGGTCACTGGCATCCGCGAGGCAACGGCGAAGGGGCTGACCGTGACGGCCCGAGGGGCCGGGACCTCGATCCCGTCCCAGTCGGTGAGCAGGGGGGCCATCCTGCTTCAGGCGAGGCGCAGAGTCGAAGTCCTCCCTGACGGCTCTGTCGAATGCGAGCCAGGGACAGTCAAAGCCGACCTCAACAGGGTGCTGAGTGCGGTCGGGAGGTGGATGCCCGTCGACCCGTCGAGCTATGCCAGTTGCACAGTCGGCGGCATGGTTGCCAACAACTCAGCGGGCGTGAGGACTATGAAGTATGGGTCGACCATAGATTTCGTGAAGACGCTCAGGGTGGTGGTCCCGGGCGAGTCGCCGGCACAGGTGCGCTCCGTGCCACTGGAAGAAGCTCTCAAGGGGGACGCAAGAACGAGGAAAATCGCGTCGCTCATTGTTGAAAATGAGAAGGAGATTCTTCGGGACCAGCCGGCGGTGACAAAGAACTCCTCGGGCTACAGGCTGGAAAAAGTGGTCCATGGTAGAGCGTTCGACCTTCCGAGGCTGCTGGTGGGTTCGGAGGGGACCCTCTGCGTGTTCACCGAAGCGACCATGCTCACGAGAGCCCCCCCGAAATGGCGGCTGTTGCTGATCGTCGAATCCACATTAGAGGAGCTAAACAGCGTGGTTAGGGCGTTCAGGGTTCACTCCCCGTCGGGGCTCGAGCTGGTGGACAAGTCGGTATTCAAGATTATGAACAGGTGGGAGACGATCTCGAAGTACTCCAGGACGGACAGCCCTTATCTTGTGTTCTGCGAGTTTGACGGAGACTCGGGCGACTACGCCACTAAGGCTGAAGAGCTGGCAGCTTCGAAGGCAGCAAGCTTCGACCCTGCGGTTCTCACCAGCCCCTCCGAGATAGCGCAGGCGTGGGAAGCGAGGAGCGAAGTCCTTTCCATCGCCCAGGAAATCAGGAAAGAGAGCAAGACCCTCGTGCCCGGGGTCGAAGACCTCACGGTACCCCCGGACAGGCTGGCAGACCTTGTAAAATTGCTCATGGACGCCTTTGGGAGGAGGGGACTCGATTACATCTCCTACGGTCACGCAGGGGACGCAAATCTCCACGCGAGGCCTCTGTTGGACATTTCTAATCCGAAGGGCAGAGCGACGCTGGGTGAGCTAATGGAGGAGTGTTTCGAGGCGGTGTGGAAGATGGGGGGCACAATGACGGGGGAACACGGAGATGGGATGTTAAGGGCAAGATTCGTCGAGAGGCAGTATCCGAAGACTTACTGGATAATGAAAGAGATCAAGGCACTCTTCGACCCGACCGGCGTTCTGAATCCGGGAGTCAAGATCATCTAGCGAGCAGGGCGCGTGCCAGTAGTTTGGCCACCCGTATCGGCTCTGGGACCGACCCTTGGAGGGTGAACAGGTCGAGGACAGGCTGGCACGAGTCTGAATCGATACCCGACGCCCGCACGTATACCCGGTGCCCCGTTTGGAGCCTCATCCCCACGCGCTTCCCGAGCTTGGCGTAGGCCTCGAGCTTCTTCTCTGCCCCTCCAGGGAAATGGCGCCTAATCGAGTCTTCTATGCCGGCCGTTTCTTTGTAAGTGAGGCAGATCACGGGAAGTTTGGTCTTTTTGGCTAGGAGGTCCACGTCGACGATATTGTAGAGGCTCAGGATGGCGCCAGAGACAAGTATCAGGTTGACGTCGTTTCGCCTGAACTTCCTGAAGAGGCCGGCAACTGAAGATGTCGCGTCGTCCCCTCCTACCTCAGTCCTGCCCACCGCTATCCCATCGATTACGAAGTCGCTCCTCATAACGACACCCGCGAGGACGGACCGTTTGTCGCCCTGCCTGAAGCTCTCTGCCACGCCCAACGCCCTGATACCTGGCTTGTTCAGGTGGAGCCGCAAGTCGTTACCTCGCTGCCACGGTCCAAGCTTTTAACCGAATGGGTGCGAGCGAAGGCGAATGGCCAAGATCTACAGTCTGAAGGCTGGAGCCAGGATTCCAGATGACGTTGTCTCGATAGTGGAGAGGGAGAAAATTGTCACGGCGAGGGTCGAGGCCATAGGAGGAGTCGATGAGCTGAGGTTGGCCTACTTCAATCGCGACGCGAAGCGATATGAGGAGCACGACTTCAAGGAGTTCCTCGAAGTCACGGGAATCCTTGGCAACGTCACTCTGAAGGATGGTATGCCGTTCCTGCACGTCCATGGGACATTTGGGAGGAGAGACCTCAGCACCCTGGCGGGGCACGTGATGACGGCCAAGGTCTTCCCCCTCCTCGAAGTGGTCATCACCCCGACTAGGAACAGGGCCCTGCGCAGGTTCGACGACAACCTGGGGCTGAATGTGATCTACAAGGCCTAGCCGGAGGCCAGCCGGAGCGCGTTTAAGTGACCCTGGCGTGAGTCTGAGCTCGCCCCTCGATGACAAAACAGAGTTACGGGAAGGTCCAGATGTCCTGAAGGCATTAGGTGGAGAGGGGTTCCAACTGAGCAGCGCCGGGCGGTATTCACTCGCCCGATAGGGGCAAGTCGAGTACCGTTATTAGCCCAGCTCTCGCCCTCCCAATTCTCTCGACTGCGTGCACTGTCAGGGCCACGGTTGCCGAATCTCCGAAAACGCCCTTTTCAAACCTCAGCTTAATTTCTGGGTCCCCCTTCACTTCGACGACGTCAAAGTCCGCCGAGGTCATGCTCATCTCCAGGTCCAGGCGGATAAGACACTCTCCGGACCTACCCTCTACGAATTGGCGCACCCCCATCACGTAGTCCTCCGAGCCCATGACCGGGAAGACGCCATCCTTGAGCCCCTCCAACGGCTTGCCAAGGGAGAGTGCGATCAGGTGCAAGGACTCCACCAGGCCGAGATGCCCGATTGCGCCTTCCTTCACCTCCTTGTCGAACCGCGCCCTCGTGTGTCCTACCCCCGACTTCGCTTGCAGCTGGCGCCGCCGCCTGCTGATGTCCACGGATCGGACCACGTGAATGCTTGTAGGGTACTTGGTGGCGGAGGAAACGAGGGCGGGAACCCAATCCATGACAAACCCCGGGTTGACCCCGACGCCCACAATCGTCACCTCGTTATCCGTGGCCACCTTGTCAAGGGCGGGGACGAATGGTGCACCTGCGTATGCGGGGTAGGCCATCTCCTCCGATGTCGTGACAACGTTCAGCCCCTTTGTGGCGGCGTAGGTGATGTCTGCCACCAACTCAGGGATCCTGGACTTGGTGCTGAATATGGCGACATCAGCATTTTCGAGTGGTACCTCATTGATCGTACTCGAGACCCTTATGGCCAGGGGGAGGCCGGTCAGCTCGGCCACGGTCCTTCCGACCTTTTGTGGGTCGTTATCGACAACGCCAACGACTTCATGGGAGCGCTTCAGCAGGTAAGCGAGAATCTCCGTGCCTATGGCGCCCATGCCGCAGAGGACGACCCTGGCCACGGACCGGCTGACGTTGCCGGGTCTTATTAATTCAAGCCAGGGCCTTGTTTTCAGAGTAATTCGAGGTACTGCAAGTATGTATCCAGGGAGTTCAGGAAGCTGCGGAGGGTCCTCACCGGGACGACGGCGACACCCTTCACAAACTTCCCATCGGGTTCGGACATGCTCAGGATGATTGAGGCAATCGGCCTCGGGTCGTCGCTCTTCTTTCTTAGGAGACTGCTGCGCCTTAGCTGGGCCAGGGCGGCTCTTTCCAAAGCTGACGGCCCCTGCTCCCTGCGATAATGTTTGCAGTCAACGCTAAGGACTGATGACTCCCCAAACGCGACGACATCGATTTGGGCCCTCGGTCTCGTGAGCACGACGTTCGCCCTGACCTGGAACCCTGCGGCCCTTAAGAGCAGAGCAGCCAACTGTTCGAACTCCTGCCAGGATAGGAGCGTTGACACCTGTTCGACCTGGAAATTAATCTTCAGCAACGCATAGGCGGCGCAAACCGGGGAGAGGAGTAGACTCTCTTCCAGGCCGAGGTCGCTCGCCGCTGCCCTAAGAGCTAGCTCGAGATCGTCTTCATTACCCACCTTGCGGGTCAGAATCCCTAAGAGGTTTCCTTCTAAACGGCTCATGGCTGATGACTAGCTGACTTCGAATTAAGCAAACCCCCCTCAGTCGTGGAAGGGGTTGATCCCGCCGGACTCGTATGCAATCCACCTTTCGAACCCGAACACGGCGCCTGCGAATGCCATCAGTGGATAAAAGTTCACGACAGAAGAGTCCAGTTTTATTCCGCCCCACGAGAGCGCGGATAGCGTAGCAAAGAGCGCCGCCATGAAGATGATGCCTCCGGCAAAGAGGGCGACACCTAGGGTCCTGAGTGGATGCCTGTCGACAGGCTGTTCACTCAAGAGGGCGCGTCCCTCCTTCTTCGATTTGAGCTTGAGCAAAAGCGAGGACTTGATGCATTCAACAAGTGAGGGCGGAAGGCGAAGTTCAATTAAGGATTCTCACCGGCAGGACCTTCGTTTAGGGTGAGGGCTCGCCCTCCGCTGCTCTCGCCTCGAATTAACATTGCAGATGAACTCAAAGTGTGGTTTGATGTCAGAGGTTCTTATCTGGAATACTTCAACGCCACGAAGACCATGTAGCCTTGGCTCGTCGCGCGGTAATAACGCTCCCGGGAACCTGACGAAGCGTATTCGACCAACCCCATCCCCTTCATCTCAGCCAAAGCGCGGCTGACATGACTAACGTGTTTCTGTTCAATTGCCGCAAGTTCGCTTGGGGTGGCAGGAGAGGAAATCAGATCAGATAGCAAAGCCTTTCGTACACGGCTGCGTCCGACTACGATCTTGTATGTCCCGAAGCTTAGCCCGGACATGCCGCCGTTTCATGTGGCTGAACTGAGATAAATCCTTTGTTACCAGGACGCCTTGTTCTCACGAGTAGGTCGCCCTCCCCGATGGGGCCATAGGAAGCATGGACCACAGGGAGATGTTTCCGATCCTATTCAACCATCCTTATCGCTTCTTCTAGCTGGCTCGTTGGAAGGGTCCCGTACACCTTGACGTACTCGTCGTAGACCGAAAACTCGTGGTATTCCTGATAAACGGATTTTACGTATCCGTACTGCGAGACGGCCGTTTGTGTGCTGTTGAACCCTACGATGTTTGACACAGATAACGACGTCCCCGCAAGATCAATCACCGTCGCGGTCAGGTTGCTTGTCCTTACGACACCGGCGAAATTCAGGAACCCAATCGCCACATGGTTCGTGGGGCCTCCCGCCAAGTAAAGGACCCTGTCTATGTTGGGGAGGGCAAGTATGGAGGGTGCCTTTCCGTCGACGGTCGCCAGAATTTCCTCGACGGCTGATTGAGCGGTTTCATAACCTATCCCGAAGGCAATGGCAGAGTCCTTCGCGACTGGAGCCAGCCACCCGAATTCAATGGTGGTGGCGTTCATCCGGGCGCCGACGAAGTATATCCTGCCCCCGGCTGTCATATTGCTGTACGCTTCTCGTGCTTGCAGGCTGCTGTTCACTGAGGCGAAGGCGGTGGGGTTCAGGAAGGCTATGTCCACGGTCTGATTCGGCTCCGCGAGGGTGACGGTGAGCAGCAACCTGACGTCGGAGCTTGAGACATTCTCGTCTGGCGCTATCAACTGGAGGGCATACCCGGCGGGTGGGACCGAAGAGTTGATCGAGCGGGAAAAGGTGAAGTTCTCTAGGCCCATCTGCAGAAAACTCGACGGCACGTACTTCCCCCAGTCAGCGACATACTGTGGAATCTGGCTTGGGATGTGGTTCACCGTGACCTGGCCGCTTAGGTAAATTAACGAAACCGAACCAATGATGAGGGCTCCGAGGACCACGGCAAAGGAAACGGCGAAGGTCCTTTGCCCCCTCTTCCTGCGCTTCAAGGGAAACTTCAGCCCGCAGAACCACGATTTGCTTATAAGAGTTCGGAGAAAGTAATGCCTGTGAACCCCTGGGTGCAATCTGGCGTATCGGCGCTCCAGGAAGCTGCCCTCATTACCTTCATCGATATCCCCGTATCCTTCGCCATCGGGATCTATCTCAAGGCGCCGACAATTGATGTGGTGGGTTTCCTGCTTCTTCTGGAGGCCGTGGCAATGATGCTCGTTGGGGGCGCCCTTGAGTTTGGAGGTACCGCATCGGCGAGAAGGCTCTTTTCAATCCTCGAGAGGGCATTCTTTCACCGTGGCAATTTCGAATGGAGTGCCAAGGAGTTCAAGAAGACCCAGGTGAAGGGAGCAGTCTACACGTTCACAGGAATCCTCTTCTTCGTAGAAGCCCTAGCTCTCGCTATCCTTACTACATGAAAAACAAAAAGGACTAGGTCCCTAGCTTGCGGGCTTCCTTCTAGAAAGCACGATCGCTACGAGACCTAGGATTATTGCTACTGCGAGCGCTGCGTATGCTACGTCTGTGAGAGTATTGACTGAGGACTGCAGGTTGGAGATGTTGGTGTTGGCCGCGGCGATGTTGGAGTTGGCAGTTGCGATGTTGGTGTTGGCCGTTTGCTGGCCCGAATTCAGGCTGTTGATGGATGACTGTACCCCGCTGAGAGACGTGGACAGTTGGTTAGCCAAGGAGGTCAACTGGGCTCCGGACGCCAGCTGCGAAATCAGGCCACCTAGCGTCCCGACGCTAAGGGTGGAGACCGCACCGTAGTAGGTGTCAGAGTCGTTGAGCCATTGGCTCGGGAATGGGTTGTATGGTGGCACTGCTGACTCGACGGCCGACGGACTGCCGTATGCTTCATTCTCTGCCGTTGTAACGTTTAGCCCTGAGTAGAACACCCTGTACTCCAGGGTACCGTTAACGGTGGGTGTGTATGTCATGTACCACTGACCACCGGTATTGGTGAAAGAGTCCTCGACCGGGAGCCATGTTGTCCCACGGTCGGTGCTCTGCTCAAGCACGACCACATGCCCGCCCGCGGGTACCATGAGTGCCGTCGGGAGGGGCGTGTAGAGCCCGGACAGAGTGAAGGACTGGCCAAGGAGGAACGAGGGTGCGACGACTTTAGAACCTGGAACCGAAATCTGTGTGTTGAAGTTGGTCCCGATCGTTGAGCCTGTCGATGGCGGGGCTACACCCGTGTTGTAGCCTGCTGCCGCCAGGAACGAAAGGGCTGCGGTCACATTGTACGGGTCTGGCTGGATACCCGGAGGCATGTACGCCGAGAAGCAGGTGCAGAACTGGGTTATCCCTTCCACACCGAGCCCCTGCAGCAATTGGCTTACAATCTGTGCGCGCGGGATGAGGTAGCTCATTGCCTCCCTCACCATCCTAGCCGCAAATGCTGCCTTTGAAGGGTCCGACTGACCCAGTGGCGTACCAGTTCCGGTACCGAACACTGGGTGGTGTAGGTTCAGTCCAAGCTCCTGCCAGCCGTTGTTGGGTGCGTTCATGAAGATGTTTATCCCGCCAGCGGCGGTAATGGCTGCTGCATCTGACTTGTCGAACTCGTAGTTGTTGTCCAAGTCGTTGACCTGGCCGTTAGCGAACCCAGCTAGCGCTGAGTCCTTGCCGTTGATGGTGACGACGTGGACTGTTTGTGCGTTGAACTCCCCGAGAGCCTCCAGGCCTGTAGCGTTCCAGTATCCTGACCACTTCTCAAGGGTACCCACCTTAGCGACTTTGTCATAGCCCTCGTAGACATATGGGCCGTCGCCAAATGCGCCCCAGGTCGTGTAGGTTCCGTTGCCGCCGTACTCTGCCGTGTTCCAATGTATTGTAGTTGGAGAGCTCTCAAAGGTCTCCCAGTAGCTCGTGGCCAAGTTGGAGAACCCTATCTGCTCTACTGCGTGCATCGGTGTCGCTGCTATTCCCGTCAGGACTGGGTCTGTGAATGGATAGGCTGTTGGCATGGTGAAGTTGAACTCTGTTGGATTGACCGCGGTGAAAGTCGAGTTGGCCGTGGGGAAGCCTGCCGGTGCCGCCCCGTGGTAGTAGGTGCCGTTGGAGACATAGTCAGTGGTTCCATTCAAGTAGGTGAACGTGGAGTAAAGGCCGAGCAACGACTGGTCAGTGCCGAGACCTATGTACCCTGCTGCTGATATCAAATCGATCATGTATGTGAAGACATAGTCGTTAGAAGTCACTGCGACGCCGTCCTGGAAGTCGTGAGGCAGGAACTTGACGGACCACGAGAGGTGATCTGGCGAGGATGTTATGGAAGTCGCGAGTGCATCGGTGTAGGTGAGGGTACGAGGATCAAGCTCCTCGAGATTGGCAATGGTAGGTCCGGAAGAGCCCTGTAGATATTGGTCGTATTGGGAGTTGCACGTGGACGTCTGTATCTGGTTCTGGCACGTCAGGTCAGCAGAAATCCCGATGTTGAGCTCAGTGTGGCCGCCAGTGAGTTTCCAGTGCTGGAAGTCCTCGCCGGCATCGCCCGTGTTCCAGGTCTTCTGCTGGTTCCAGGGGTAGACATAGCTAGCGATTGGGTTATCGGGAACAGCGCCCAATCCCCCGAGGATAACAAGGTATGGCCTCTGCTGAGCCACGATGGAAACCATCTGCTGGCCGAGCTGCTGCCTCTGTGTCACGTTGAATGAGCCTGCGAACTCGTTTGCCAGGGTGTTGTAAGTCGCGTTGTCAAAGAACGCATAGTTGTTTCCAGCGGGCGGAAACTCGGTAGAGGGAGAGGACGACTTGTAGTTCACGACGTTATCAGTTCCGAAATCGGGCAGGACCGTGCCGCCTCCCCAGCCGATGAAGATGGCGTCATAGCCACCCTGGGCGAAGAGAGGTCCGTTGGTTGCGCCGCCCCAGACTCTGTCTATGAGCGGACTGAAAGCAGTGAAAACTAGGTTCGCGGCGATTCCGTTTTCCTGGTACGAGTTCTGGATGATCTCAGCCCATTGAACCCTTACAGGGTTGGTGTTGGGCGCGATCATCGTGAACGAGAAGTATGTTGAGCTTGAAGCGGCCGAAGCCGCCGGAGTGATTGCTGGAACAAAAAGGACAAAGACGACAAATGCAAGTGATGCTCCAGTAGCTGATTGCTTTATGGACTTGAAGTCCAAAGTAGTATCTTCGCGCTTGCGCGGCTTCCCGTGTATTTATCTATATTTACCGAGGCATTCGCGTGAAGCACCCTCTCACGCGGGGGCCTCGAACTGCCAATCTTTGGTTTTCCCCTCTTTGGGCCGGATCAATCTCATGCTACAGGAATTTCTCGGCGAAGTGGCAGGCCACGAAGTGCCCCCTCTCAATTTCCCTGAGGCCAGGCTCATTGTCCCTGCAAATCTGCTCGGCGTAGGGGCAACGGGGGTTGAACCTACACCCTGAAGGAGGATTGACTGGACTCGGGACGTCGCCTGGGAGTATTATTCTCGTCCGCTTCCGCTCGGGGTCAGGGATTGGGACCGCCGAAAGCAGAGCGATCGTGTACGGGTTGAGAGGCTTCTCGAAGATTCTGTCTACTGTGGCGTACTCAAAGATCCTTCCAAGGTACATGACCGCTACCTGCTTGCTGATCTGTCTGACAGAGCTGAGGTCGTGAGAGATGTAAAGGAAGGAGACCCCGTTCTCCTTACTGAGCTTCTCCAGGAGGACGAGGACCTGCGCCCTGATGGACACGTCCAACGAGGAGACCGGTTCGTCGGCGACAACAAACTTCGGCTCCGTCGCGAGAGCCCTTGCAATCGAGATTCGTTGCCTCTGCCCGCCGGAGAACTCATGAGGGTACCTTTCGGCGTGATACTCCTCCAGTCCGACCATTGTTAGAAGTTTGTACACTCTGTCCTTCCATTCCTTGCGGGGGACGTGCCTATGTATGAGGAACGGTTCGCTGATGATGTCAAACACTGTCATCCTAGGATCCAGGGAGCCGTAGGGGTTCTGGAAAACCATCTGCATGTTCCTCCTGATGTACTTCTTCTCCTCGGCGGAGCCGTTGGTCAGCGTCTCCATTATGTCCTTCCCCTCGAAGAACATCTGCCCCTGCTGTAGCGGCTCTAGGTTGAGCAGGACCTTGCCCAGGGTCGTTTTTCCGCACCCGCTCTCTCCCACCAGCCCGAATATCTCCCCTTTCTCGACCGACAGGCTCACTCCGTCCACTGCGTGCACCTCCCCCACGAGCTTCCTCAGCAGTATTCCCCTTGAGTAAACCGGGAAGTGTTTCGTTACGTTCTCCGCTCTCAGCAGTTGCTCAGCCAACGCTAAGTTTCAACTCCTTCCAACGATGACATGCGACCATGCGACCGTTTCCGGCAGGTTCCAAGGGAGGGATGGTCTGAACACAGACATCCTTGCTGTATGGGCAACGTGGATGATATCTGCACCCGGTGGGGGGCTCTATCAGGTTGGGGATGTTGCCAGGAATAGGAACGAGGTCTCTCTTCCTGTCGGTCCTCGGGATGGCCGCAAGAAGGGCCGAAGTGTACGGGTGCCGCGGCCCACCGAAGACATCTGAGGTGCTGGCCGCCTCGGCTAGCATTCCGGCATAGAACACCATCACCCTCTTCGTTGTTTCGGCTATTATGCCCATGTCGTGGGTGATCATGATCAGGGCCATCCGGAATTGCGCCTGGAGTTCGTTTAGGAGTTCGAGAATCTGCGCTTGGATGGTCACGTCCAGGTTTGTGGTGGGCTCGTCGGCGATGAGGAGCTCGGGTTGCCCTGCAAGGGCCCTGGCGATGGCCACTCGCTGCCTCATGCCTCCGCTGAGCTCGTGCGGATAGGCCTTAAGACGAGTCTCCGGTTCCGGGATTTTCACCAGCTTCAACAGGGAGGCAGCCTCGTCCATCGCCTCCTGCTTTGTAGTTTCCTTATGTGCCCTGATAACCTCCACCAACTGGTCCCCGACCGTATACAAGGGATCGAGTGACGAGTTGGGGTCCTGCGACACGTAACCTATCTTCTTGCCTCGGACCTTCCTCATTTCCTTCTCTGGCTTACCAACGAGGTTCTCTCCCCTGTAGACGACCTTGCCCGAAACGATGCGCCCAGGTATCGGGACTACGCCCATGACCGAGAGTGCAGTTATCGTCTTACCTGATCCCGATTCCCCGACGAAACCGAGGGCCTCCCCTTCGTCCATGGAGAAGCTTACACCGTCAACGGCCTTCACCACCCCAGCTTCGGTGAAGAAGTAGGTTCTGAGGTCCTCCACGCTTAGGAGATTTCCCATTTTGTCCTACTCTCTAAGTCTCGGGTTCAGAGCATCGGAAAGTCCATCGCCAAGGAGGTTGAAGCCGAGCACCATCATCACCACGGCTAGCCCGGGGAACAGCGACACCCACCATGTGGCCCTGATTGAAGAGAACCCCTCATTCAGGAGGAGCCCCAGTGTGGAGATGTTCGGTGTCCCGAATCCAAGGAAACTGATCACGACCTCAGTGAGTATGTTCCCGGCTATTAGGAGAGACGCGACCACGATGATGGGAGAAAGTATGTTAGGGACTATGTGCCTGAAAACGATTCTGCCGCTGCTCGCCCCAATCGCCTTCTCTGCCTGAATGAACTCGAGTTCCCTGATTCGCAGGATCTCTCCTCTCACGATGTAAGCTATGGTCGGCCAGCCGAAGATTCCCAGAATAATTGTGATTAGGGACAGACCGAATCCCTCCGCGACTTCTAGAATGAAGATTCTAGCAAACACGAGTATAAAGACGAGAACTGGAATGACGAGAAACACCTGCGTAAGCCCAAGCAGGAGTGCGGCCGTAAAGCCTCGCCTGTACCCCGCCAGCGCGCCAATGACAAGCCCGATAACGACCGAGATCGCCGTTGCACCCAGCCCTACGTAGAAGTCGTTGGGGATTGAATGGAGGATTTCGCTGTAGACATCAATCCCCGATCTCTCAGTCCCAAACGGATGCGCCCAGTTCACGAAAGGGGGGAGGCTGGTGCAACCCTGGTAAAGACAATCAAAGGACCGGGGTGGATAGGGGGCGAAGAAAAAGCCGTAGAGGGCGGCGAACACGAAGAACCCGACTAGGACGAGTCCCGCAAGTCCCACTTTGTTCCTCCTGAACCTCCGCCAGGCCACCGCCCACTGGCCGGCAGATCTCCTCCTCACTCTGGCGGCATCTTGGCGCTTATTTTGAGCGGTTTTGTCGTCGCTCATTCTAGCCTTACCCTCGGGTCGAGCAGAGCGTACGAAAGGTCAGTAATCAGGTTCGCCACCAAAGCCATTATGGTAATGATCATTGTGATTCCTATGATCACGGGGAGGTCCAATACCGTGGCCGCTCGGACGAACTGATAGCCGAGTCCGGGCCAGGAGAAAGTGGTCTCGGTAGCCGGGGCTCCTGCAAGGGCCAAGCCGAACGTGAGGCCGACGACGGTTACCACAGGCGTTATAGCGTTTTTCAGCGCATGCTTGTAGGTGACGGAACGCTCAGGAACTCCGCTTGCCCTCGCCCCAAGAATGTAGTCTTGACGCAGCACCTCGACCATGTTCGCGCGGACCAGCCTGACATAAGTCGCGATAGATGCGAAGGTGAGGACCGCGGCAGGCAATATGAGGTGAGCGACGGCATCAAGGAACTGGCTCCCCCACCAGTACGGGGGGTAGGCCGAAACGGCTCCCGACGACGGGAGCCAGCCGAGGTAGAAGGAGAAGACTAGGATAAGCATGATTCCCACCCAGAAGACCGGCATCGAGAAACCGAAAATCGCCGTGCCGGTCACTGCCATGTCCCCTGCGGTGCCTCTGTGCTTCGCTGCATAGACGGCAATCGGTATGCCGATGAGCAGGCTAGAACGAGGGCTGTGATCTGGAGCTCCAGGGTGGTTAGAACCCAAGGTCCTATCAGGCCGCTGACAGGGCCACCGAGGACGAGAGACTGTCCAAGGTTACCCTGGACGAACTCGGAGAGCCAGTAAAAGTATTGGGCGTAGAGAGGTTGGTTCACATGGTAATAACTTTCTAGAAATGATAGCTGCGCAGGGCTTAAGTTTCGTATACCGAACCTGATGATGCTGATAGGATTCCCAGCGGCGTTGGTGACCAAAAAGGTCAGGATAGAAACCGCAAGGAAAACAGGGATCATGAAGAGTAATCTTCGGACTACGTAGACCCAGAGGCTACCCATTCACAGGCTTCCGACACTGATTTGCGTTAATAAATACTGCTACCACGAATGATTCAGTGAAATACCCCCTTTAACACTCGTGTCCGACAGACCATGGACGTTGAGCAAAGGGCATCCCTCGCCCTCTTCGTAGTCGCTGTCTGCTCAGTGGGCTTGTCCGTCCTGCTCCCCTTTGTCAGTCTCCCACAGAGGGTGACCTATCTAGGTCCCGAGGTACCCTACGACAGTGTGAACTACACCATAAACGGCTACTACATTCCTACCGTGGCCCAGGGGACGTCCATCAACATTACGCTCTGCTGCTACCAGCCACACGACGTCTTCCTTTCGCTATTTCCGTCACGTGAATCTGAAATCGCTCCGACCGCCCCGTCGATCCTTACCATGAACCCAACCTCGAACGGCTCTTCGTCGGGTTCTGTCGCTGCGCCGGCGACACAGCCATACGGTATCTTCATCATCGCATACAACCACACCGCCTACACGCTTACCCTGAGCTCCGCCTGGTCTCCCTTCTACGTCGTGAGGGACTACACCGAATGGCTCCTTCTGTTCGCACTCGCAAGCGGGGTCCTGGCCTATTACTACTGGCAGACGGCGGACAGGCGGAGAAACGAGAGGGCAGTGTGGGCTGAGCTCGCAGAAAGGTCAAGGCATGGGGCCCGTTCGCAGCCTTCGGGAGCGGCCACCGATTCGCAAATTTCTCCTTCGGTCCTCATCGCGGGTTTTTCAGCCCGACCGCTAAGGGGTTAGTATCATGACGAGCCAGGTAACGGATGCGACTGTTGTCCTGCATCCCGCCCTCTCGAAGAATTGAGCTATGTTCACCCCCGCGCTCGGGATTTCATAAACCGAACACGGAACAGATACCTCGTAGTAGAGTGACTGGCCAACGTAGTACCCGAACTGTCTGTCGACTTCGTTCGTCAAGGCCTCCCAGTGGTCCACTGCATAGCCCGAGAGGAATTCCGCGTAGTACTTGGGGGAATAGGAGCCGGGGTAAAGGAGGACCTCCTCTAACTGTGATGTGTTCCACCTAGGGCCAAAGAACCCGCTGGCGTCGGCCGTAAGACCGTAGTCAGAAATCTGATACGTGGCCGAGGCGTCTCTGAACCTCATCTCTGCGAACCTGTCGAGTGTCGAGTTTTCGGTTAGGGTGACGCCCCCTCTCGACTCGTCGACCTGCTGGATGAAGGCATTAACCCAGTATGGGCCTACACCCCCTCGCGGGTAGTCTTCTTCGAACGCTTGTCTGTAAACAAAGGGAGCACTTCTGACAATTCCCCTCACCTCAACCCCAAAGCTGACCGACTTGTTGGCAGGGAGATTGTTGGCGGCCACTTGAGAGACCGAGCAATAAGCCGACGCGTTCCAGATGGTCCCACAACTTCCAAGGAATTTCGGCATGATCAAGGGCAGCCCCGCCATAGACCCGTTGGTGCTGAACCCCTTCATCGACAGCCACACAGTAGGGTCTGTTACGTAGGAAACGCCGATGTTCCTGAGATGCACGGTTATGTTCAGGAATCCGAAATCGGATGATGAGACTGCGGCGCTCATTATTTCCACCACCGCGTTCGGCTGGACTAGGACCCCAGCCGGGCCTACATCCTCGAGGGCTGCCGCCTCTCCGCCGTTGAAAAATACCAGAACGGAATGGTTTCCTTGAGTCACGAGCTCTTGGTCAGGGAAGGGGGGAGACCCGTAGCCAAGGAGGCCGTAGGAGGGGGTCGCGAATCCGTAGAGGTTGACCGATGGCGACCTGAACTCCTGCTCGCAGCTGAGCTCTTGTTCGTCTGCGAGCGTGAAGTTTGTCCGAGTCACCCCCGCCAGGCAGGCGCTGATGCCGCTTTGATACGCCCCGGGGACCGAAACGGATTGGATATAGGGGACAACGGGCCCTAGGAAAAAGACCAAGACGAAGAGCAGCAGCAAAGCTGCAACCTTGAGCTTCGGGACGCGCCTCGACAAGCCGAATGGAGAGGCCCGCCCTAGCATTTAGCGATTCTTACCATCCCCTCCGGACAGGGGGTTGGAGTCGAGATGATGTCTCAGCGGACTAATGGTTGCCGGCCGACCCCAGTCTGGTTCCCCGATCTATGGATACGTTCCGAGAGCGGTAGACATGGTAAACGAACCAGCCATTTACGACTACGAGGACCAGCACGAGCAACTGGACCCAGTCGAGGGTGGGGGGGCTGGTCAGGCTCACATTGCTCCCCGCCATGGTGAAGTAACGGATGAGAACGGAGTAAGAGAAAGAGGGAGTGTACGGAGACCCGGGGACGTGCGGTGTCCCCGCGTAGTAAGTCCGCCACGCCAAGTCTTGAAGCACATAGTAAAGCAGGATTAGCAAGACCAAATCCACCGCTGCGACCTTGTAGACAGTCTTCACCATTGCGACCCTCGTGAAACATGCCTCGTTAAAAGCAGTGTCTCTTCAAACGTTTAACCACTCGCCGCTCAGGAGGCGCGACAGATGAAGACAGCGTCGAGAAACACCATCATCTATGTCGTGGCCTTCGCCCTGCTACTCACCTGGGCATTCTTCGTCCAAGCCGACACCCGAAGGGTGGATGGAACCAGCATGCTTCCCACCCTCGAAGGGGGGGACCTGGTGGTGATTCAGAGCGTCCCGATAAACCAGATACATGTGGGGGACATCATAGTCTACAACGGCCTATGCTCGGCAGGAGGAGAGTCGGTTGTGCACAGAGTGGTGAACATAACGGCTCAGGGGCTAATAACCAAAGGGGATAACAACGCTAGGACAGACCAGTACTACGGCATAGCTATCTCTCCAATCACATCGCAGTGCCTCGAAGGCAAGGCGGTATTCGTAATCCCATATGTGGAGCTTCTTGCCTATTACATCGACCAGAATGGGCTGCCGCAATGGTTCAACTACATCCCGTCGATAATAATACTCGTCGTCGTAATAATCTCAGTTCTAGGGGAGGAGGTAGAGGACGAGGATAAACGGAGCGTGAAGGACAGCCCGGTGGGACCCACTGGTCCTTCTTCCTGAGAAGTTGTCCGAACCCGACGTCGGGTCCTATACAGAGAATGACCCACAAGGGCCGGGAGCGAGTGAATTTCCGATCAAGTAAGCTGAAATCTAGATTCCACTTTCGGAATCGTCTATAAGGGTCAGGCGACGAATGACTGGGGTGATTGGGCTGAGTTGAAGTTCAAAGTGGCGCCCAGTGTCCTGTTTTTGATGCCTGTAGTTCTTCTTACTCTGTTCTCCCTGTCCTCAGCCACGCCTGCGTCGGCTCGATCTTCGATAACTTTCACCGGTGTTTTCTTAGGGCACTTCACCTGCACCTTCAGTTCAAGTAGCTTCTGCACAGTCAGCCTCAAGGGGTACCTGAGACATTTCGGCGAGTTCGCAGGAAGCGGTGCCGGACCTACGGGCGCAGGTACCTGTGTCAGATCTTTCACCGGGGTTGTCACTTTTGTCACGCCCAACGGTGATTCCCTTACGACTTCCTCAACCGGGACAGAGACTTGCAGTTCAGATCCAAGCATATACGCTGAGACTGCTACCTTCACCATCACCGGGGGCACGGGTCGTTTTGCTGGCGCGACAGGATCAGGAACTTGGACAGGAATCAATTTCGTGACATCGAATACGTGTTCGAGCGGCAGTTGCACGGCTTTCGGTACTACAATAGAACTATGGAAGGGGTCGATAAGCCTCTAACGGTATCATGTTGATACCGCAGACAACGACTCTAGATCCTAAGAAGGAGAAGCTGAATTGAAAGGCACAGTTCAGGGTTCTGTCCAAATTCCAAGGAGATGCCCCCTGTTTTTTGGCGCTGTCAAACTTCGGGAGATGGCGCTTTATCCAAGCCAAGACTCTTTTGAGCGATGCCTTTCCTGAAGTCCCCATGATGTCGCCCTCACCCTCCACTATCGAGGCTCTGGTGCTTCCCTCTTCGGTTGGTGCCCGGCGATCTGCGAATCAAATCGTCCCATGCCACAGTATATTTCGATTCGAACCCATCCAGTTGCAGGTCCCATTCTGGGACGCCGCCCGCGCCTCAGGCAGCCAAGAACTGCCGTGACAAGAGACTAGGTAGGTAGAATTGACATGGTGAAACGCCTTTATAGTTATGTTTTTTCTACACTCAAAGCGGATCCTTGAAGTTCGCTGCGATCCTTGTCATGACCCTGCTCGCGACCACGGCCTTGGCCGTTCCTGCAGCCGCGTCTGCTACAAACAATTCATCCACCAGAACGTGTTTGACAGAGGTGCCAAGCGGGAGCGTGGTCCTGAACCGGACCGCGGTAGGCTATCCGGATGGATCTGTTCACGTCTTCCCGACCGATGAATGCTTGGGGGTAGAGGGTACTCCCCCGACAATCAGTGGCTGGCTCGCAGATGCATACAATGACTACAGCTCCGGTTTTAGTAAAGTCACGGGACAATGGAATGTTGACTCGGCTCCCTCGAACCAGAACGACCCGCTGATTTACCTCTTCAATGCTATGCAGGGAGATGGATACATAATCCAGCCTGTGTTGACCTGGGGTTGCTCCGCGTACGACCTTCTCGGGATTTGCTTGGTTGGCGGGCACTACTGGTGGGCTGCGGCCTGGAGTGTAGAAGGGTCCTCTGCCACTTACACCCAACCGATCCAGGTTTCACAGGGAGACCAGATAACGGGTACGATAACATGGTTCAGTTCCAGCGGCGGGAGAATATGCGGTGGTGGATCGGGATACACCATCATGATCGATGATGTGACGAGTGGCCATGCATCCCAATTGTACCTCTGTGGGTCAGACATTGGCGGTCAAAAGCTGACGAGCGCCAACGTAGCGTCGCTCGAGGTGTATCGCGTTAACAGCTGCAATCAACTGCCCGCGTACGGTGCTGAGACGTTTTCCGACATCACAACGAATCCTTCCTTCAGTAGTTGGACACCGTCCACGGGCTCCTATACGCCGAATTGCGCTCCCATCGTGGGATTGTGGGGCCAACCCAGTTCGGTTACTTTGGAGTGGGCCACGTAGGGAGCTTTTTGGGCCTGTTCGTCGCCACACTAGTCCAGAACGCCAGCGATAATCAATGGAATGCAAAATGAACAGAAAAGCTCTGATTGTAGGCGTAATCGCATCGGGGATTGGTATCATCCTCTTTCTTGGCCTTTCGGGCGAGGAATGCAACCCCGCTACGGGATGTAGCACAACCTATTCAATTTGGCCCCTTCCTGTCTTGTTCGTTGGGCTTGTTCTAATTGGGTATGCTTTTAGAGGCAAAAGGCCAGCAACCGAAAGTCCCCGAGCAGGAAAAACTCTTGAATAACCGACAAGTTCCCAGAACCGTTCATTCTGTGTAGGCATTGCAGGTGACCTTCGCGACCAATAACGTCATTCACGATCAGGAGAAAAGGTATCTGTCTCCCGACGGTTACAAGTCGAAGGACTACCACTTCATCTCCCGAAGAGTTACAAGAACTCCCGGCTTCACCCTTTATATACCCTTTATATACTAAGGAAATTTGCCCGTGATAGATGCCTCAGACAAAAGCAATCGTTAGCATTGAAAATGTGGTCGCTTCCGCATCCATCAACCAGACGGTAGACCTGAACCTAATCACCAAGAATTTCGTGACAGTAGAGTATCACCCCGACCAATTCCCCGGTCTTGTCTTCAGGCTCAGGAACCCCAAGACCGCAACACTGATCTTCAGCTCAGGGAAAATGGTCTGCACTGGAGCCAAGTCCGAGGAGCAGGCCAGGAAGGCGGTGGAGGAGGTGGTCCGGCAGCTCAGAAAGGGGAAGATCCCAATCAAGAACGATGCCGTCGTCGAAATCCAGAACATAGTTGCCTCTGCTAGCCTCGGAGGCAAGGTCCATCTCGAGGAGGCAGCCCGTGTACTCCCGAAGTCCATGTACGAGCCAGAGCAGTTCCCAGGTCTCATCCACCGGATGGCTGACCCTAAGACAGTTATCCTCCTGTTCGCGTCAGGGAAGCTCGTCTGCACAGGCGCGAAGAAGGAAAGCGAAGTCTATCGCGCGGTGAACAACCTACACGTAACTCTCGAAGAGAAGAACCTGATGGTATACTAAGGGTTCTTCTCCCCACTTTGTCCACCGATCCCTAGCGTCCGCCCACCGATTTTGTAATCGCCTTCACGTTCTCCTTGCTGATGAGTTCCATCGAGTAGAGTGTGTCTGCCAGCTCGACCATGTCGGTGACAGCATGCAGTGTTATACCTCTCTTGCTCAGCCGCTCGCGTGCCCCCTCCAGTCTGTCGATAAGTACGATGGCGGAACTCACCCTCCCCCCTTCGTCCTCGATCGCTTTGGCAGCCGACAGTATCGTCATTCCGGTGGTGGCGAGGTCCCCGACTATTACGACGTTCCAGCCCGGGCGGACCTCACCCTCGACCTGACGTCCGCTCTCCAGCTTCTGAATCGGGGTGTAGACGAGGGGCTTCTTCTGGGCAACTGCGAGTGGAGAAGCTAGCAGGAGACCGGCCAGGGGAACTGCACAGTAGGCGTCCGCTTTGGGTGCCTTCGTGGCAGCCAGCTCGGCGAGCGCGTCGACAACAGCCCCATAGACGCCCGGGTAGCTCGGGAGGCCCCTGAGGTTCACGTAATACGAGCTGTCCTTCCCGTCGGGGAGAGTGAACGTTCCGAACTGGAGGGCGCCCACCTTCACGAGTCCCTCGGCGATATCATTAAGCCGGCTTCTGCGTT
>Ga0187769_10000253_pt1 | contig 29420 bp, 28 predicted proteins | sample 0116_SJ02_MP02_1_FD_133140 | JGI IMG/M metagenome (GOLD analysis project Ga0187769, IMG submission 133140) | Tropical peat soil microbial communities from peatlands in Department of Meta, Colombia - 0116_SJ02_MP02_10_MG | ecosystem: Environmental > Terrestrial > Soil > Wetlands > Peat | place... | reverse complement strand
GGTCGTGCATTTCATGGCGTTAGGGCTCGGCCCTTGTGCTCGAGGCAGACGCCGCCAATTAATGCGCAGAAGCGGCCTCGGTCGGCACTTCGTATATATGCATTCCCGTGTGAAATCGGCACAATCCAGCCAACTACCCCTTTCCATGGTTTTGGATTTCTCAATGGTCAGTCAAGGGCGGAGGCCGACCGTGCGGGGGCGCCCCCGGTCTGCCCGTAGGCCAAAATACTCCCCTGGCGAAAGGAGGGTAGGTGGCGGGGACTGTGACGATGGACGAGGCTGACGGTGTGAGTGCCTCAGAAGCAAAGACGCCAACGGGTCGAGGCGAGGTAACAGCAGGGTCATCGGCTTACCTGGCCCTGGCTGAGATTGGATACTTCGGTGGGGTCGCACTGACTGCGGTCGACCTTGTCCTGCTCGCTGCGACAACGAGCACAGATTACTCGAGCGCAGTTCCATCAACTCTTGTTGGCTCCCTTCTAGGCCTCGTGATCGCGGTCGCATGGTTTCAGTTGGGGCGAAAGGCGGGGAATTCGTGGTTCCTCGCCGCAGGGATTTCAGGGGGCATGAGTGTGGTGCTTGGCATGACCATTTCGTTGATGCCCAAGGTGAACCCACCAGACTTCTACTTCGGCGTTGCTGAGATAGAGGGGATTGTCTCTCTAGCCTATTTCGTCTTAGGAGTTGGGGCGTTCTTCTCGGCTGCGCGCGTCTTCCAGGTTAGGCTCTTTCGGTACGTCGGATACCTCCTTGTGGTCGGCGTTCTCGTGACGTTCGTGGCGGGAGTGGTGGGCACGGTCTTGACGGCAACACAACCCCTCTGCGTTCCGTCATCGGTTGGCCAGAGCTGCGTCACACAGAATGGTGCATCTCTCGCAATGTATGGCCTGAGCTACCTCATCTCGGCCGCGACATCTCTCGTCGCTGGGATTGGGTTCCGTCGTGCAAGAGGAATTGTCGGCCTGTCAAAGTTGCAGGCTTCAGCAACGTGATGCTCGGCAGTTGCCGGGGTTCTCAGAGCCCTGGGAATCAGATTCAGCGATTGAGTGGGGGGAACCGGCAACTTCTCCGGCCTTGTAGTGCTTAAATCGAGAATGGAAGAAGAACCGGATGGTGCCAAGTCTAAAGTCTGCGCTTGAAGCGATAATGGCCGGCCGAGCAAAGCCTCCGCGGATTTCCCTCACCCTGGGGATGAAGATTGCCAAGGTCAGCGAAGGGAAAGCTACGATGACGATGGCCGTCGGGAGAAGGTTCCACAACCCGATGGGGACCCTGCATGGAGGAATCATCACGGACCTGGCAGACGCTGCCATGGGGATTGCGACCATCTCGACCTTGAAAGAGGGGGAGGTCTTCACTACACTCGAGCTCAAGATGAACTTTCTCCGGCCTGTCTTCTCCGGAAGAATCACAGCCGAGGGAACGGTTCTCCACAGGGGAAAGAGGATCGCTCTCGCCGAAGTAGTGGTGACGGACGACGCCGGAAAGATGGTCGCGAAAGGGGTGGCGACTCAGATGATAACCAAGACCAATGAAGCGCCGGGCTCTGCGTCTCGGAGACAGCGTCCAAGCTGAACGTAGTCCGAACTATTCAGGGCTAATCTGTGTGGGGCTAGTACTGCTTCGGCTTGGGTTGTTGGCCGGCGGTGTTCCCTTCCAGAGCGGAAAGGCGCTTCTCGATTCTGTACAGATAATACGCGAGTGCGGCGACGAAAACGATGAAGAAGATGTAGATGAATAGCCCGACGATACCAAGGACTGCTATGATCACAGGCATCGTGTAGCCACCCCACGGGTTCCGAGTGCTCATGGGCGGCACGTCCTGACGGCCCGTTGATAGGCCTTGCCATCGCTAGGCCCGCCCAGGACACCGCCGACCTTGAAACCATGCTCGCCTATGATCAGGCCTCGGCTTCTGATGGAACAGGCGGGAGAAATCCAACGTCTCCCTGGAGCGAGGTTTCGTTACAGGCTTTCACGCCTTGGCGAATTACCTAGGTTCCCCTCTTTGTCGTCCAGGTACTTGTCAACTCTGTTGAGAGTCCGAAAAACTCTGAGTACGAAGTAGATGACGAATCCCAGCATGCCCACAACGAACACCCCGATGATTATCCACTGCAATGGGTCTGTGAATGTCATACCGGTTCCGCCTCAAGTTTGACGGGTGACAAGGGAGAGCGAGGTACACTCTGGTCTAATAAGAAAAGGCGACGATTCTCAGAATTGGTGGACGCTGGGTCAGAACCCGTAGACGTCCCTGTGGAGGCGCGGCGTAAGGGCCATTACGACGCATTGCTCGGTAAGGTCAGCCCGTGTCATCGTCCCCCTAGTGAGGAAGTTGACAAGGCCTCCTTTGTCTCCGACCCCGTCTATCCCACTGACCTTCTCGGCCCATCGTTCCAGCTCCTTACCCTCTCGGAAAAGCTCCTCCATCGCCTCCCTGGGAAGCATGTATCCCGCGGAGTGACCGAGAGAGACCTTCCCGCTCCTGTCTGCAATGGCTCCGACCTGGTTGTCGAAGTAGACGGAGCCGATGGTGAATATGCCGGCTTCCACCCCGACTCCGAAGTCGCCCCCGGCAACCGAGAGCGCGTACTTGGCCCGAGCGGTCGCTCCTGCAGCCATCTCCTTGAGGCCCCTGGGCTGGGCCTTGGCCACCTTAGTGGAGTCGACGGGGCGGACTTCGACGCCTTTGTAGTACCTGGCGAATGCCCGCTTGATGCCCTGGACTTTCGCGGGGTTCTTCGTTCCTATAGCGACCAGAATCTTCTTCTCGGGCATGACCTTGTCACTGAGGTATCAGGGCGGCCTGAGGGAAGTCATTCAAGCCTTCTGGGTCCACGGATGTCGGCTTCGGAGTGTCCGCTATAAACGGGAACGGCCTAGGATACCCTGAGGTCTTCTAGCAGCTTGCTGATGTTCGTCAGCGGAGTCCCGTCGGGGCGCGCTATCTCCTGGGCGGCCGGCGGGTTCGTCTTGTAGGACGGGCTGCGCCCTGCGAGCCTCTCCTCGTAGGTCGAGACGAACTCGTTCTGGTAGAAGACGCCGAGGGGCGTGTGGTCGCCGAATTCGAAGCTCTTGAGGACCGCCTGCTGGATCTTCTGTTGGACTTCGCTCTCGTCGTCCTTGTGGACAACGCCGTCGTATCCGGTGTCCTCGAGCTTGTAGGTTCTGGGCATCATCTTGCCCACTGGGTCCAGGTTCCCCTCCCCGGCCCAGTACTCTTTCGTCTGGATGTCGTTGTACGTCGGGCAGGGCTGGAGGACGTCAAGGAAGGCGTACCCCTTGTGGCGTATCCCCTTGATTATCAGGTCCTTCAGGTGGCGGACATCGTAGGAGTACCCCCTGGCGACCCAGGTGTACCCAGCGGCTATGGCGAGGAGGAGCGGGTTGATTCCCTGGTTGACGTTGGGGGTCGGGAGCGACTTGGGCTTCATCCCCAGGCCGAGGGTTGGTGAAGCTTGGCCCTTGGTGAGGCCGTAGACCTCGTTATCGTGAATGATGTAGAGCATGTCGACGTTCCTCCTCCCGGAGTTGACGAAGTGACCTGCACCGATTCCGAGACCATCCCCGTCCCCTCCCTCAATGATGACCTCGAGGTTCGGGTTGGCCAGCTTGATCCCTGTTGCGAAGGGCACCGCCCTACCGTGCAGCGTGTGGACTCCGTAGGTCTTGATGAAGTGAGGCGCCTTCGAAGAGCAGCCCACACCTGACACGACGACTGTGTTGGATGGATCGACGTTCATCTCCGCGAGTGCCATCTGGACCGCGTTGAGGATGCCGAAGTCTCCGCAGCCTGGGCACCAGTCGTTATGCGCACTCGTCTTCAGATCGGATAGCTTAAGCGCCACGCTTCAACACTGTCCTTGTCGTTGCCTTCCCTTCATTGATCATCTTCAGTGCGTCGTACACTTCCTCGGCAGACATGGGCCTGCCGTTGTACTTCACGACAACCTGCTCGACCGGGATGCAAGTCCTTTCTCGGACGATTCCTATCAGCTGTGCTGAATAGTTCATCTCGATGCCCACTATCTTCTTTGCCTTTGACAGAATCTGCGTCACGTACTCAGTAGGGAACGGGTGGACGAGCCGAATCTGGAGGAAGTTGACCTTGATACCGTCCTCATCCAGCCACTCCATTGCGTCGAGTATTGCACCCTTTGTGGAGCCCCAGCTCACAACCGTGATGTCGGCGCGCTCCGGGCCGAAGAAGTTCACCCTGTCGGAGAGTGGTATCTCCCTGTCTGCAAGATCTATCTTCCCCATCCTCTTTTCCATCATGTAGTCCCTGATTGACGGGTCTTCGGAGATGTGGCCTAGCTCGTTGTGCTCGTCACCGGTGTGCCAGTAGACCCCTCCTTTGGCGCCCACAGGAGGTCTTGGAGAGATGCCATTGGAGGTACGCTTGAACCTCTCGTACTCCCCGTTGACCGCGTCAGTGATTTCTCTCTGGAATTCGCCCCTGTCTATCTTAATCCTGTTCACATCCAGCATGGGCAGAGTGCCGTCGGAGTTGGCGAGGGCCTTGTCAACGATGTGGATGACGGGGGTTTGGTACTTCTCGGAGTAGTTGAACGCCCTCACCGTGTCATAGAACGCCTCTTCCAGGTCGCCGCTGGCTAGGACGAGTCTAGGGAACTCGCCATGGCCAGCGTGGAGTGCAAACCTCAGGTCCCCCTGCTCGTGGCGCGTTGGGAGGCCGGTGCTCGGGCCACCCCTAGAGTAGAGTGTAATCACGACCGGGACTTCGTTCATGCCCGCGTAACCCATGCCTTCGGCCATCAGCGAGAAGCCGGGGCCTGAGGTCGACGTTGATGAGCGGACGCCCGCGAGCCCGCCCCCTATCGCCATGGTGATCGCCGCAATCTCGTCCTCCGACTGGACGACCGCGATGCTTCCCTTGTTCTGTAGATTCGCCGCTTCTGTCATCTGGGGGTTCTCCTGGCTGGCGAACCCATCGAGCTGGAACTCCGAGTGCCCTTCGAGGAACTCGCTCTCGTCGCTCGCGGGGGTGATAGGATAGTAGGTCTGGAGCCTGCAGCCGGCGAGCTCCTTCGCCATTGCAACCATTGAGTTGCCCCTGACGAACAGCTTGATCCCGTCTGCCTTCACTGGGGAGAGCTTGGTGGCGAAGCTCCCAGCGTACTTCTGCTCCATGAAATTGTACGCGGTGCTGACCGCCTCGGCGTTCATCTCCGCCACCTTCGGCTTCGACCTGAACTGCCTCTTTACGGTCTCCTTGACCACGTCCTCGTCGTAGGAGAGCAGGGCGAAGGAAGCGGCAACGGCCATCACGTTCAGCATCCTCTGGAGCGAGCTCAGGGAAGTCTCGCCGAACTTGGACCCCACTTGCTTGAGCAGTTCGTTGTAGGGGACGGGGTAGATGTGAACCCCACGCCTGCGCGCGAGCTCCAGGATTCCCTTGACAGAGTTGGAATAGTAATCGAAGAGCCCTGCGTTGGTGAGCTCCGCGTTCAGGGCGGCCCTAATCGGGGCCTCGATGGTGGGGATTTGGTCCAGGCGCTTGGTGTCCTGGTCCGGGTCGTAGATTATCGCCCCTTCCTTCCTGACCTCGAGCGCGTGCCTGAAGATCGTCTCCTCCTCGTAGGTAGCCAGCATGTCGACCGTGTCGATGTGGGATCGAATCAGGTCCTTGGAGACGCGGACCTGGAAGTAGCTGTGTTCCCCCTTTATGTTAGAATAATACTCCCTCTTGCCGAAGACATGGAGACCCCCCGCCGCAGCCGCTCTTGCGAAAACGTTGGCTGACGTGTCAACGCCGCTCCCCTGGACACCGCCGATCATCCAAGAGAAGTCTTCCCTCTTCAATTATGAGACGCCTGAGCACGCAGAAATTCCTAGTTCTTTAAGAATATGGTTATTACGTCCCTTACGCCTACTTACTGGAAGGGCTGAGGCATTGGACGAATCAAGAAGGGTGCAGAAGGTGGGGTACAATTCGCTGTCGATTTCAATCCCCAAGCAGTACGTGAAGGACATGAACCTGAAGCAGGGGGATAGCCTGCTGTTCAGGGAGGACTCCGACGGGACCCTGCGCCTAATCCCAGCGACGAAGGCGAGGGAGGAGACGAAGGCTACCGTGAGGGCTGAGCAGGCCGGGAGCCCAGAGATGCTGGCCAGGCTCATTGTAGGGGCGTACGCACTCGGCTACGACACGATTGAGGTTTCGGGGAGGGAACCGCTCGACCACGTGACGACGAGCCAGGTGCTCAACACTGTCAAGAGGCTCAGAGGGATGGAAGTGGTCGAGTCCGATGTCAGGCACATCGTGGCCCAGAGCTTCATCGACCCTACCAAATTCCCCGTCGATTCTCTGATCAAGCGGCTTCAGATGCTCGTGTCCGGGAGCCTCGAGCGCGTAACCGAGTCGCTGGACCTGAAGCAAACGGGGGGCCTCAACGGCGTAGGTTCCGTCAAGGAGGAGATTGATGAGCTCTACTGGCTCATACTCAGGCAGCTCTTGGTGGCGCTGAACCGAAGGGAACTGGCCTCGGAGATAGGCATCGAGTCCCCGCTCCATGCATCGGGGGACAGGGTCTCAGCGAAGACACTCGATGAAATCGGAGGCATGATCCAAGACATAGCCCAGGAGCTGGCGAGACTGAGGGGGCTGGGAACGAACATGGATCCACAGGTGACAGCGGCGCTCAGGAAGCTCGCCACAAAAGCGGGGGAGGCGTTCAATACGACGATCGAGAGCCTGCTCACTCCCGACATTAAGCTCATAGGCAATTCGCTCGTCCTTGTGGAGGAGACGACGAGACTGGAGAAGGAGGCGACCGAGGAGATGCTGGCCTCCGGAGAGCTCGGCTACGCCAGGGTTCTGGCATCCTACTTCGGACAGATTGCGAGATACTGCAACATAATCATCGAGATCTCATCCCACCGCCTGCTGAGGAAGACCAGCCGGGTGGCGACCGTCCAGCAGTGATAGAGCCTTAATCTGAACCTGATGAAGCGCCCATGGCGCGGGGGTAACGAAGCCTGGTCAACCGTGCGGGACTGAGTTCCCCGACTCAAGATCCGGGCCTCGCTTCGGATGGGGCATCCCGTCCCTCAGGGGTTCGTGGGTTCAAATCCCACCCCCCGCATCCTAGTTACAAGGCTGATTGGGGTGTTCCTGAACGAAAAGAGGCCAGTAAGCATGGTAGGGAGCGGCCCTCTCGAGCCTGCCAACGGCGAATCCCCGTGCCAGACTTATTAGAGTGGGGTGGCTACACATGCCTATGGGCCAGTGCAACGAAGAGGCACACTGGTGGGCTAACACCCCGGCAGGGTGCTTCCCCAACTCTGACTCATGGCCCCTGACGGGCGTCTATTCCATCCCCCAGAGCAACCGATGGACTGCTTCGGAGGTGGCCGAGTCCGGCAAAGGCGAGGGTTTAGGGAGCAGACTGTCGCACTTCTTGCGCCCTATACACGAGTCCCTCGCCTCCTCTGCATTCTTGGAAGAGACAGGGACGTTCCTCCGGTCGATAGGGGTCGTCCACGTGCTCTCGCTAGATGTCGATGGCGCAAACGTGTACACCGTCCAGAAGGACGAGTCGAACAGTGTGGAAGAATTCGAGGATGCAGGCAAGAATTATTTCGGGTCCCACTCGTCGCCGAAAGGGTTAGTCGAAGTCAGGGTGGTGGGGCGGAATGACCACTTCTACCTCGATATGTCCATCCAGTTTCGACCCGTCCACAGCTCCCATGATGATGGCCTCGCGATATCAGTTCAGCTAAGACCTGTTGTGCTCGAACCACGTGAGGGCGAGACGACCGCCGAGCACGCCGCGAGGCTCGACAAGCTGGCGCGCGATTCAGAAGCGGTGGAGCGCCTCGAGAAGCAGGACGCGGAGCAGGCTCTAGCCCTCAAGGCCGACCTCGAACACCACATCTCCTTGGCGTACCCGGACCTCGGCTTCACTCTCAACGAAGGGGACGAGACATCGCTGGCTCTGGGTTTGGGCCCTTCATAGGGCATCAGAGCAGTCGATGGGAGGCTTTCGATTCTCAATTCGGGAAATGTCTCATAAAGGGCCGGCGCCATTGCTCGTTGCATGGGTAAGCAAGGCAAGGAAATCGTCAAGGCTAATCTCAAGGATGTCATCAAGGACCTGAACACCGCCTATTCCGACGAATGGCTCGCGCACTTCCAATACTGGTACATGGCGAAGTGGATCAAAGGGATGGATGCAGACACTCTCAGACCCGTTCTCGAAGAACAATCAGCGGATGAGCTCGGCCATGCCGGGAAGCTTGCCGAGAGGATCATTCAGCTCGGAGGACGCCCTGTGGCGCACCCAGCGCACCTGCTGAGGTGGTGCGGCTGTGGCTTCAAGGAGCCCCCAAGCAAACGTACCGACCTCGACCGGGTCATCAAGGATGTCCTGCAGGCAGAGGCGTGCGCCATAGACTTCTACAGTAAGATGGCGGAGAAATACCGGGGAACAGACCTTGTCACCCACGAGCTCTTCGAAGACCTCCTGAAGGACGAGGTCAGCGATGAAGAGCAGTGGGAGGGTTTCCTGGACACTCCGTAGTTTTCGCTTTCGCTCTTTCACTCAGAGCGCGACGTTGGGCACGTCAGCTTGGTCACATTGTCAACTGCAGGTTATTGGAGGCGGCAATGATGACCTCGTCTCGCCCAGAAGATTGTAAAGTGCCTGACGGAGGACGAGATTTAGTCCGCGGGTTCCCGAGCGATCTTCACAGGAAGATCTACCCCGTAGCCTTCTTCGATCTTCTTCAGCATGCTGGCTACTCGCCCTTCCTTGGACATCCGGTCGATCTCGTGCATCAGCTTCAGTGAAGTGAGGACCCTCCTGTTCGTTCTTGATGCATACGGTATGGATTTGACCGAGTTGGTGAGGGCTGCCCGCTCCTCTTTCGTGGGTTTCTTCCCATAATCTTGTTCGAGGACGTCCTCTATCTGCCGGAGGCTATCCTCGAGGCAGACATCCGGGTTCGAGTAGCCGAAGAAGCAGTTCCTGCAGTCGGCCGCCAGCATCTCCCTCATGGGCCCCCGCTCATTCACCCTGTAGTGCCTCAGCGGGTAGACGTACCCCTTGGTCTTCAAACGCTCAGCGAGCTTGTACACTGCCCCTATGCCCAGCCCTTGGCCGAGCATTGCTTCGTATAACTCAGCGACGGAGCCTCCCGGGCCGGCACATAGGACTGACATCACCATCTCTTCTGTCCAGATGGGAAGCTCGGCGACCTTCGTCTCCAGGGTCTGATGAATCAGCTTTCTGTCCGATGCCAGCTCGCTGAGCCCCTGCGCAGAATTGTTCTCCGGATTTGAGTGGAAGAGCGCCTGCAGTGCCTGGCCGCACTCCTTCGTTGTCAGCCCTGCGACCTCGGCAACGTAATCGAGCTGGAGGCTGATCTGCTTCCAGTCCCCCTTCTCCCCAATGTGTGCCAGCGCCCAAAGGGCCAGGAGCCCCCTGTTCCTCCAGCTCCTGCGCACGTACCAGTCGAACTCTCGGAGCGCCTTCACCGCGTATCCTCTGGAGACCACGTAACTGACGTGTCCCTGGCGAACTTTCTTCAGACCGAGCGAAGATGATATCCCGTCCAGCACCGATTCCACTTCGTGGTCTCGAGGGACGATGAAGACGCGTCCGGAGATCATCTCGATGATGAAGGGTGGACGTCTGGTGTATACTTCTTCGTGCCAGTCAGTGGGTCTAAACGACCCGAACAAGCTCATGGGGATTTTCAATTGTGCGCCGCTTAGTAGTAGGTGGCTCTTCATTTACCGGTGCTCCCTAATTAGTTAGCCCAAATCGAATATACGAACCGGATGCTATTTCGACTACAAAACCAAATTATACATTTGCGTGCAATTGCACTGATGGCTTGCCTCCCCCGGGCCAAGTCGCGGTGCAGAGGAAGGAGATAGGCCCCGGTGTCATAAGTCGCGAGCCGATAAACTCCTCGAAGTTCACCAAGCCTGTCGCTCAGGTGTACATAATTCCTGAGAGATGCAAGGAGTGCAACTACTGCTGGACCTTCTGCCCCAACGACGTCTTGGAGATGTCGGAGGAAATCAACGCGAACGGCTACCGCCACCCACGGGTCAAGCCGGGGAAGGAAAACGACTGTGTCAACTGCGGTATGTGCATGGTGGTGTGCCCCGAGTTCGCCATCTACACCAAGGAGGTAGCGTAACCGTTGAGCAAGACAGGTGGTGGGCTCGCGCCTGGCGAGTACTTCACAATGGGGAACTTCGCCTGCGTAGAGGGAGCGATACTGGCGGGTTGCAGGTTCTATGCCGGATACCCGATCACGCCCTCGTCTGAGATCTTCGAGAGAGCCAGCGTCAGGTTCCCGCAGGTAGGCGGGTACGCCATTGAAATGGAGGATGAGGTCGGCAGCATGGCCGCACTTGTGGGAGGCTCGTTCGCCGGAGCCAAGGTGATGACGGCCACGTCGGGTCCGGGCTTCAGCCTGATGATGGAGAACATAGGGCTCGCCTATATGATGGAGGCACCATGTGTGCTGGTCAACGTCCAGAGGGCTGGCCCAAGCACGGGCATCCCCACCCTCGTAGGGCAGGGAGACATGATGCAGGCGAAGTGGGGGAGCCATGGCGACCTGGAGGTCATTGCCTACTCTCCCAGCAGCGTCCAAGAGTTCTTCGAGTTCACCATTCAGGCGTTCAACACGGCGGAGAAGTTCCGCACCCCTGTCTTCGTTATGGCCGATCAGGTCGTGGGCATGATGTGGGAGAAGCTCCACGTCCCACCTGCCGAAGAGATCGAAGTTGTGGAGAGAATCGTCGCTGAACCAGGCGCGACCATGGACAGGGAGCATCCCTTGTTCGACTACGCAAAAGACTTCGCCCCCATGCCCATCGCCGGGATGGGAGTCAGGGCGAACATCGACAGTCTGACCCATGATTCAATGGGGTACCCGAGCACAGACCATCAGGTGTCAGAGAAGATGACGAGACATCTCTCGCACAAAATCAGAGACCACGAGGGGGAGATATGGCGCTGGGAGGAGAGTCTCATGGACGATGCTGATGTCGCAGTAGTATCCTACGGGAGCGCCGCCCGCTCGGCCCTTGCGGCCGTCAAGAGAGCGCGTGCCGAAGGAATCAGGGCCGGCCTCCTTCGGCTAATGACTCCCTGGCCATTCCCTGACGAGATTATCGAGAGAGCGAGCCGAAGGGTCTCCGGAATGGTCGTCGCCGAGGTGAACGCCGGGCAAATGATTCACCCTGTCAGAGAGAACGCCCGCTGCCCGGTGGTGGGAGCGAACTGGGCGCCTGGGTCGCTGATTGAGCCCGGGGCGATACTCGAAGCCATGGAGGCAGTGGCCACCACATGATCTCCCAAGTGAAGCGGGGAGGACCAGAGGTAAAGGTGCAGCATCACGTCAACGACGACATCATCAGGTCGGAGAGACTGCCCAACATCTGGTGCCCCGGGTGCGGCATTGGCATCGTAGTGGGGGCATATGTCAGGGCCATTCAGAAGTCAGTAATACCCCACGATAGGCATGTTTCCATTTCGGGAATAGGGTGCACGGGACGTGTCTCTGGGTATCTGAACCTCGACTCGTACCACACAACCCACGGCAGGGCCATCGCCTTCGCAACGGGTATGGCCGTCGTGCGGCCCGAACTCGAAATCACCGTAATCGCCGGTGATGGGGATCTCGGGGTGATCGGCGGGAACCATCTGATACACGCCGCTCGTAGGAACGTCGACATGAACGTGATCATGGTGAACAACTTCAACTATGGAATGACTGGTGGACAGCACGGCGGAACGACCCCTCTGGGGGCAAAGACCCACACATCCCCCTACGGGAACGTGGAGACGCCTTTCAACGTCCCATACCTTGTGGCAGCATCAGGGGCGTCATTCGTCGCCCGCTGGACAGCACTGCACGTCCGCCAGATGACGGCGGCCATCAGGAGGATGATGGAAGTGAAGGGATTTGCCTTCATGGAGGTGTTATCCCCCTGTCCACCGACGTTCGGGGAGTTCAACGGATTTCCGGAAGCCATCGACATGATGAACTATTTCAGGGACAAATCTGTGGTCGACAATGACGCAGACCTCAGCAAAATCGGTGTGACGGTCCGACCGGACGACGAGGTGGTCGTCGGGAACTTTGTCGATAGGAGGAGGCCCACCTACCAGGAGCTCCTCGGCGAGCTCAGGACCAAGGTCGAAGCAAAGGAGGCTGGCAGGAAATGAAGTTCGAAGCCAGAATCACGGGCACGGGAGGGCAGGGGGCGATTACCGCAGGACATGTCTTCGGGACAGCTGCCGCGCTGCACGAAGGGCGGGAAGTCGTCGTCACGGAAGGGTACAGCCCGTACGTTACAGGCGGATGGTCGAGGGCGGACGTCGTGGTCTCCGATGAGCCCATCGATTACCCTCTTGTCACGAAACTCGACGCGCTTGTCACCATGTACCAAGAAGGCTTAGACATCAACCTGAAGATGGTCAAACCCACAGGGGTCGTCCTCGCCGAGAAGAGGCTAGTCAACCTGTCCCGAGTGGTTGGGGACGGCCGGATCTTCGCGATACCCGCGGCCGAAGAGGCCGAGACACTGGGGAAGAAGGTCCTGATGAACATCGTCATGCTCGGATCGATGGCGGCCCTGGCTTCGCCGAGTACCCTTGAGCCATTGAAGAAGGCTGTCGCTGCTAGGTTCCCGAAGGCCGCTGAGCTGAACGTAAGGGCGCTGGGGAGGGGAGCCGAGTTGGCAGTGGCCGCGAAAAAAGGAGGCGAAGTCCTTGCCTGATTCTCAAGACCGGATTCTGATAATAGGTGGGGGCATCGCTGGAATTCAGGGCGCGCTGGACGCCGCGAATGCAGGCGCCAAGGTCACCCTGGTGGAGAGGAGCCCCACGGTGGGGGGCAAGATGTCTGTCTTGGACAAGAATTTCCCCACCCTAGACTGTTCGATCTGCATCGAATCGCCGAAGATGAGCGAGGTGGCGCTCAACGCAAATATCGAACTTCTGACCATGGCTGAAGTGCAGAGCGTCGAAGGGGAAGCGGGGAGTTTCAAGATTAGAATCAGGCAGGACGCTAGGTACGTGACCGACGCATGCACGCGCTGTGCAGAATGCGTGAGTGTCTGCCCGGTAGTCGTGAAGAACGAGTTCGATTACGGCATGGCAGCCAGGAAGGCAATCTACACCCCCATCGAACAGTCAGTCCCTGGACCCTACGTCATCGACGCCACAAACTGCCTGAATGACCCGCCGAACCTGCTTCCCTGCAGTAGGTGCTCCGACGTCTGCGGGCCCAACGCCATTGATTTCAACATGAAACAGAGGCTCGTCGAGAGGGGAGCCGTGGCGGTCGTGGTCGCGACCGGCTTCGACCTTCTGGACCCGACGCTCCTGTCGGAGTTCGGGTATGGCAGGCACCCTGACATCCTGACATCAATCGAACTGGAACGCCTCCTGCAGGCTTCGGGGCCGAGCATGGGGGAGATAGTCAGGCCTTCCGACGGCGCACACCCTGAGCGCGTGCTCTTCATACTCTGCGCGGGCTCCAGGGATGAGAGGCTCGTCAAGTACTGCTCGAGAATCTGCTGCATGTACAGCATCAAGGAAGCGTACCAGCTCAAGGACCACGGCATCAAACAGGTGGACGTTGCATACATGGACATCAGGGCATTCGGCAAAGGATTCGATGAGTTCTACGACAGGACCATGGGGTCAGGTGTGCACTTCATGAGGAGCAGGCCGGCGAAAGTCGACCGCGACGGCGCCTTCCTCAAAGTGACATTCGAAAATACCGAGGACGGCGGCCCCAAGCTACAGTCAGATTATGACATGGTGGTGCTGGCTACGGCTGCCATCCCCTCGAGTGGAACAGAGGCCCTCGCCCGCATGCTCGGCATAGACCTGAGCTCTGACGGCTTCTTCGCGTCCACCGACAAGGACGGGGGGTTCAACACGAGTACGAGGGAAGGAATCTTCCTAGCCGGCTGCAGCACAGGTCCGAAGGATATCCCAGACAGCGTTATCGAAGCCGGAGCTGCGGTCGCGAAGGCTCTTGAATTCGTGAAGGCACGATCCTGGCCCGTCCTGCCTGAAGTAATCCAGATCAGCACCGAAGGGGAGCCAAGGATAGGGGTCTTCGTCTGCCACTGCGGTTCCAACATTGCAGGAGTCGTGGACGTCAATTCCGTCCTCGAGTACGCGAGGACTCTGCCGAACGTGGTGCATGCCCAGGACCAGACCTACTCCTGCGCCGCCAACACGCTCAACGACATCAGCGCCGTTATCCGGGACAAGAAGATCAACAGAGTGGTCGTGGCTGCCTGTTCCCCCAAGACCCACTACCCCACATTCCAGGGGGCGCTGAACAGGGCCGGACTCAACCCATACCTGCTTGACATGGCGAATATCCGAAACATGGACTCTTGGGTGCACAAGGAGGACAGAGAGGGGGCGCTCGAGAAGGCGAAGGACATGGTGAGGATGTCGGTCATGAGGGCGATCAACATGAAGCCCCTTCAGACCATGAGGTTCCCCGTCACCCAGACTGCCCTGGTCGTGGGGGGCGGTGTCGCGGGGATTGTCGCAGCAACCAATCTTGCCAACCAGGGGTTCGAGACCCACCTCGTGGAGAAGGAGCCGCGGCTTGGAGGGCTACTCAACTCCGTCACAGAGGTGGCGCCCCTAGGCGTCGAGTCGAAGGTGCTGCTTGCTACGCTCCTGGACGATCTTCGCGGCACGACTGTGAAGGTCCACCTTTCGACAACAGTGGAGTCGATAACCGGGTTCGTGGGGAGCTATGATGTCCGACTGACCGATGGGACGAGCCTCAGGGCGGGAGCGGTCGTCGTCGCGACTGGAGCCGAGCCCTACGTGCCTACCGAGTTCGGCTATGGCAAGAACCCCAACGTGGTCACGAGCCTGGAGCTCGACGGAATGATGGACGGGCTGACGGGCAAAAGTGTTTCGATTGTTGCTTGTGTTGGGTCCAGAACGGGGGCCATCGGCTGCTCCCGGTTCTGCTGCCAGACCATGATCAACCAGGCCTTGAGGCTAAAGCAGAAGGGCAACGAGGTCAGTATTCTGTACAAGGACATCAGAACCTTCGCCCGCTACGGCGAGGAAGAGTACACAAAGGCCGGGGAGGAGGGGGTCAGGTTCTACCAGTACTCACAGAAAGCGGTCCCCGAGGAATCAATCCGGGTCGTCGATGGGAAGCTTGCAGTCATGGACGAGCTCAGTGGGAAGGAAGTCGAGCTCCAGACCGACCTCATGGTCCTCAACGTGGGACTCACAAGGAGGAAGCCATAGAATTGGAAGAGAAGAGGGGAGACGTTCTCCAACAGCTGAAGGTCTCCATTGATCAAGAGGGCTTCGCCCTTGAAAGTCATCCGAAGCTCGGGCCGGCCGAGGCAGCGGTCCAGGGGGTCCTCCTCGCAGGGACCGTTCAGTACCCGAAGTTCGTGAAGGAATCGGCCCTGCAGGCCCTCGCGGCGGCGGCCAAGGCTTCGGTCATAATTTCGAAGAATGAAATCGAGAGGGAGCCCTTCGTGGCGGTGGTCAACGCGGCCAAGTGCACGAAGTGCGGCAGGTGCATACCCGTCTGCCCCTACGGAGCAATACTCGGCGAGGTGAGGAAGAACATCGAGTTCGTCACGGCAGCCTGCCAGGGGTGCGGCACCTGCGTCGCCGAGTGCACCGTCGACGGGGCGCTCACGCAGGAGGGGTTCACGGACAGGCAGATTGTGGCCCAGGTCGATGCCGCCCTGTCGGAGGGAGCGTCAGGGAAGGTCCTGATCTATGCGTGCAACTGGTGCTCCTACGCTGGCGCGGATCTTGCCGGGGTCATGAAGATTCAGTACCCGTCCAACACCAGGGTTATCAGAACAATGTGTTCCGGGAGGATATCCCAGAAGCTTGTGATGTACGCTTTCTCCCGCGGGGCGGGAGCGGTCCTAGTTACGGGCTGCCACCCAGGAGACTGCCACTACATCAGCGCCAATCTCCAGACAGAGAAGAGGGTCGAGAGGTGGAGGACGCAACTGAGGGCCAAAGGAGTGGACCCAGAAAGGCTCCAGCTCTGGTGGGTCAGCGCGGCTGAGCCGAAGCGTTTCGCCGACAAGGCAAAGGAGATGGCGGCGCTAATCTCGAAACTCCCAGCCGAGGAGCTCCGGTCGACGGCGTCCAAGGTTCAGGTGAGGGTGGCCTGACAGCGGTGAGCCAGCTCGCAACAGATGAGTTCAGGCAGGCGGTCTCGAGGGCAACTGGTAGCAGGCTCCTCGCCTGCTATCAATGCGGGACGTGCACTGCCATCTGCCCGCTCAACGTCCCTGTCAGAAGCGTAATCCGCGGAGCCCAGCTCGGGATAAGAGACCTAGCCATGAGTGAGGCGCTCTGGATGTGCGCCACCTGCAAGCAGTGCGAGGTGGCTTGTCCCAGAGGGGTGGACATCACAGGCGTAATCCACGCTCTCAGAGAGCTCAGCTACAAAGAGAGGAAGGCCCCTGCGAAACTGGAAAGCGCACTGTGGCGTGTCTACGAGGACGGGACGGCTTGGGAGGGGAAGAAGAGGGAGCGGGGTAAGTGGGCCGAGGGCCTCGGCGTTAAGGTCGCAAACCATGCACAGCACCTGCTCTTCCTGGACGACGCGGTGTCATTCGACCCACGGCTGCAGCGTATCGCGCACTCCGTGGTCAAAATCCTCAATGCTGCGGGGATCGACTTCGCTGTCCTTGGGGACAAAGAAAGGAGTGCGGGGGACGAAGTGTATCAGATTGGGGAAGGAGGATTCCTTGAAGAGCTGGCGCAATCAAACATCGAGACGTTCAGGGAGACGGGCGCCCGGGACATCATCACAATTTCGCCGCACAGCAACTCCGTGTTCAAGGATGTCTACCCGAAGTATGGCGACGTCCCACCCGTCTTTCACTACACCGAATTCATCTCAGATCTGCTTGACCATGACCTTGTCAAGCCCGGGCACACTCCAGAAGCCCAGGGGCTAAGCATCACGTATCACGACCCCTGTTATCTCGGGAGATACGCGGGGGTGTACGAAGAGCCGAGGAAGTTGCTGGAGAGTATTCCGGGGGTCAAGCTTGCCGAGATGGAAGACAACCGGAGTAACGCCCTCTGCTGTGGAGGAGGAGGAGGAGGGATGTACGTCGAATCAAACGGCGAGAGGCCAAGCCACAGGAGGGTCGCCCAGGCGAATGACACTGGAGCGTTAGTCATGGCCACGGCCTGCCCGTTCTGCGTGTTGAATTTCGAAGACGGAGTCAAGACAGTGGGCTCCCGAATCAAGGTCATGGACGTGGCCGAGATTCTTGCGGTGTGCGTAGGAAAAGGAGGGGGCTGATTCCATGGACAGTTCGGGCGGCGTTTTCGTCTTCATAGAACAGACTGATGGTACCGTGGAAGACACTTCTTTCGAGGTCTTGGGGAAGGGGAGGGAGATAGCTGACAGACTGGGCGTCAACGTGACCGGCGCCATCCTCGGCGAAGGCCTTCGAGATATGGCGGAATTGTGCTCCCACAGGGGTGCACATACGGTCCTCGTCGCCGAATCGCCTCTTCTCAAGAACTTCACTGCCGAGGCGTACACCAAGGTGGTCGCGGAAATGGTGAGAACGACGGACCCGGTCATGCTCCTCATCGGGGCCACCCATAATGGAACGGCCCTCGCTGGAATACTCGCGGTGAGGCTGGGGGCTGGGTTGATGGCCCATGTGGTAGACCTCGAGATAGAAGAAGGAACGGGTGCGCTACTGGGTTCCGTCCCCGGATTTGGGGGGAGCATCGTGGCCGTGTGCAAGTGCAAGAAAGGGAGACCACAGATGGCGACGGTTAGGCCGGGGGTGTTCAAGCTCCCGGAGCTGACAGAGGAAGCGGGATCGGTAGTGCCGTTCCCTGTAGATTTGAAGCCCGGGGACATCAGATGCGAGGTCGTGGAAAAGAAAATCGAACGCGGAGTCAGTGTGAGCAAGGCCGAGAGAGTGGTGGTGGCTGGATTGGGGTGTAAGGAGAACTTGGCACTGCCAAAAGAACTCGCCGCAGTGACGGGTTCCGCCTTCGGTGTCTCAAGGCCCCTGGCCGATAAGGGTCTGGCGTCGAAGAACTTGGTGGTGGGTTCGACCGGGTCCAGCCTCAACGCAAAGCTCGCCCTGGTCGTCGGCGTGAGCGGCGCGGCCCACTTCACCTCGGGCCTGAGGAGCGTCGAAACTGTGGTGGCCGTGAACTCCGACCCGAACGCCGAGATCTTCAAGCACGCAGACTATTGTGTGATCGGGGATGCGTCCAAGGTCATTCCCAAGCTCATCGCCGAAATGGCAAGGCCGGGAGGAAGCAGCACATGAAACAGATAGTCTGCCTGAAGGTCACCCCCAAGCTTGAGCAGATTAAGTTCGACGAGCAGAAGAAAACGATCGTCAGGGAAGGAGTCGAGAACGAGATCAATGACGCAGACAAGAACGCGCTCGAGGCTGCACTGAAGCTCAAGGATGTGATTGGAGGCTCGGTGGTGGTCCTTTCGATGGGGCCCCCATCCTTCGAGCCCTTCCTCAAGCTCGCCGTGGCCATGGGGGCAGATGACGCTGTCCTCCTTAGTGACAGGGCCTTCGCCGGGGCTGATACCTATGCAACTTCGAGGGTCCTCGCTGCAGGGATACAGAAGCTCGCGCCTTTTGATATCGTGTACTGCGGCGAAGCTTCCGCGGACGGCAGTACCGAGCAGGTCCCTCCGAGCGTGGCGGGCTGGCTAGGCATCTCACATGTGAGCTACGTCAGCCAGTTGAGCGTCATAGGGGAGAAGGTCAGGGCGAGGCGTGAAATTACAGATGGGCATGAAGTGGTCGATACGAATCCTCCATTGTTGGTGAGCGTCCAGCTGGGCTGCAACTCGCCCCGCTTCCCTGATTTCAGGAGGAAGAGGTGGGCCGACAAGGAGTTCAAGCTGACCACATTCAGCATGCAGGACTTGGGGTTCGCACCCGGCGACGTGGGCCTGGAGGGCTCGCGAACGGAGGTCACAGCTCTGAGCAGGATGCGTTCTCCTGAGAGGAGGAGGGAATTCATCGAGGGAACCGAGGAAGAAATTGCAAGACGCCTTTGCCAGATTGTCGGTGGGCGGGGGCGCGGGAGCTAATCAGGCATTGATGAAGCAGCGGGTTCATACTCGGGCACGCCATGCTCGAAGGAAGACCCGGTCCCCTCGTCCACCCGCGCGCAGAAGAGGCGCGAGAGAGCACAAGGGACGGGAGGCACCGGAGAGGTTCCTATTAGGCGGCACCACCTGCGTCGATTGCCACTATTGGTTGCCATTCTCCCTCCTGCCACGAATTGGGGAGTGCGACAACCAATCGAGCACCCATTTCAGGAAACCCGTCTTCTCAGACAAGGCCGCAGAAGACTGCTTCCTCAGACGTTCTCTTGAGGGACTAGAGTTCATGTGGTGCCTGACCCATCAAGAAACAATCCACTATACCGATATGCCCTACCATGGGGGCTGTCGAATCTTTTCGGGCTCGGCGAACCTTCCTGTCGAGGACCAGGCAGAAATGACGTTGCCTGGGTGACCGGCGGCAACGTCGCTCTCCGCGGATTTCGGTTCTTAAGAAACAATTTAGCACCCACACAGGAGTCACTGCCCGAATGACCAAATCGGTTCACTTGGAGTTCGCACCCGGATGAACCCCCAAGTAGAGAAGGCAGAAGTGTTCCGCGGGCTTCACAATAGGAAGGACATCCTGGTTCTGCCGAACGCGTGGGATGTCCCTAGCGCCAGAGTGTTCGAGGATGAGGGATTCCCGGCTGTTGCCACGTCGAGTGCCGGCATGCTGGTGTCTCTCGGCTACCCCGACGGTGAGGAGATCCCGCCCAAGGAGTTCGACGCTGCGATCAGGAGAATTGCTCGCGTGCTGTCCATTCCTCTTAGCGCGGACGTCGTCGGAGGGTTCGGGGACACCCCCGAAGGTGTGGCGAGGAGCGTCAGGGCCGTCATCAGGGCGGGGGCAGTGGGAATTAACATCGAGGATTTCGTGCACAGCGCGAAGAAGCTTCTCTCGGTGGAGAAGCAGAAGGCAAGGCTCAGGGAGCTGATCCGCCTCCGGGAGGTGCTGAAGATCCCGTTCGTCATCAACGCCCGCACGGACGCACTGCGGTACGCCCTTGGGGACGACGACAAGAAGATGGAGGAGGCGATTAGAAGAGCCGAGGCATACAGGGACCTCGGAGCGGACTGCGTCTACCCCATGGGGCTGACCGACTCTGCATCGATTTCGAGATTCGTGCACGCTCTCGATTTTCCCACAAATGTGATGGTCAGGAAGGGTCTTCCGACCGTGTCGGAGCTGAAGCGGCTGGGGGTGGCCAGGGTGAGCTTCGGGCCTGCTGCGTCGTATGCTGCCATGGGGCTCCTCAGGCGAGCGTCCATGGAAGTTCGGGAGAAGGGCACGTTCGACTTGCTGACAGAAGGCGCCATCACGTTCGACGAGCTCAACTCCCTCGCGGTACCGAGGAAACCAGCCAATCGTCGCTAGCTGCGGGCACAAAATTGGCAAGTCAGCGTTGAGAAATGGCCCGCTAGACCTTGATACCGAGCAGGCGCTCGAGGATGTCCGAAAGCGTGATCATGCCGACCATCTGGTCTCTGTCGTAGACGAAAGCGATGGTGGTGCCCGCATCCTGCATCTTGTCGATGACCGATGGGAGGCTGTCGTCCTCTGCGACTCTCGCGGGTTGTATCATGTAGTCTAGGATGGGAGAGTCGGTGTGGTCTCTGGAGACTGCCCTCGAGATGGTCCTTGACGTTACTGCGCCGATGTACGTCTTTCTCTTTGCGTCGTAGATGGGCATTCGTGGATGGTTGGTCTGTCCCATGGTCCGGAGCGCATCGAACACGGTAGAGCCGCTGTCGATGGACACTATCTCCTGCAAGGGGGTAAGGACGCTGGCGGCGTTATTCTTGGAGGAGGCCAGCTGGGTCCTCAGGAGCCGTCCTGCATCCGGCTCGATGTGCCCTGCCTTCTCTAGCATCGTGATCACGTCCTCGAACTCTGCGGCCAGATCCACCTCCTTGTACCCTGGCTTCCCAACCAGTCTCTCAGATAGGGCCCGGGCGAAGTTTGTCATTGGGACTGCCATGGGCGCAAGACCTGACATGATTGCCTTCGTCGAGGGAGCCAGGACCATCGACATTCTCAGGGCGTTCTCAATGCCTATGGCCTTCGGGAGAAGGTAAAGTAGGGTCATGATCACGAATGAACCACCAATCGCACTATAGATCCAGCCTATGGGGCCGAAAGTGTCCGATAGTATCAACCCGATGGTAGTGGCGAGGACTACGTTGGAAATGGTGTCGACGAAGGTCGTCACGCTCACCAGCCTTGTCTTCTCGCTCACGATTTCGAGGGCGGTAGCAGCCTTCGGCGAACCCGCCGTGATGGAAGAACTGAGGGAGAATGGGCGGAGGGTCAGGTAGGTCGCTTCGACAAGGGACGACCAGAATGAAACGAAAACCGCCGCGGTGAGTGCGACATAGACTACGACCGAGACCAATTCCTGTTGCTCTTGACTCCCGCCGCTCCGCTCAGCTTACGACCGTGCCTATCTTCTCGCCGTGGATCGCTCTTATCACGCCCCTGGGATCTGCGCCGTTAAGCACTACAAGCTTCACCCTTGATTCGACGAGTTGGTCGACGGCCACCGGGTCGACGATGCTGTGGATTCCCGGCCTGTGTGAGCCACCTAGAATCTGCTTCATTTTCTCGTAGGTCAGCCTATCGAGTTTCTTCGCCTTCTTGTTGACCCTCGGATCCTCGGTGTAGATGCCGTTTTGGTCTGAGGCCTTAACCAAGATGTCCGCCCTCCACTTCGCGGCCACTATGGCCGCCACGGTGTCGGTTGTAATGCCTGGCTTCAGGCCTCCCATCACGGCCACCCTGTTCCTCGCGAGGCGTTGGAGCATGCCGTCGATTGATGTGGGGACGCTGCTCACGCCTCCTAGCTTCATGGCCACAAGCCGGGCATTCAGCCTTGACGCATGGATTGCCACGGTGTCCTGCTGGTACGTCGAGAGACCCATGGCCTCAGCAGACCTGATGTATTCGCGGGAGATCTCGCCGCCACCGACGACGACCGCGACGGAGTGCCCCTCGAAATTGAGGTCCGCAATCACCTCGGCGTAGGCGTTGACGACCTTTGCGGAGGGGGGAGAGCCCAGCACCGAGCCGCCGATTCGTAGCACAGCCTTCATTATTGCAAGTCCTCGCCTGGGCGCTATTAGGGAGTGATAGGTTTTATAAATGGGTCAGGAAGATTTTTTGAGCATTCGAATGTCTGCTGCCTCCTTCAAAGCGACAGTTTCTTCGGCCTGACGTAGAGGTAGCTCTGCATTGTCAAAGACCGACTCAGTCAGGCTATACAAGGTAAGGAAGCTCATTTCAGAGCTCAGCAACAAGGAAGGGAGGGGGACAGAGCTCGTCTCCCTATACATTCCCCCCAAGAAGCCCATCCATGAGGCTATCGCAAACCTGAGGGAGGAATGGGGGACCGCAGGGAACATCAAGTCTGACACCACCAGGAACCACGTACAGGACGCTCTCACCAAGGCGATGCAGAGGCTCAAGCTCTACAGGGCTGCGCCGGACACGGGCCTCGTGATCTTCTCCGGGGCCCTTCCGACCAACGGCCCGGGGAGCGAAGTAGTCAATGTGTGGGAGATCGTGCCGCCGAAGCCAGTCACCCAGTACCTTTACCAGTGCGACGACCACTTCCATGTCGAATGGCTCAGGGACATGCTGAGGGAGGAGAAGGTCTATGGAATCCTAGCCATAGATTCAAGCGATGTAGGAATGGGGATTCTCAGCGGGGACAGGCTGGAGATAGCTGACGTGCTTACCTCAGGCATCTCCGGGAAGACGAGGAAGGGGGGCCAATCCGCCAGGAGGTACGAGCGCGGGCGGGAGATGGAGTTGACCTACTACTTCAACAGAGTAGGGGAGCATGCAACGCGGATTTTCATAGACAATAACAAGGTCACGGGCCTGCTGGTCGGAGGCCCAGGGCCCACCAAGGACGAGTTCCTGAAGGGGGGGTACCTGCATTATGAGCTGCAGAAGAAGATTCTCGCTGTCCTCGACCTAGGATACTCCGGGCGGGAAGGGGTGAGGGAGCTCGTGGAGAAGGGTTCGGACGTGCTGAAGGATGTTCGCCTGATTGAGGAGAAGCGCCTCGTCCAGAAGTTCCTCGCAGAAGTGAATAAACAGGCGGGACTGGCGCTCTACGGCCTCCCAAGGGTGATGGATGCTCTTCAGAAAGCGAGTGCCGAAGTGGTCCTTGTCTCCGACGATCTCGACATGGTGAGGATTGACGCCGCATGCAAGAAGTGCGGTACTGTCAAGTCAGAGACGGTCACGGCGGCGAAGAAGATCCAGCAACGCCAGGAGATGACGTCCACTCCCTGCACGAAATGCGGGGCGACGGACTACGATGTAGTGGAGAGGGACCTTGTGGACGTGCTCGAAGAGCTCGCCTTCCAGGTGGGGTCGAAGGTCGAGGTGATTTCATCAGGTACAGAAGAGGGGAGCATGTTCAAGAGCTTCGGTGGCGTCGGCGCAATCCTGAGGTACAGGAGTTAGGTCACTGCCTCGTCCCGAGCCTCAACCAGAGGTCGCCCATCTGTTCGTATGATACCAAGCCCCCCAGCTATTGACAACCAATGTTTTTGAACGTGGGGTCCGAAAAGCGAGGTGAGCAGGGCAGTCCGTGACCGAATCAGCCAAGCAGCCGCCGCAGCAGCCTTCTGCTCCCCTCGAAAAGCGGACGAAGGGGATGGTCGATGCGGAGTTGAAGGGGAACACTCTCCGGGTGTACGTCTACGCCCTTAAGAAGCGCAGAGTGGGAGTGAGGGAGGTCCAGAGGGCCCTCCTGATGTCTAATCCCTCCCTGGCACAGTATCACCTGAACAAGCTGAAGGACCTTGGGCTTGTTTCAGAGAACAACGGGGAATACGAGGTAGTAGGAGAGGTGAAGGTGGATGTGATGAGGGACTTCCTTCGTCTTGGAACCCTGATCGTACCTAGATTCGTTTTCTATGCAGTGGTTTTCACTGTATTCGCGGTCTACCTTGCCTACGTCGGGTACCCCTACTTCGGAGCCGTGCCTGTGGTCGAATGGTTCTCCGTCATTTTGGCAGTGGCGGCAGCCGCCTTCTGGTACGAGGCCGTGAGGGCATGGCGTTCAGCCCCCTCCCCCTGACGGCGCCAGTACACATGCAACTTTTTTTATCCTGCAAAGGGTGCCAGGAGTAGGCTAGTCTATGGTCATCCGAATAGGAATTATCGGGAAGACGAACGCGGGGAAGACGACTCTGTTCAATTCGATGACTCTCCTTTCGGGGGAAGTGTCGAATTATCCGTTCACAACGAAATCGCCGGAGACTGGTGTTGCAGACGTCGTTACGCTCTGCGTCCACAAGGAGTTCGGGGTCGCTGACAACCCTGCAAACTCGAAGTGCGAGGACGGCTGGAGGTTCATACCTGTCGAGGTCACAGACCTTCCCGGTCTGATCAAGGGAGCTTGGATGGGGAAGGGGTTGGGGAACCAGTTCCTCAGTGTTGCTGCGCAATCCGATGCGCTGCTGCACGTGGTGGACGCTTCGGGGAGCGTCGATAAGGACGGGAAGATATCAGAGCCCGGCACTGGAGACCCCATCGCAGATTTCGCGGACGTGGAACTGGAGCTAGTCCTCTGGTACACGAAGCTCTTCAATACGAACCTGCCGAAGATCTCGAAGCTTTCGAAGACGCCCGGCTACGGCATCCCCGCCGCCGTAGAGGAGGTAATGCATGGGATTGGGGTGAGGAAGGAGCACGTCATAGCCGCCCTGAAGGAAGCGATGCTCGAGGAGAAGCAGTTCGACTCGTGGAACGAGAAAGATATCCAGGACTTCTGCTGGTCTCTGCGCGAGTACTCGAAGCCGACGCTGCTGATCGCGAACAAGATGGATCTCCCGTTCGCTGCCGAGAACTTCCAGAAGCTCCGGGAGAAGTTCAAGGGACTCATCGTGGTCCCGACGAGTGGGGAGGCGGAACTCACTCTCAGGCGAGCTGAGGCCAAGGGGCTCATCAAGTACGTCCCCGGCGAGGAGCGGTTCGAGATTCTCAAGCCCCAAGATTTGAACGATGCCCAGAAGAGCGCGCTCGCCTACATTCGAAGGAAGGTCTTCGGGGAGTACCTTAGGACGGGCGTGCAGTTCGCGCTAAACTCTGTGACCTTCAAGCTGCTCAAGGAGAACGCTGTCTACCCGGTACATGATCCACAGAAGCTTTCCGACAAGAACGGTCGGATACTCCCTGATGTGTACCTCCTCCCCAGCGGGTCCACAGTGGAGGACTTGGCCAGGGACATACACACAGACCTGGTCAAGGGGCTCCTCTATGCCATTGACGTCAGGACGGGGCTGCATCTCCCGACCAATTACGTGCTCAGGGACAGGGACGTACTTTCGATAGTCTCAACGGCGAAAGAAGGCTAAGAAGGGCCTTGGAAGACCGGAACATCCGGTGGGGATAGATGCCGTATGGTGGGCCGCTGCTGTCTGACCTGGAGCTGAGGTACCCCTTCGCACCCAGGTCGAGGAAATTCTTCGAGTCCGTCCCTGTCGAGGAGGGGCTGGCCAGCAGGGAGGTGGTCGGGCAGACCGAAAGCAGGCTCCTGAGTTCCCTGGGGAGGGCGAAGTACGAGCCGCACATGTCTGAGCTGGTCGAGTTCTCCAGTTTCTTCGCAGCTGCCTTGGTTGCCAGCCAAGACCCAGTACTGACGTCGAGGTTCTCCAAGAAGGAGGCCGAGAGGGCGAAGGAGTTCTTCCTGAGTGAGGAGCCGGAGGCGAAGGCGGAGATCATGGGGGAATGCTTCGGCACCGCTCCATCGCTGGACGATGCTGCGGACGGACGGGCCAGATACTCTATGCCCTTCGATAGATATCTCTCGCTGGTCTCGAAGTACGAGCTCACCAGGAACCCGAAGTGGAAACTGGCAAGGCAGGAGCTTGAAAGAGGGATTGTCTACATGAGCGACAACATGCTCAACGACCTTTTCGGGGACTCGGCGCTCGCCGCCATCGCCGAAGGGGTGAGGAACCTGCGAAGGGGTCAGTTCCCCAAGCAGCTGCTAGGGGTCAAGGTTGACGTGATGCAGTATGTGCCTTCTCCGAAGCCAAGGACTAACAAGGGGTACTTCTACGTAGAAGATCTCCTGGCGCACCCAGTTTCCGATGGTAGGCACAGATTGGTGTGGCTGGTCCTGGCACCTTACTTGGTGAACGTCAAGAAGCTCGACGACGAGATGGCCATTGAGAGAATCAGGGCGTTCGTCGCAGCGGCTGGTGAGACGAGCGCAATGAAGCGGTTCGTCGAATACAATGTGCGCAGGGCTAGAAGAAACGGACTCCTCCCTCCTACGTTCTCGACCCTCAAGACGGAACACCCGGATATCTACTGGCTTCTGCCCAAGGAGGTCATTGCGGGAGAGGCCGCGAAGAAAAGCAACTCATAGTAACTCATACGTCCTCTGGATCACGGCGACGTTCCTAGACTGGAGGAGGGGAGCTGGTGACTGATTCTCCGAGAGCGATCGACAGGAGCTAGACCCGCAGTTCCATTGATGGCTTAAATCAACCAGTGTGGAGGCTCTGAATTGGCGGGTGAGTGACTTCCACCCGATCCGCCTTACAAATCCCGGTGTGGGAGGAATTGAGCAACAAGAGAACCTGGACAACGCGTAATGTGGCACTTGCAGCGCTGCTGGCCGCCTTGTACGGCGCCTATGTTCTCTACTTCGGTTTCATCAGCTTCGGCCCTCTACAGTTTAGGCTCGTAGACGCCCTGCTTCCGCTCTCAATCCTGTTCGGTCCTCCCGCAATAGTGGGTGTGACAGTTGGATGCTTCATTGGCAATGCGCTTGGACCCAATCTTGGGGTGGTGGACATCGTAGGAGGTCCTACGGCTAATCTCCTTGCCGCAACCCTCGCCTGGGGCATCACGAGGAAGAAGTTCCGAGGAGACTGGATGCTGGCAATCACCCTCGAGATAGCGGTGGTTGCCGTGATTGTAGGGACCTACGTAGTAGTCCTCGCCGGAGCGCCCGGGGTCCCCTTCTGGGTCGGGTGGGTCGAATTTCTTGGGAGTGAAATTGTGCCCATCGGCATTGTTGGTTACCCCCTCCTCAAAGCAGCCGACAGGGCTACCTCCAGAAACCCCGTTTTGCGGACCCAAAACCCCTCTTAACCTAATATACTCTCTCATGGGACAGCCTGCATCGTTTGCAGCCACAGTTCTCAGCGAAGCTTGAAGCAACCTCCTGGGACCCAAAGCTAGAGGCTGAGATGAGACAGGTCTGGGACATAGAGAGGAGAATCTTCGATTTCAAACTCGCAAACAGTAAAAATCGTAACTTCGTGGTCGACACCCCTCCCCCCTACCCTTCGGGGAAGCCCTGGCATCCAGGAGCCCTGACTCAGTACACTCAGATTGACATGACGGCGAGGGCAGCGAGGATGAGAGGGCTGGATGTTCTCTATCCGGTAGGAATCGACAGGAACGGGCTCCCGGTGGAGATTTTCGCCGAAAGGAAGTACAGGGTGCAGATGCGGAAGACCCCGCGGGAGGAATTCATCAACCTCTGCAAGCACGCGCTGGACGACTTGGAGGCGTACATGGTCGGCCTCATGAAGACCCTTGGGATTTCGGGAGACTATTACAACAAGTACAGGACCGATTCCGAAGAATACAGGAAGCTCACACAGTGGTCCTTCATCGAGCTATGGAAGAAGGGGCTCATCTATCTGGCGAATAGGCCCAACAACTACTGCATAGACTGTAACACCACCATCGCAGATGCCGAAATCGAGTATGAAGAGCTCCCAACCTTCTTGGTGACGAATATCTTCAGGGTGAAGGAGAGCAGGACGGAGCTGCCGGTAGCGACCACGCGCCCTGAGCTGCTGGCCGCATGCCAGATGTTGGTTGTGAATCCGGCGGACGGGAGGTACAAGAAGTACATCGGCAAGACTGCGATTGTTCCGATTTACAACAGGGAGGTGCCAATCAGGGGGCACAAGAGCGTGGACCCCAAGTTCGGCAGTGGTGTGGTGATGGTGTGCAGCTATGGGGACCTCAATGACGTCATGCTGTTCAGGGAGTTCAAGCTGAAGGAGATTGTAGCCGTGGACATGGACGGGAAGATGACAGGAGTGGCAGGCAAGTACGCCGGGATTGCGATAAAGGATGCCAGGTCCCAGATTATTCAGGACCTGCAGGAGATGGGGGTCGCCACGAAGGTGGAGCAGATCCAGCACAGGACCCCACTCTGCGAGAGGAGCCACACCCCAATCGAAATCATCCCCATGGAGGAGTACTACCTCAAACAGCTCGAGTTCAAGCCTGCACTAAAGAAGATCGCCAGGAAGATTGAATTTCATCCGGAGATGCATCGTCAGATACTTCTCGATTGGATTGACGTGCTCACCACGGACTATCCGATATCCAGGCGCAGATACTACGCCACGGAAATCCCGGTCTGGTACTGCAGCAAGTGCAACACGCCCCACCTCCCCAAGCCCGGGGTCTACTACAGGCCCTGGAGAGACGAGGCCCCCTTCAAGAAGTGCAAGAAGTGCGGGAACACGAAGTTCATCGGCGAGACGAGGACGTTCGACACCTGGATGGACTCAAGCCTCTCCCCGCTATACATCTCGAAATACCTGAAGGGGGGTAAGTTCAGCGGTTTGACGTACCCGGCCACCATCAGGATGCAGGGGAAGGACATAGTGAGGACGTGGCTCTACTACACGCTTTTGAAGTGCTACCAACTCACGGGGAAAGAGCCCTTCAGGCACGCCTGGATCGGAGGGCTGGGCCAGGACGTCCAGGGGAGGGCCATGAGGAAGAGCCTTGGGAACTTCGTGGACCCGGAGCCGATCCTGGTGAGATACGGGGCAGACGCCTTCAGGTTCTGGGGAGCTTCTGAAGCCGGGCTCGGGTACGACTTCCGTTTCAGCGAAGAGAGGATAGCGGGATCAGGGAAGTTCCTGACCAAGTTCTGGAACACCTGCAGGTTCATCAGCTCGTTCCCCATGCCGGATAGGGCTGAGCTTACCTGGACTGACAAGTGGATGCTCAACGAGCTCGGCAAGCTGACCCAGGAGTGCGTAGAGGCATACGAGCGCTTCGACGTATTCACAGTGTCGACGAAGGTCAGGGAGTTCCTATGGAATGTTTTCGCCTCCAATTACCTCGAAATGGCGAAGGGGAGGGCCTATGGGGACGGCGTTACCAGGGAGGAACAGGAGGCGGCCTGGTACACGCTGCATATGGTGGTAAAGAGCATGCTGCTGCTCCTGGCGCCAATCATCCCCTATATGACGGACTATGTGTG
>Ga0187769_10000251_pt1 | contig 29440 bp, 23 predicted proteins | sample 0116_SJ02_MP02_1_FD_133140 | JGI IMG/M metagenome (GOLD analysis project Ga0187769, IMG submission 133140) | Tropical peat soil microbial communities from peatlands in Department of Meta, Colombia - 0116_SJ02_MP02_10_MG | ecosystem: Environmental > Terrestrial > Soil > Wetlands > Peat | place... | reverse complement strand
CGGGGCGCGAGCTTTCTCGCCAGCCGAATCATCGCGGGCGATTGATCGATGCCCAGTACATCGTATCCGGTGCGACTGAGCACTGCGGCCCAACGTCCGCTGCCGCATCCCAAATCGACGATCAGACCTTGCGCGATGCCGTAGTTCACAAGAATCTGCTGGAGTCCCGGCGCGGCGCCGAGTGCATACTCGCGAAAGCCAGCGTCGTGGATATACGCCAAGTCTTGTAAATATCCACGCACGTCTTAATCAGATCCGCCGCTCGATATGGGGAAAATCCAGCCAGACTTTTACACCGCAGAAGTGTGAGCCTTCGGTGCAGATGGGTGTAGAAATTCCGGCGCGGAGAAAGCAGGGGGGGCCGATGTAGCGTGCAAGTTCGGGAAATGCCGTGCGCACCTGTTCGACCTCCTCGATCGAAGCCTGATAAATCTCCTCTTGGGCGTTGAAACATGTCCGCATCGTCCACTTGTGCAACAGGTGTAGTAGCGAGCCTGATTCCACCAGGCGAATCGTCTTCGCATTCGGCGACAGATACAGCGCCAACTCGCGTGGCACGCCGCGGTCGAGTAGCTCGTTTTTCGCGGCCCACGCTTCTTCCATCGCCTGCTGAAAAACCTCCAGCGCGCGGGGATTTTGGCGGACGAGCATCGGCGTGAGGTAATCACAGGAACGCGAATCAGCGAGCGTGAGCAGCGGGCGCGAACCCGGCACCATGCGGTGCCGCTGGTCCTGGCTGTCGGCGGTATGGCTGATCTTCTTGGCAAACGTAAAATGCGCGTGTTCAAGAGCGCGCATCATCGGTGCATGCACGCCAACGTTGAGCGTCTCAAGGCGGTACGGATTGCGAGCGGGATTCAGCATCCGGTCAAGTGCCTCCGCCTCGCTACATTCCGCCGCTGTCAAGCCCATCACAGCGCGATAGGCCTCGGCCATCGCCGGGATCCCCCGCGCGGAGTAGTCAATGAGCTTCGATGTCCGCCCCGCGAGTCCGGTGTCGAACTCTCGTCGAAACGCTTCACCGTCGCCCCCAAGCTCCTGCATCTCGGGGACACTCTCGATCGGTTCGTTGCCAAAACGGTCGAAGAACTGTGGATCGATTTCACGAACTCGCGCGACCATCTCGCCAATCACGTAGAGCGCTTCGGTCGGCGTGTCGCTTGCCGCGCACATCCGCCACAATCGAAACAGTACGATTCCTGACAGCGTGTGAACCATCGTGGTAAACGCTGCAACCGGTAGTACATACCGCGCCACTTCGATGGCACGCTTCTCCGATTGCCGCTCCACTTTTTGTACGCGCTTGGCATGTGACGAGGGGCTCACGTGCCAGATGTCATTGAGGATGGCGCGGGCCGTCGGCTCGAGCATACGGGTCATGTCGCGGTAGTGCGCCCACAAGCGCGCAACGGCCTTTTCGTAGATCGATCGCTCGGCGGGGCCAAATCGGGGGCTCTCGGCCGGAACATACGCCTGCGCGCGGTCGAGCCGCACGTAGCGTTGACTCTGCTGTTCGGAGTTGTAAAAAGGATGGGCGTGCAGAAACGACCACACGAATTGCCGGCTCACATTTTCAAGCCCAAATTCGAAGTGCGCGTGCTGGTAAACGGTGTGATGCCCGCCGAAGTACGTCCCCGAACCGATCGTGACCCGTTGCTTTTCCGTGATTTCGTCGGGGCTAACAAGATGCGGCGAATAACACGTCCGTGCCGCTGCGATCGCGGAGTCAAAGGGATGCGCAAACGAGTTGCGCAAGGTGACGCGAGGCGCAGCCGTCTCAACCAGGGAGTTGCGGGATGCGTCCGGTAGAGAGGTCCATTGCGTGGCCATCTTCCCACATTCTACACCGAGGCGCCTGGTTGCCACCGCCTGAGGGACGGCTACTTCTTGGCGGCCTTCTCGGCGTATTTCTTCTGGAAGCGCTCGACGCGCCCGGCCGTGTCCACCAGCTTCTGCTTACCCGTAAAAAAAGGGTGGCAATTCGAACAGATTTCCACGCGAATCATGGGACCCTTGAAGGTCGAACGTGTCTCAAACGTGTTCCCACAGGCGCAGTGGACGGTGACGGGGTGGTAGTCCGGATGAATTCCTTCTCGCATTGAAAGACTCCTGTCTGCTGGCCGGTCTGCGCGAACAGCACACCTTTCGCGTCGCTAGGCCAGCGGGGAAAACCGATTATAGCCGAAAACGAGTTCGGTTGGAACGAAAACGAACCTCAAGAGCCGCCAAAAAGCAGGGGCATTCCCAGCTTCGATCGGTAATTGGGCCTGTATCGCTCGGTGTTGTATAGCTTGGCGAGGTCGACCTTACGGGCGCCGGTGGACAAAGCGGTCAGTGGCGCGTCGGCATAGCAACCGTTTTGGATCGCCACCATCTTTCCGCTGACGCCATCGCGAATCAGGTCCACGGCAATATTGGCAAAGCTAATACTCACGAGCTGGTCGATCGAATCGGGTTCCCCGCTGCGCAAGTCGTAGGTGAGATCGCTGACCATCGTCTCCTCCCCCGTACGGCGATGCACTTCCTCTGCAAGAGCATGACCGATGTCAGCCTTCTTGCGGTGACCGTATGCGTCTGCTTCGCCGTACTCTTTCACTTCACCGCCTGTCCAGATCGCTCCCTCCGACACAACGATGAGCGAGTAGTTGCTCGGATTGATGGCCTTGTCCTCCATCAGCAGTTTGCAAAGTCGATCGAGATCAAATGGGTACTCGGGGATGAGGCAGCGTTCGGACGTGACGTAGGCCGTGTACAGCGCTGTAAAGCCGGCGTCCCGGCCAAAGATGCGAAAGATGCCGATGCGCTCGTGCGAGCCGATAGTGGTTCGCTGGCGGCTAATCGATTGCTTCGCGCGCGTCACAGCTGTCGAGAAGCCAATACAGTATTCAGTGCCTTTCACATCATTGTCCATCGTCTTCGGTATGGCGATCACCGGAAATCCAGCGGCAGAAAGAACCGAAGCAAAGCTCAAAGTGTCGTCCCCTCCGATCGCCACAAGACACCCAATTCCGAGCTGTTCCAGGTTCTCAATCACGATCGGAGTGAAATCATAGTACTTGCCGTCAAAGGGGAGCTGTTTGAGGGTGCTACTGGCAAGGTGCTTCGGTACGCTGGCTTCGGAGATACAGCGGGGGTTGGTCCGCGAGGTATGCAGCACTGTGCCGCCGCTTCGGTCGATCGTACGCGTGTTCTCGCGGTTCAGTTCACGTACATAGGTAGAATCCTCCGGGCCGATCATCTGCACGAGACTCTCCCAACCCCTGCGAAGTCCGATCACGTGCCGCCCGGTTTCACTCGATCCGTACACGACGGATTTGATCACCGGGTTCAGCCCGGGAACGTCACCCCCGCCGGTCAGAATGCCGATCTTGTTGTTGGCCGCCACCATCGGTCCCTTCTGCCACAGTATCCTCTCTAATTGTGCTTAGGTTCCTGGCGCAACGCAATGCGGGTAGCTAAAGTGCCGGGAAACACCGAGACGGAGGGTTCTGATTCCTGTAATCTGTTTCCGATACCCTCACTGTGTTCGAGATTCGATTCAAGGAGACTCGGCATGCGTCGCGCCGGTTGGTTCCTCATCTGGAGTTGCATCTGCCTTTTGGCCGTACCGGCGCTCGGGGCCGCGAAACTCGAGATCTACTTTATCGACGTAGAGGGTGGGCAATCGACATTGATCGTCGACCCAGAGGGTGAGTCCCTGCTCATCGACACCGGCTGGCCCGATTCAAATCATCGCGACGCGGACCGCATCCTGGCTGCGGCGAAGGCAGCGAACATCAACCACATCGACTACCTCATCCTCACACACTATCATTCCGACCACGCAGGCGGCGTCGAGCAACTGGCGAGCCGTATCCCCATCTCAACCTTCGCCGACCACGGACCCAATATGGAGCCCACGTCGGAAACGAGCGCCAACTACGCAACGTATCTGAACGTGGTGGGAGACTCCCAGCGCTTGATTTTGAAGCCCGGCGACACTCTTCCCCTCCGAGGCATGCGTGTAGAGGTGCTGACATCGGCGGGCAAAGAGATCACGACGCCCCTGCCGGGAGCAGGGGAGCCGAATCCCCTTTGCCCTACGCTGCCGCCCGCTCCCGCCGATTTAAGCGAGAACTCCCGTTCGGTGGGCGTGCTGCTCACCTACGGCCAGTTCCGGTTTATCGATCTCGGCGACCTGACAACTCGAGGAGAACTTGGCCTGGCCTGTCCGCGCAACCTAGTCGGCAGAGTCGATCTCTACTTGACGACACATCACGGAACCGCGCACCCGGGCAGCGGGGATTCCTCGAACGCGCGGGAGATCGTGGACGCACTCCGGCCGCGCGTGGCCATCATGAACAATGGCGCGATCAAGGGTGGGCATCCTGTGGCTTGGCAGATCGTGCACGACTCGCCTGGTCTTGAGGATCTGTGGCAGCTACATTATGCGGTGATGTCGGACAAGGATCACAATGCCGCGGACCCTTTCCTCGCCAACACGGAGACGAGCGACGACGGGCATTACATCGAAGTCTTGGCCGAGCCCAACGGCACGTTCACGGTGATCAACTCTCGAAACAATTTCCAGAAGACCTACAAGAAATAGCCGAAGCTCAGGAATCGATTCGCGCGAGTTCCTCCACAAAATCCTGGTGCAGGCCGCGCGGCAAAATGTGCGCGCTCACAATGCGCCGAACGAGCTCGATGTTGTCCCGGGAATTCGCATACGCGCAGTTGACGTCTCGGATGGAAATGCCGTCCGGCTGCGTGCTGATTTTCTCAATCGCGTCCCCACGATTCACAAGGCCCTGCTCTACAACAGAAAAATAGATGCCTGAGCGGCCGCTGGCGAGGAATCGTTTGACCATGTCGTCGCGCCCGAAGCGGATCCCGAGCTTGTAGCACGGCATACGCGGCTGAGTCACTTTGACCACCGCCTGTCCCATCCGATAGACATCGCCGATCAAAGCATCCTCTTCCCGCAAACCCTCCGTGGTCACATTCTCGCCGAAGTGGCCCCAGGTGAAATCTACCTCGGGCAATTGCTGGCGCCAGTAGGCGCAGTGTTCAGACGCATAGGCATAGAGGGCCTTGTTTGCTCCGCCGTGAACCTGCAGGTCGGCTTGACGGTCGCCATTCAAGTTGAGCCGATAGAGCATCAAAGGGCCGTCCACCGGCGACTTGAAGATCGCTGTCATGACCTCACCATCGTGAGAAAGAACCCTGCGGGGCAGGCCGACATTGAGAGACAAAATTTTCACGGCCGGCAATCCAAAACGGCCGCGCCGTTGACCCGGTCACCTTTCAGGTCCTGGAGTGCGCGATTGGCTTCGCGGAGGGGGAAAATCGTCACTTGCGTACGGATGGGAATTTCCGCTGCGACGCGAAGAAAGTCTTCACCATCGATCCGCGTATTGTTGGCTACGCTGCGAATCACGCGCTCTTGATACAGCAGACTGTAATCGATTGATGGAATGGGGCTCATGTGGATCCCGCCCAAAACGAGAACCCCTCCCTTCTTGAGAGCGCGCAGTGCGGGCGGCACCAACTCTCCCGCCGGCGCGAAGATGATGGCGGCGTCGAGCTTTTGGGGAGGTTCGGCCGCTGCCTCGTCGGCCCAGACGGCACCGAGCGCAAGGGCTAGCTGCTGGTGTTTGGCGCCCCGCGTGCAAGCATACACTTCAACTCCCCAGTGGCGTGCCACCTGAATGGCCACGTGCGCTGCCGCGCCGAAGCCGTAAAAGGCGAGACGGCCCCCGCGCTGTACCCCCGAAAGTCGCAGCGAGCGAAAGCCGATGATCCCAGCGCACAGCAGCGGCGCCGCGGCGTCATCGGAGAAATTCTCCGGTATCCCATAGACGAAATCTTCTGCGGCGAGCGCATACTCCGCATAACCGCCGTCCACGGTGTAGCCGGTGAAGTCAGGATCATCGCAAAGATTTTCCCTGCCCGCACGGCAGTACTCGCAGGATTGGTCGGTATGGTGCAGCCACGCGATCCCAACTCGTGCGCCGAGTTTAAAGCGTCGCGCGCCTTCGCCGAGTTTCTCAACGACCCCTACCACTTGATGCCCGGGAATCACCGGAGACTTGCGCGGCGGCAGTTCGCCTTCGACCACATGAAGATCGGTGCGGCAGACCCCGCACATCTTGACGCGCACCAGAATCTCTCGAGGGCCTGGCTCCGGGCGTGGCGTATCAGCGAAATCGAGCGGACCCGTCTCGACGGTCGCCGGGGAATGGAGCAGGCAGGCCTTCATCCCGCGACCTCGGTTCGAAGGCTCGGCTTCAGTCCTGCTTCTTCTGCCACACCCAGCGCCACGGCGGACCAATCCAAATCTCCTCGGCCTTTCGCTACAGCGGAGAGCCATCGGTCGTGCAGCAGGCTGGCCATGGGTAGCGGAGTCACGCTGTCGGCAGCCGTCTCGAGAACCAGGTTGATGTCTTTAAGGCCGAGCGCGAGTCGGAAGCCGGCAGGTTCAAAATTTTGCTCGGCAATGAGCTTCGCGTAGCCTCGATGGAGCGGAGAAAACTTGCCGACCATGTCGGCGACAGCACTCTTGCTGACGCCGTTCTTTTCGGCAAAGACCATGAGTTCGGCAAGGGCTTCAATCGTGGACGCGATCAGGAAATTGCCGCAGAGCTTCACAACATTGGCGGCGCCCGGTTCTTCGCCAAAATGCAAGTCGCCCTGGCCGATGGCTTCAAAGATTGGCTTGGCACGCGTGCACGCCGCGGCTGGGCCAGATGTACAAACCCAGAGCTTTCGTTCCGCGGCAGCCTCCGGCCGTCCAAAAACGGGTGAGGCAAGGTATGTGACTTTGTGTTTTGCGTGATGCGCGGAAAGACGGCGTGCCGTGGCAGGCGCGATCGTGCTGAGCGAAATATGCATTCCGCCAGCGCCCAGCCGTTCCACAAAGGATTTGGGCGGAAAACAGAGGTCTTCGAGAGCACGATCATCGGCAAGCATCGTGAGCACGATTCCGCCGGGCGAGGCCACCTCCGCCGCAGTTTCCACGCCGAGCGCGCCCTTCGCTACAACACGAGTCATTTTAGAGGGCGTGCGGTTGTAGACTCGCAATCCGTACCCGGCCGCCAGAAGATTCAGGGCGATCGGCTCGCCCATGTTGCCCAAGCCGATAAAACCAAGAGTCTCCGCCATATCCATCACCTCGTTGGCTTTTGCGAGCCGATGGCCAGAAGGCACCCAGACGCGAAGGCCATCTCGCTGAAACAGTGGGCCATTCTAGCAGACGTCGCCTCCAACCAGCTGCCCCACTCGGTCCGCAAAATCCAGGATTACAGCGAGAAGAGTCGCTCCGCATTGGTTTGATACAGCTTTTTTTTGTCGGAATCGCCGATCGGAAGGTTGTCGGTAACTTGCACCTCGTCGGGGACGAATTGGTAGGGATAGTCCATGGCATACAGCACGCGGTCCACGCCCAAAACGGACAGCGCGTAGAGGATGGGGGGTTGCCAGGCCATGCCGCTGGTGGTGACGTGGAGATTGTTTCTCAAGTAGTCGCTGGGTTTTCCTTCGAGCTTCGGCACATTCGCGTAACGATGGTTCGAGACCAGGCGTTGATGCATGAAATCGATGCGGAAGAACCAGTACGGGAGGCCTTCGCCGAGATGGCCGATTACCATCTGCAAAGCGGGGAAGCGGTCGAAGACACCTGCGAACACGATCCGCAGGATGTGGAGGCTGGTTTCCACGGCGAAGCCAAAAACGGCTCCATCGAGGCCGCGATCAAGAAACGGCCCGACCATTCGGGGTGAAGGCGTGTTGGGATGCAAATAGATGGGTACGCGCAGCGATTCAGCTGCCTCGAAAATCTCCCAGAATTTGGGATCGTCGAGATACTCGCCGCGTGTGTGGGAGTTGACGATCGCTCCTTTCAGGCCCAGCGATTTCACGGCTCGCTCTAACTCTTTGGCGGCGGCAGGCGGATTCTGCGGAGCGATCGCGGCGAGACCCGCGAAGCGGTCTGGATGCTTGCCAATGGCCTCGGCGAGCTGATCGTTGAAGGAGGTAGCAAGCGGGACGGCGGTGGCGGCGTCAAAAATCTGGACGCCAGGCGAGGTGATGGAAACAATCTGCTTGGCGATGCCGGTTGCGTTCATATCCCGGATCCGACGCTCCCCGAGGTCCTGCATCTGTTCGCGAATCTCGACCAGGCGCGGACCGGAGTTCGTAAGATAGAAGCGCATGAAGCTCTCAAAGCCGGGATCGTTGTGTGAGCCGTTGTCGAGGAGCGCGCGATATAGCGTGATGAGCTCCGGAGGAGCGTAGGCTTCCTCCGTGGCAATGCGGAGGTAGGAGGGATGGGCCATTTTGTGCTTGCGCGGAGCGAATTAGACGAGTCGGAAGTCAGCTCGGTCAACCCCGCAAAACTGGGTGATGAAACGATGAATCCCGGTCGTTTTGTTTACGCCCAGCTGTAGCCTTGAGTAGCGAGCGGCAGTGAACGGACGCGTTTGCCGGTGGCCGTGAAGATGGCGTTCGTAATCGCCGGAATCATCGGCGGCAATCCAGGCTCGCCGAGACCGGTAGGCGGATTATCCGTCTTCAGGAAGAAGACATCGATATCGGCTGGAGCTTGCGTCAGACGCAACGGCGGATACTGATGAAAGTTGCTCTGCATGGCTCGACCGCCCTCGATGGTGATCTCGTAACCCATGGCGTGACTCATTCCCTCAATTATCGCACCCTGCGTGATGTTCTGAGCGGCCCCAGGATTGATGATCTGGCTGCCGATATCGGCGACGACCCAGGCCTTGTGGACCTTCACACGGTTGCCTTTGCTAACGGAGACTTCGGCCACTTCGGCAAAGTAGCCGCGATGGCTGAAGTGGAAGGCCACGCCCATCGCCGTATCCTTCGGGAGTTTGTTCGTGCCCCAGCCGGACCTTTCGGCGACCCTCTCGAGGACGCCGCGCATGCGGGCCGCGTCAAATGCTACCGGCGCAAAGGCCACGGGGGTTCCAGGTGGTGGAGCAGCGGGGGGCAAGGGTGTCGCCGCCAGCAAATCCAGACGGAATTGGACCGGATCTTTGCCTGCTGCGTGCGCAAGCTCGTCGATAAACGACTGCATCACAAATGCGATGGCGTTGCTTCCAGGAGCGCGCATCGCACCCATGGGAACACCGCACGGCATCATGGACGCAAGTTGCGAGAAATTCGGAATGAAGCGCGCGGGGAATTCCTCGCCCGACAGTCCCGCGCTCTGCGCGAAACGGCCATTCTCGCCGAATGTGACGAAGTGATTGCGCCAGGCAATAATCTTGCCGTTGGTGTCGAGACCGGCTTTCAAGAAGTGGAAACCCGCAGGCCGGTAGAAATCGTGAGCCATATCCTGCTCGCGTGTCCAGAGCAGCTTCACCGGCACGCCCACCTGCTTGGCGATGACAGCAGCCTCCACCATGTAGTCATCCGTCAGGCGCCGACCGAAGCCTCCGCCAATGCGAGTCAGATGAACGGTGATATCTTTTTGATCGATCCCGAGCGCCTTCGCAATCTGAGCCACTCCATTCGCAGGCGTTTGACTCGGCGCCCACACCTCGAGCTTGCCATCCTTAAAAGAGGCGGAGCAGTTTTGTGGCTCAAGGGGCACGTGCGACAGGAAGGGATAGGAATAGGCGGATTCGACGATTTTGGAAGCGCCGCCAAGAGCCGCGTCCACATCACCGTCCTTGCGCAGCGCTTGGCCGGGCTGCTTCTTCGCAAGGTCCACGGCGTTGCTCGCATAGCCCTGGCTGCTCTGTGCCGCTGTGGGGCCTTCGTCCCAGGTGACCTTGAGCGCCTTGTCCCTCGCGTAGCGGGCCTGATACCAACTGTCCGCCACGATGGCCACACCGCCCGCGAGCGCGCTCGGGTCCGGACCCGGCGCAACAATGAAGGCATGGCGGATACCAGGCAGCGCCTTGACCTCATCGAGGTTGGCGCTCGCAACTTTTCCTCCAAAGACGGGACACTTCTCGAAATTTGCATAGAGCATGCCCGGCATGGTGAAGTCGATGCCGAACAGCGGTTTTCCCGTGGCGATCTTGTGGATGTCTGGATTGGGCGTATTCTTCCCGATGATTCGATAGTCCTTCGGGTCTTTCATCTTGAGCGTCTTGGGATCGGGCGGCGCAAGCGTAGCCGCTTTGGCCGCGAGCTCGCCGTAGCTGGCCGACCTCTGGCTGGCCTGGTGGTGCACGCGGCCGGGAGTCGTGGTGCACTCCGATGCCGGTACGCCCCAGGTCTCGGCGGCAGCGGCGATCAGCATCTGACGTCCGCCGGCGCCAACCTGTCGCAGCGGGTCCCAGTTCATGGGCGTGGCGGTACTGCCCCCCGCAATTTGCAAACCGTATTTCGCGTTCAGATCGCCTTGCTCAATGCGCACGTCCTTCCAATCGACGTCAAGCTCCTCAGCGATCAGCATGGGCAGCATGGCCTTCACACCCTGGCCGATCTCGGGATTCTTGGCGATGATTGTGACCATGCCGTCCGACGCGATTGTGATGAACGAGGTCGGCAGCAGTGTCACGGGAGGCCCAAACTGCGCCAGCACCTTCGCGGCCGGCTCGATGTAGTAGGCGAGCATCATTCCGCCGCCGGCCAGAGCGGTCGCGCGCAAAAACGCGCGACGATTCATTGCGTGGGATTTCGTTGATTCGTTCGATTCGAATTTCGGCAATGTCGTGGCCACGGAAGCCTCCTTACGCCTTCTCGGACGCAATCAGATCTGCATGAATGGTTTCGGCCGATTTCGCGTTGATCTCGGCCGCGCGGTGAACGGCCTGACGGATGCGCAGGTAAGTGCCACAGCGGCAGATGTTGCCATCCATCGCAGCATCGATGTCCGCGTCGGCGGGATGGGGATTCTTGGCGAGCAAGGCCGCGGCCGACATCATCTGGCCGGCCTGGCAATAGCCGCACTGCGGCACATCGATCTCCTGCCAGGCAATCTGCACCGGATGGGTGCCATCTTCAGAAAGGCCCTCGAGCGTGGTGATGCGCTTCCCCGCGGCGCTTGAAACGGTCGTCGTACACGAGCGAGTAGCCTGGCCGTTGATGTGCACGGTACAGCAGCCGCACAGGGCCATTCCGCAACCGTACTTCGTGCCTTTCAAGTCGAGGATGTCTCGGATGACCCAAAGCAAGGGCGTGTCGGGGGGCACGTCGACGGTCACCGGGTGCCCATTCACGGTTAGTTTGTATGGCATGGATCCACCTCCGGCAGCACGGGGCTGGCGTAGCGGACAAGAACGGTAGCATCGGCCAAAGGGCGGTGTCAATCGTAGCGCCCAACACGTATGTGGTTTCCGATCAGGGGGTTGGAGGGGCGATAAGATGTGTACTTTCAAACTAAAGATCCGACTGATTCCGTATAAATACGCTCAGAAGGCGTTTGAGGTGACAACTGTACCACTCGTACCATTGGCGGTGTCTCTCGGCGCCGGCAAGCTAAGCGTACAGGAGGCACTGATGCTTTCCCCATCCATCCGAGGAGCTCTTTGTGGCTTAGTCGTGGGGACGCTGTTGGCTGCGATGCCGTGCTCGTCAGAGGGCCAAGCGGTATCGCCGAGCGGAGCAGTTGCAAGCATGTCCCAGACCTCTGCTTCAGAGTCATCGAGCGCTGCGGCCGATGACTCGGCCGGACAATCCATGTCGCTGGGCGATTTGGCGCGCATCATGCGCGCGAAGAAAGATAATGCGCCCAAGGCGGTCAAGGTGATCGACGACGAGAACTTGCCTCGAAACGGCGGTGGAATCAGCGTGGTCGGGAGCGGAGCGGCGGCTCGGGAAGGAGGCTCAATTGAAAAGATGACGCTGCTGGATTTTTGGGCGTCGTGGTGCGGTCCCTGCCGGGAATCCGTGCCAGACCTCAAAGCACTGCAAAGAACGTATGGAAGCGATCAACTCGAAGTCATCAGCGTCAACGAGGACACGAACGAAAACGCAGGGCGCCGGTTCGCCTCCGAGAGCGGAATGAATTGGGAAGTGCAGTTCGATCCAGAAGGCCAGACATCTCGCCAATACGGTGTGCGTGCCTTCCCGACCTTCATTTTGATGGACAGCAGCGGGCGGGAAGTGCAGCGCTTCGTGGGCGAAAACCGACAGGAACCGCTGGCCGGCCGCATCGCACCCTTTATGCCCAAAACACCTAAGGGAGACTCGTAAGCAGGATTCCGTACGGTCGGGCTCTCGGGCACGATCCTTTTAGAGAGCGGAACGAGACATCTGGTCGGCGATGTACTCGGCCTGGCGGATGGCCAATGCCACAATCGTCAGTGTGGGGTTTTCGCCGCCGCTTGACGTGAACTGACTTCCATCGGATACAAATAGGTTCTTGATGTCGTGCGTTTGTCCCCAGCGATTCACTACCCCGTCACGCGGATGGTCGGACATTCGAGCTGTACCCATGTTGTGAGTGGAGGGAAAAGGCGGCCGGAAAACGGTCCTTTTCGCACCGATGGATTGATAGAGCGCCTCCGCTTGCCCGACGGCGTGCCTTTGCATCACTAGGTCGTTCGGGTGGTCGTCGGAATGGACATTGGGAATCGGAAGGGCGTACTGATCCTTGCGGCTCGGATGGAGTGTGATGCGATTGGTCTCGCGCGCCAAGTCTTCACCAATTAGCCAGACGCCTGCGATGTTCGCGTAGCTATCGATGATGGAAGCACGATCGCGCCCCCACGCATTGGGAACGATATTCTGCGCAAAACTGGGCAAACCTTGCGGAAGCAACTCCATCTGATAGCCGCCGACGAAGCCGCGCCGGGTGTCCAGCCGCGCCTCATCCATCACGATTCCGGACTGCGCCGTACCTCGGTACATGTGGACGGGCTTGTCGAAGATGGCGAACACGGTTGAGGTCATGTGGCGCATGTAGTTTCTGCCAACTTGACCAGATGAGTTTGCGAGGCCGTGTGGAAACAGGTTCGATGAAGAGTTCAACAAAAGGCGGGGAGTTTCGATGGCGTTTCCCGCTACCGCGACCAGGCGGGCGCGCTGCCGGCTGATCGCGCCGGTGCGATCGGCGTAAACGACGCCCGTCACTTTGCCGGAGCTGTCGTGCTCGATGTGCAGAACCTGAGACTCGGGCCGGACTTCGGTCTTGCCGGTCGCTTCCGCCCGGGGAATTTCCGTATAGAGCGTCGACCACTTCGCCGCGAAGGTGCACCCCTGAATGCAGAACCCGGTCTGCTGGCACTGAGCGCGGCCATCGCGGGGCACGGAGTTAATCGCCATGTTCGTAGTCATAAACTGCGTGTAGCCCATCTTTTTCGCCCCGGCAAACAGCACCTTGCCGTGGTTGCTGACAGGGAGGCGCGGGATTCCGTGTGTTCCCGTGACACCCATTTTTAGCTCGGCGCGGTCGTAGTACGGCTCCATCTCTTTTAGGTCGATGGGCCAATCGAGCAGGTTGGCGCCGGCGATGGCGCCGTAGCGAGTGCGCGTTTTGAACTCATGCTCCTGAAAGCGCAAGGCGCAGGCGCCCCAATGCACGGTCGTGCCACCGACAAGCTTGCAGATCCAAGCCGGCAGATCGGGAGAAGTCTGGGCAACATACCACGACCCGGAGGCCGTGCGCGGATCGAGCCACGTGAACAGGCCGAACATGGCGTCTTCGTCATTCTGAAAATCGCTGAGTTCGATGCGCTTTCCTGCTTCCAGTACGACCGAGGAGATTCCCTTTTGTGCGAGCTCGTTTGCGAGCGTCCCACCGCCGGCCCCGGAGCCGATGATGACGACTACGGATGAATCGTTTAGATCAAATTTCCCAGGCATGCGGTCCTCATAGCCAGTTGAGATCGTCAAAGCCGCGATGAAGGTAGCCACCTTTGGCCGAAGACGGACCTTCGTAGCCGAACAAGGGCCAGACCTCCGGTTGGTTGTAGAGCGACACGATTGTGGTGGTGTAGACCTTGTGGAAGAAATCGGCAGAGGCGGACGGATCGAGTTGCATGCGCTGGATCAGCGGGACGCGCTTGGCTTCGTCCTCCACATCCGCATACGCCTTGCCGGCGGCCAAACGGGCCCACTCATTGAGTCTGCTGACCCCGAGCGCCAGCAGCTCGAGCGTAGCTCTGTCCTTCGCGGCTTCCTGCTCGAGAGGCTGGACGGCCCTCTCGTAGTAGGAGTCGTCGAGGCGGTCGTGGGGGAACAGGTCGCGCGTGAATTTCACAAGCGTCTGCACCTCTTCGGTTTGGAGGTTCCTCGGGGCCGCCGTGCGAACCTCTTGCGCCCGGGCAAGCACCGCTCCGCGGCTTGCGGCAACGGCCGCGACGGTTGCCGCGCCGCGAGTGAGAAAGCCGCGGCGGGAAAATCTTCGCGTCCAATGCAAAAGCTTCATTCTCTCGGTCCCCCTTGGCGGGCACACTATAATCCTTCGCCCCGCCGATGACCAGCCCAGCCCGTGGGGGCCCGAGCGCAAGCTATAATCCCAACGAAAAAGTGCAGCAAGGAGTCGCGTATGGCTAAGAAGAGCTTTGGAGAGCTGAGCGAACGCGAAATCCTGGCCCTCGCAATTCAGCTCGAGGAAGAAGACAGCCGCGTGTATGGCGATTTCGCGGAGGGATTACGTGAAAACTACCCCGCCACAGCCAACAGCTTCGACGAAATGGCGGCCGAAGAGTCGCGCCACCGACAAAGGCTGATTGAGATGTATCGCCAGCGTTTCGGCGATCATATTCTGCTCGTCCGTCGCCATGACGTGAAGGGATTCCTGGAGCGGCGGCCCGTTTGGCTGGTGCGCCCACTCGGCATCAATGCCGTTCGCAAACAAGTGGAGATTATGGAGGCGGAGACGCTGCGCTTCTATCAGCGGGCTTTGGAAAAAACGTCGGATGCCTCGACCCGATCTCTGCTAGGCGACTTGGCGGAGGTAGAGCGTCAGCACTTTAAGTTTGCCGAAACTCTGAAGCAAGAGCAGGCGGCTTCCGGAGCGCGCGCCGAGGAGGATCGCTCGAACCGCCGCATGTTCATGCTGCAGGTGATCCAGCCAGGCCTGGCGGGACTGATGGATGGGTCTGTCTCGACGCTGGCGCCGATCTTTGCGGCCGCCTTCGCCACCCATAAGAGCTGGGACGCGTTCCTGGTAGGCCTTGCGGCCTCTGTGGGCGCCGGAATTTCTATGGCTTTTGCCGAGGCGCTTTCTGACGACGGCTCGCTGACCGGACGCGGCCGCCCCATCATTCGAGGATCGGTCACTGGCCTGATGACCACCGCTGGCGGACTCGGACACACGTTGCCGTTCTTGATCGCAAGTTTTCACGTGGCGTTTTTCGTGGCGGTGCTCGTGGTCGCCGTGGAACTCGCCGTGATCAGTTACGTACGACATCGCTACATGGACACACCACTGTTTTCCTCCGCCCTTCAGGTGATTGTCGGGGGATCGCTGGTGTTTGCGGTCGGGATATGGATCGGAGGCCGCGGTTGATCCGGACAAAATCGAAAATCAGCTTGTCTCGCTGCCCGAGCGGACGGAGACTTCGGCACCGGCTTCGAACGTCGGCCGAGGGGCGCGGCGCATGGTCTCGATGAAGACACGCACAATTTCCGGATCGAACTGGTTGGCCGCGCACCGTTCCAGCTCAGCAAACGCATCCTCCGGCGTCCGCGCTTTCTTATAGGTGCGCTCCGAGGTGATCGTGTCGTAGGCGTCCGCAACAGCGATGACGCGCGCGCCATGCGGAATCTGCTCCCCTTCCAAACGCTTCGGATAGCCGGATCCATCGTAGAACTCGTGATGGTGGCGGACCATCTCGCGAATGCGGACCATCGGCCGAAGCGGCTCGAGAATCTGCGCGCCCAAGTCGGTATGCGTTTTCATGGTTTCCCATTCCGTGGCATCGAGCGGACCGGACTTGTTGAGAATGGCCTCCGGGATTCCCACCTTTCCGATGTCATGCAGCAGTCCCGCAAGACGAATCTCCTCAATGTCGGCCTGAGAAAGCCCCATGGCCTGCGCGATCATGACGGAATAGGCGGAAACCTTCTGTGAATGGCCTTGCGTGTAGTGATCTTTGGCGTCGATGGCGAAGGCGAGGGATGTGACGGTTTCGACCACAACAGGCGGCAAAGCATCGCCGGGAGCATCTGCGCCCTGCTCATACAGCGAGCGCGTGAACTGCTCCAGCCGACGGTAAATCTCCTCAAAGGCTTCCGGGCCCGTCGCAAACAGGCGTTTCAGCGTGACGCCGAGATACGCTTCTAGAACGTCCTTCTTCCAGCGCTTTCGCTCGCTCAAATCACCCTGCTCGGCGCTAGAAACCGAGTTTCCACCCTGATGCTTGGAGAGATACATCGATGAATCGGCAACCTGAATAAGTTCCTGTGGCGTCGCGCCATGCACCGGAAACGCAGCGATGCCGAAACTGGCCGTGATGTTCTTGTCGCGCAAAAGCGGATCCGAAGAGATCCACCCACGCAGCTTGTTGGCGAGCTGGCGGGCCTGTTCGACACTGGTCTCCGGCATGAGGATCACGAACTCATCGCCGCCGTAGCGGGCCACTACGTCGGAGCGGCGGCAGTTCTGCTCGAGAATATGGCCCACGCGCTGCAAGACCACGTCGCCTTCGAGGTGGCCGTAAAAGTCGTTTACGAATTTGAAGTGGTCGAGATCCATCAGCACGAGCGCGAGCGGCCGGTTCGCTCGGGTCGAACGCTTCCACTCCGAAGAGAGCGCTTCCATCAAGAAGCGGTGTGTCTTCACACCGGTGAGGCCGTCGGTGATGGCCTGCTCTTGCGCCTTCTGGAATGTCAAAGCGTTGTGTAGGGCGCCGGCGAAAAGGTCCGCAAGGGTCCTGAGGAGAAGGACGTCCTGTGGAGGGAAATCGCAAGCCTCAGCCGCTTCGACGTACAGAACTCCCAGAAATTGCTCGCCGTAGGTCACCGGCAGTGCCGCTCCTGCCGTCGAGCCAGCCAGCAACAGGCGCGGCGTGGAGGCGCCCGCTTCACGGACGATGCCGATTTGTCCGCTCCGCGCTACCTGACCGATCAGGCCTTCACCCAATAGAATCCGTCGACCGGCTGCTTCGCGCCGTCGGCCCGCTTCGGCCTTGATGACAAGTTCCTTCGCCGAGTAGTCGAGGATGGCGATCCCGATGTGATCGTAGCCGAGATCCTTCCCCATTTCTTGCGTGATCTTGGCGAGCATCTCGGTGGGGTCCAGCGTGGTGATGGCATGGCTTGAAACATTGTTGATCAGCGTAAGTTGGCGCGACTTTTTCTGTTCGGCAGCAAAGAGCCTGGCGTTCTCGATGGCGATAGCGGCTTCACTCGCCAGCACGCGGAGAAATTCCACATGACCCTGGTCGAAGGCCCTCTCTCTCTGGTTGTGTACGGCCATCACCCCGACCGGATGGTCATAGAGAACCAAAGGAACGGCGCAGATCGAGCCGACCGACCGCAGCGGCCGGAATCCCAAACGTGCCGTCTCCGCCTCGTAGTGCTCGCGAATCAGGAGCGGCCGTGCTGACCGGACGACATACTCCACCATGTGGTTGCCCGCCGGGCGCGTACGTTTGGGGAGCCGTTCGCCGCTGGTCACTTCGATCTCAAACCGGACCTCGGGTGATTTTGGCTGATAAAAGGCGATGAAGAAGCTGTCCACGTCGATTCCGCGGCGCATCTCCGCATAAACGCGCTCGAGCAGCGTGTCCAGATCCAGCGTCGAGCTTAGCGCGCGGCCGATCTCGTTCAGTACATGCAGCTCTTCGGTGCGGCGAGAAGTCTGCTGGATCAAGTAGCTGTTCTCGACCGCCATGCCGATCTGCTGGCCCAGTGCGAGCAGCAACCGACGCTCGGCCGGCGTGAAACTGCGGTTGTCTGGCGTCCCGAGCAGCAGCACGCCGGAAACGCGCTCCTTCGCTTGCAGGCTGATGCCCACAACCGTGCGCAAGTCCTGCGTGAGAAAGATCTGGCGTACCTGCCGAAAGGCTTCCTCTTTTTCCAGGGCTTCCCAACTCGCCTCGCGCGTCAAATCGCGAAAAACGACAAGTCCGCCGAGACGGGCCACCAAATTGATGAAATAGCCATCGAGTTGGGACTCCTGCATCGCTTGACAGAAAGCGTCACTCATTCCTGTCACGATCAGCGAGGCGGGCCCGCTCCCGTCTGCTTGCAGCAGGCACAAGGCACCGGCTGGAATCCGAACGACGTTCAAAACTCGCTCGAGCGCCTGCGACAGGGTCTTCTCAATCTCGCCGCCCACGAAACCCGAAGTCACTAGGTTTAAGCTGGACAGCGCGAGCATGTTCCGCTCCACGCGCCGCCGTTCTTCTTCGTAAACCGACATCACCATCAGCACGCAGGCGAACATCTCCGGCAATTGGAGAGCCGGCACCAAGTCGGCGCCGGCGAAAAAGTTGAAGCGGGGTTGAACCGCAAGGAACAGATGGAAGGCGCCCCAGACAAAAAACGTGAAGCCCATCAGCACGTCGGCACGGGCTTCTTGTCTGTGTCCCTCGTTCCAAAACGTCCACCCGACGACAAAATAGATGAGACCCACCCCCAGGCCCACCGTGACGCTGGTAACACCGTGCACGTGCAGCCCGGACCAAACGGCCAGCAGGACCCCGGCGGCCAGAACCATCCGCACAGGGATCGACAACCGGACGTACAACCGCGCGGCACAATAAAAGGCCAAGGCAGAAAGGGCAATCAGCCATTCATCCAAGGTGCGGTACCAGAGGCGCAGCGAGCCCATGGGAACAAACGTCACGCCGTTGCGGACTACAAAAAACAGACACATCAGCAACCAGGCGATCGACCATGCCAGCAGGTAGGACTGACGTTTGCGGCCGTATAGGGAGAAGAAAAAAGCCGCCAGCAGAAAAGTGCTGACCTGTAAGGTAATCACATCAGCAGAATGGCTTACCAACTCAACGCTCCCTGTCCATGTCGCGGGGCATGTTGCCAGAGGATAGCAGAAAATCGACCCTCATCCTCGGAGTCCCCGTCCGAAGTTTCGTGGAGGTCAACCTCTGTGGAAGTTGAAGAAAAACTGCCCGCGCGAGCCGTTTCATGATGCGGCGCCGGCCTGCTCAAGTCAACGGTACCCGGGTACCAACCCAAGCCGGCTCATGCAGTTGCGTCTTGCTGCGCTCGATTTTGATTTCTCCTTTCGCTAAGATGAATGCTAGGAAGAGAAACGAAGCAAGATGGCTTCGACAGAAAAACCTCGCGTTCGCTTTGCGCCTTCCCCCACGGGCTATCTGCACGTGGGCGGTGCGCGAACCGCCCTTTTCAACTGGCTTTTCGCGCGGCACGAAGGCGGTACCCTGCTCCTGCGTATCGAGGACACCGACGTTGAGCGCAACCGCCCCGAGCTGATCGACGGAATTCTCCAGGGTTTGCAATGGCTCGGGATCGACTGGGACGAAGGTCCGTTTTTTCAATCGCAGCGCCTTCCTCTCTATCAAGAGGCGGCGCAGCGTCTGCTCTTGAGTGGAGCTGCGTTTGCATGCTATTGCAAGGCGACCGCATACGGGTCGGCCGAGGGTGAGGGGCAAGGGGGCGAAGGGGATGACGAGGGCCTCAAGGCAGCAAGAACAGCTCCGTGTGCCTGTCGTGATTTGACTGACGCGGAGCGCACTCGGCGCGAGCGCCAAGGGATCTCACCTGCCATCCGCTTTCAGGTCCCATCGGCGGGCACGACTCGATTTGAGGACGCCGTCTTTGGCTCACGCGAATTGGAGAATGCCGAAATCGAGGATTTCGTCCTGCTGCGCTCGAACGGACTCCCCACCTACCAGCTGAGTGTCGTCGTAGACGACATTGACATGCACATCACGCACGTCATCCGCGGCGCCGATCACCTCTCGAACACACCCAAACAGGCACTGATCTACCAGGCACTCGGCGCAAGTCCCCCGGTTTTTGCTCACGTCCCGCTCATCCTAGGCCCGGATCGTACGCGTCTGTCCAAGCGCCATGGCGCCACGAGCGTCAGCTCCTACCTCGAAGAAGGATTTCTCCCCGAGGCATTTCGAAATTTTCTGGCGCTGCTGGGATGGTCGCCCGGCGACGATTCGGAGTTTCTGCGTACACCCGAAATTATCGAGCGATTCTCGCTGGCCGGGGTAAGTCGCACCAACGCGATATTCGATCGCGCCAAGCTCGAATGGTTCAATACACAATATTTGCAGAAAGCGCCGGTGGAGGATTTGCTGCCTTTTGTCGAAGCCGAACTCAAGCGGGCTCGGTTGTGGGACGGATCTCGGGCCAGCCTCGACCGTGCCTGGTTCCGACAGACAGTGGATTTGATTCGCCCGCGCACGCGCCTGCTCGGTGATTTTACCGTTTGGGCGCGCGCTTTTTTCACCGATGAATTCGGATACGAGCCCGAGGCATGCGAGAAATTCTGGAAAGACGAGCGCCTGCCAGTCATGCTGGAAAAACTCGCCGACCGTCTGGCCGAGCTTCCCGAATGGAACCACGACGCGTGCGATCTGGCCCTACGCGGCCTTTCCGCGGCCGAGGGTGTCAAAGCCGGCCTGCTAATCAACGCCACCCGCGTCGCCATTGTGGGCCGCGCCGTGGCCCCGCCGTTATTCGACACCATGGTTGTGCTGGGTCAAGAGCGCGTCGTGAAGCGCCTACGCCAGGCCATACCCCTCGTCACGGGCCGTTAGGGAAGGACGATTATTTCGAAAAGATCTCGGGATGTGCGGCGTGAGCACTCGCCCCCGCCGCAGCCACCTTGATTTCTGCCATCACAGGAACCTTCACCGGAGGTAGGCAGGCCGAGTTGTTGCAGGCTTGGTAACGCAAGGTCATGGGGATGGACGTGTCACCTAGCGTAGCGCTTTCTCCAACCGTAACGCGCAGCCGCAGCGTCACGGTCTCGGTGTATACATTCAGCGGCTTGTCCGGGGAGAAGGGAAATTTCAGGTTCTTGCCAGCTGGATAGACGGTGTCGGTGAGCGTGAAGCCAGCCGGCAATTGTGGCGTCAGCGTCGTTGGAATCAAATAGGAATCCAGAGGCTTATGCGAGTTCATGTGGTAACCGTTGGCGATGTTCACGACCACGGCGAGTTGCAATTCCTTCCCGCGAGGCACCGGATCGAGCGACGCGTATGCCTTCGTCTTCACTACCGATGCGGCGTTGGCTGGGGCTGTCGCCTCTTGGGCCCGGATCAAAGCGTGGCTTCCGATGCCCCCGAGAAACACGGCGAGAACCGTAAGCGGCAGCCATCGGGTCATAGCTGGCTCTCGACGTCTTGGATGACCTGGGCTTCGTTCACGACGCCGATATATTTCTTGACGATCTTACCGTCGCGCGAAATCAGATAGCTTGTGGGCATGCCGAGCAAACCGCCAAATTTATCGGTGATGGCGTCACTGCCCAATACGATCGGATAATCCATGGTCCGCTCGTGGCCGCCGACGTTGAACTGGGTTGTGTGAATGAAGGGATCGACCGCCTTGGCCCCATCCTCGTCCATCGAGGCGCCCAGCATTGTAAAACCCTTGCCGCTGTACTTGTCCTGTAAGCCAATCAGGACTGGGATTTCACTGCGGCAGGGTTCGCACCATGTGGCCCAGAAGTTGAGGAGAACGACTTTGCCTTTCAGGCTCGATAGAGGAACCTCGCCACCCTCGAGATTCTTGAAGGTCACATCCGGTTCCGGCATGAGGCTCGCGTTGGCCGCAACGGGGGTGCCCGCTCCATGCGGCATGAACCTGTCAATCCAGACTTCGGGATTGAGGCCCTGAATATGGCCGGAGATGACTGTGAGGCCGTTTGCGAAAATTAGCCCGCCGATTGCAAGCAGGAGAACACCGCTGAAAACTTCGACCGTGTGAAGATGTCGGCGAAACTTCTGATAGAACTTCATGAAGCGGCCGATCCCAACCGCCGTGAGCAAGAACGGTATGGCAAGGCCCGCAGAATACAGCGTCAGAAGGATGACACCTTCGGTGACCTTCTCCCTCGTCGCCGCAATCGCCAGCACGGTCGTAAGAATGGGCCCGATGCAGGGCGTCCAGCCGAGTGCGAAGGCGAACCCCAGCAAAAATCCGCTCACCATCCCCGGCTGATTCCCACCCACTTTGTTCATGTGGACATCACGGTTTAGCCATCGCGTCAGCGACGGCCCGAGCAGAAAGATCAACGATGCCGCATAGCAATGCACCGGTTTGAGCAGGAGGTTGGTGCGGAAGGTCAAAAAGACGCCGAGGGCAATGAGGATAACACCCACAATGATACCCACGCGAACCGAAATCTTTGCCAGCCAACCGATCAAATGCAATCCGAACAGAATGATCAACGCGCCCGCAATGGGCGCGAGTAGGTTGCGATTTTTGAGCAGAAACTGGCCAACTGCGCTCGCCGTGGCGCCCATGGTGACGAACACGGCCGAGAACCCAATCACAAACGAGAGAGCCGAGCTCAGCAGCTTGCCGGTGGAACCCTGGCCTTCCTTGAGCTGATCGACGCCCACGCCAGAAAGCATCGACACATATCCCGGCACGAGCGGCAAAACGCACGGCGATAAGAACGAAATGAGTCCAGCAACAAAAACCAACAGCGCGAAAGCCGCCATCTAATTCTCACTCCCCTAGTTGCTTACTCTCGGCAGTCCTGCCGGGAATCAGACGCAAGATTTGACTACACCGATTAGACGCATCGTACCTCATTTTGGTTCTGGAGGATACGCGCGAGCGTAGGTGAAACACGACAGGTGCCACCGAAATCCGCCGCTCCACCCTCGACAGGCATCAGCCCGCGCTTGGCAAGTCGGTGAAAAATCAGCGTCGCAACCGACCTGTCGAATGGCAAACGAAGTGCCTTCTGCTTCGAGCGGGCCCGCCGCTGGAACCGCAACCGGTAAGACGATTTGCCGCTTGCGGTGCGGGCTCGTAGAAATTCCATCGAGGTGTGTGTGACGCCTAACCAAGTAACGGTGGCCCGCATATTGGCGGCATTTCTAGCGGTCGGGTTGTTTCGCTTGGGAGCGCACGTGTTCGCCCTCGATCTCACAGCTGTCGCTCTAACCGTCACTGCCATTGCACTCGATGGCGTGGATGGATACCTGGCCCGCACGCGCGGCTTGGCCACACTCCTGGGTGCCAAGTTCGACGTTTTAGGCGATCGCGTGGTCGAGAACTTGTTCTTCACCTGTTTCGCCGCGAGCGGATTGATCTCGCTTTGGGTTCCGGTGCTGTTTTTTGTGCGCGGCGCGGTGACGGACCTTCTTTCCGGACTCGCCCGTCGCACTCGGTTGGGTCCAAATCAGGGAGCGGGGTGGAGGCAAGCCCTGGTCGCTTCCAGAACGAGTCGAGCTTGTTACGCCGCGATGAAGTGCATTTGCTTCTGCTACCTCGGGTTTCTGCTCTCCGTGCGCGATGCGGCGCCGACTGAATTCGACCGATGGTCAGCTGCGGCGGGAGCCAGCTGGCCCCTGGGCATGGCACAAGCGATCACCTTGTTGACGGTGGCCTTTTGCATCGTGCGCGCGATTCCCGTGGTGTGGGAAGGCCGACGGTATCTCACAGCCCCGCAGCAGGTGCCCAAGGGAGCCGCCGTGGTGCTCGGCCGATGATCATGCCAGAGAGAATCGGCGCCTTCTTTGATGTAGACGGCACAGTTCTGAGCCCGCCTTCGCTCGAATGGCGTTTCCTTGCCTTCCTGCTGGCTCGCGACGAACTCTCAACGCGCGATATCGTCCGATGGTCGGTCGAATTTGCAAGGACTCTCGTGACCGATCCGCGCGGCGCCACGGTCGGGAACAAACGTTATCTCACGGGACTGCGCGCTTCGCTTGCTGAGGAATTTGAACAATCGCTCGCAGACAACGCGCTCCCTTTTTACACCGCCGCACTGGAACGCATGATTTGGCATTGGAGTCAGGGACACCGTGTGTTTTTGGTCAGCGGAACGCTCGACTGTCTTGCCGACGCCGTGGCTCGACAACTGCCTGGGCCGGTTGAAATCGCGTCCACGGAACTGGAAGTGCGCCAGGGCCACTGGACTGGCCAAATGGTCGGCGCGCACCGGATCGGCGAAGAAAAGGGGCGCGCAGCAAGAAATCTGGCAGGCAGATTCGGCCTTTCTCTGTGGGAGAGCTACGCCTATGGCAACTCGACCGCTGATCTGCCGATGCTTGATTCTGTCGGCCGACGCGTGGTGGTGAACCCGCCCGCGCGGCTTCGCCAGATCGCCTCAAACGAGGGATGGCAGATCTGCCAATGGAGACGGGTGACGGGGAGTCCCCTCTCCTACTTCAGGCTCACTCCTAGGGAAGCGCGATGAGCGTCCCGGATGAGATGCCTTCGGTCGAACTGCCGCACCCTCGAGCCGTTTTTCGGGACTACTCCCTCGCGTCCCTCTGGCTTCGCGAAACCGCCCGAGCCTTGGGCGCATTTGAATGGGTAACGTTCATCTATCTAGCCTGGCTCTGTGCCCTCGTGACCGGATTTCACTCCAACATTCCTCATGCCATGCGCTATCTGAGCGGTCACTGCGCGATTGCCGGAGCTATCGTCTGGCTGGCGCGAGCGGCCGCGCGCTCAAAAGCCGAAATCTTGCGCTTCGTTCGCCATTGGTACCCGCTGCCCCTCTATGTTTTTCTGTTCGAAGAGCTCGGTGGGCTCGTGCACGCGATTTTCCCCCGGTGGTTCGATCACGCGTTCGTGGCCTTCGATTACAACCTCGCGAAAGTGCATCCCTCCGTATGGCTCAGTCAGTTCGCGACGCCCACACTGAACGACTACATGCAGTTTGCCTACATGACCTACTTTCTATACCTGGTCCTTTTGCCAGCGATTTTCTACGCCCACGGCGAACAGCGCAGGTTTTGGACCGTGATGGTTTCAACTGCCATCGCACATTATTCGGTCTACGTGATCTCCGTCCTGCTGCCGGTCGAAAGCCCCTACTTCTCACTCGCTGCCCTGAACACAGAGCCGTTGGCCGGCGGTTACTCAACGGCGCTCATCACTTGGATCGAACGGCTGGCCCGCGTCCACGGGGCAGCGTTTCCATCGGCGCACGTGGCTGGGTCGATGGTAGCCCTGGTAGCGTCTTGGCACTACCGCCGCTGGCTGTTCTGGATCACCCTGCCGTTCTTTCTGAGCATGTGTGTGGCGACGGTCTATGGGCGATATCACTATGTCGCCGACGTTCTCGCCGGTCTCGCCGTCGGAGCGATTGGATTCATGACCGGTGAATGGCTCCTGCGCCAGAAGGGCGCGCTGCCGACAGTGGCGGTACAGGATTGATGGTCACGCCCCTAGCCGAGAGCAGGATGGCGATTGTGCCAACCCGTCGCTTCCTCAAAGGTCCGCGCGATCGCAAGTAACCGAGCCTCGCCCCATCGCGGTCCCATCAGCTGCAACCCGACGGGCAGGCCTTCTGACGTGAATCCGCACGGAATGGAAATCGCGGGGAGGCCGCTCAAATTCGCCGGCCGCGTTAGACGGAGGAGTTCGGCCCGCACGGTGGTCTCTCGCTCTCCGGCGACTTGAATCTGGCTGTGACCGATCCGCGGCGCTGAAATCGGCGAAGTGGGCGCCAGAATGACGTCCACTTGTTCGAGGGCCCGCCGGAAGTCCTCTATCAAGTCTCGCCTGGCGTCCAGCCCGCTCAGAAAATCGACGGCGCGAAGATTGTGTCCAAACTTGAGGTGCCCTCGCACATCGTCGCCGTACTCTTCTGAACGTGAGGGATAGTAGCCTTGCGATTCATGATAGTAATTGGCCTCGGCCACGACCAAGCTGGTCGCGCGATCTACCGCCGTCGGGAGGTGGGGCAAGACGATCTCTTCGATTCGCGCTCCGAGCGTTTCGAATGTCTTAGCGGCCGCGTCGATTGCGCTGCGGATGTCGGGATCGATGCGTTCAAAGAAAAAGTTCTTCGGCCAGCCGAGCCGGAATCGCCGGGGCCGATGCTTGCGGAGCGTTCGATAGCTGGGCCGTAGCTCGCCTCGCGGATATTTTCCTGCGATCGCCTCGAGCACAATCGAGGCATCCGATACGCTTCTGGTGAGAGGCCCCACGTGATCGAAGCTCGGGCCCAGTGGCACGACTCCTTCTACGCTGACCAGGCCGAACGTCGGCTTGAGCCCCACGATCCCGCACAGCGCGGCCGGAATACGGATCGAGCCACCGGTATCGGTGCCAACGGAAACCAATCCCATTCCGGTAGCGACGGCGACGGCAGAACCTCCGCTGGATCCTCCTGAAATTCGCTCGGGTGCCCAGGGATTTCGCGAGCTGCCGTAGTGCGGATTTTCGCCGGTGATGCCGTAGGCAAACTCGTGCATGTTCGTCTTGCCCAGCAGAATCGCCCCGGCCTCAGCGAGCGATTTCGCCACTGGGCTGTCTTTGTGGGGCACGAAATCAGCGAGAATCGTCGATCCCGCGGTCGTTCGGATGCCCCGGGTCCAGAAATTGTCCTTGAGAGAAATGGGAATTCCGTGCAGAGGGCTGCGCACGTCCCCGCGGCGAATTTCTTGTTCCGCACGTTTCGCGTCGAGGCGCGCCTGTTTGGCTAGGACTGTTAGAAAGGCTTGCAGGCTGGGACTCCATCGCTCGACTCGGGCAAGCGCCGCATCGACCAGCTCGACCGGAGAGAGCTCTTTTCTGCGCAGCAGCGGCGCCGCTTGCTCGACGGTCAAAAACGCCAACTCGGATTCGGAGCGAGTGGTCACGTCGTTTAGAAGATTTTCTCTTGCCGCCGCATATTCCCTGCCGAGCCGATATTGGCAACGCGGAAGACCACGCTGTACTGGTTCTCGTTGCGGATCGTGCCGAACGAGAAACGGCGGTATTCGAACCCAAACCCGCAACACGAACCATTGTAGCCAGCCTCCGCGATCTGGTTCTGAAAGGCCCCTGCTGTGAAGTCATAGCTCGCGCCAAAGATGAAGTTCCAGCCGCGCTGGTTGGGATCTCCGTATCCAGAAAGCGCCCGCACTTGATTCGACCGCTGCTGGAAATTAGGAGGAGGCGGCTGGGGATTGTTCGGCAGGTTCAGAACGGAAAACTGGGATAAGACGAGAAAAGATTGCTTGTAGGGTTTGAGCTTGAGCAGTTCGCCGATGGCCCTCAGCCGGTCAATCGTCGGATCGTAGTTGACGATGAATTGCGTGTCGAACCGCTTGCCAGGCTCCACGGTCAGATCGCTGATGATCGGCGAGAAATGGCGTGGCTCGTCGGCGAACGCAAAAGGTGTGAGCGCGTCGGTCGTTTGGAACACGTTCGGTTGTCCTGGCACGAGCGCTCCATTAAACGTGGGATCGAAAAAATACTTTTCCGCCAGACGCCAGGTGACAAGCTCCTCAGCGCCGTCGTCGCCGCTTCGGCGAAACAACCTCTGCGTAACTCCATACTCAAGCTCGTTTGTATCCGTCAGCGTGTCATCTTGGTCAAACCGCAGAATCTCTGCAAAATCGTTCACTCCGTTCACGTAGCGATAGGTGATGTAGGGCTCGATCACGTGCTTCCATTTTGTGTCGTCTCCATCCCAAATTCGCTCGAGCACAGGGAGGCGCATGTCGATCGACAGCTCTTCGGTGTTGCGCAACAGACTCTGTGCGAGATAGGTGTTGTTCTCCATGCGCCCGCCGTAGGAAGTGGAACGAAACGTGAAGTTGGAGGTTACCTCCAGCCACGGGCCGAAGTGCAGCGGGATGGTCACGCTCGGGGCCAACTCGCTACGCTCCACGAAGGGCGGCGTCGTAAAGGGCGTCACATTCTCGCTTCGGCTTTGCGCTCCCGTAAACGCATCGAAGGAAAAGTAAAATGGCAGCCCGCGAAAAAACGCTTGATCCACCGAGCTGAACCATAGTTGGGGAGCCGTCCGGAGGGTGATGGAAGTCTGTGGTGAGGCGCTAAAGTAGTTCTGATAACTCAGCCCTGCCAGTCCCAGACTGAATCCGTCGAAATTTCTTTGCAAAAAGGCGGTGTTGATCACCTCCGAGTTCACCGCTTCTTTGATCGTCTCCATCCAGGCCAGACGAAACGTGAGCGAGGTGAGCTCGTCGAGATCACCCACCGCGCGCCAGCCATCCGGCAGCTCGGAAGTAAACAGCAACTTGGCCTCGTGCCCGCCCTGTTTGAGGGGCGGAGCATTCACCTGTGGAAGACCGCGATCGATGACTCCGTAGTAGCTGGACTCGAGCTGCGTTCCTTCCCACGGACGCATGCGTATCTGCCCTCTTTGTGCCCATCCTCGGCTGCTATAGAGGGCGGCGCCCAGAGTTACGTCCATCCAGTCCCACGGCGCCCAGTAGAAGGAGTCGCCCAGCACGAAACCCTTTTGCGTCGTATCACCGACGATCGGAATCATGAATCCGGACTCGCGGCGCTGTTCGGCCGGAATCGTCGCATAGGGCAAATAGATGACCGGAATCGACCGGATCCGAAAGTTTCCATTCTCGATACGCACATTTTTCTGCAGACGAACCGTGGCTTTCGGCGCGTAGAACTTCCATGTGGGATGCTCAGGATCACACACGGTGACCCATGCCTTATAGATTTGGTAGGTGTTTTCGTTCAGTCGGTCCGCTTCCTCGGCCTGAAAATAGAGGGGATTGGGACTGATGAGCAGTGTCGGTGAGGGGCGCCGTTGCAAGGCAAATGTGCCTGTGACCTGATGGAACGTGCCTCGGCCCGTCTTTAGTTCGTAGCGAGCATCCTCGGCTTCCACATGCTGCGTTAGGTAGTCGAGTTGCACGTGGCCGCGAGCGATGACGAGTTGTCGTTCGCTGTCGTACTCGACGTGGTCGGCGCGAAGCCGTGCGTTCTGATAGCGCAGGTCCACGTGACCATCGGCGTAGAAAGTCTTCCCCACGGCACGTTGTTGGTCCGCTTCCAGCGTAGCCTCGCCCCCGCTGGCAAATCCCACCGGTGGGGCTTTCGCTTTGGCTTGGCCACGGGCGGTGGGCGGAGCGATCAGCAAGACAGAGAGCAGCGCGGTTCCCAGAGCGACTCTCGGGACCGCTTGCGAGCGAATGGCGTTCGGCATTTCCCAGAATAGAAAAAGAAAGCTGAGCCTAACACGCGCTTTCCGTGCTCGCAATCCGGCGCGCGTTCTCGGTCCGATGAAATCGGATCCGGACAGGTGTCGGATAGGTGACACCGATCCAACACCGCTGGGTACGAGCTCTGCTGCCGCCGTGCTATGATGCGGCGTTCCATTGGTGCCTCCGCAGCGCAAAATGGACGCGTGATACGCATCTGCTCGAAGTGCCGTGCCCTCCTATTGAATGACAACGAGGATTGCTCATTCTGCAATGCTCCACTTGCGGAAAACGGAACCCTCCGCTCACCTGTGGCAACCCGTTCGGCGGCCGCCGAAGGCCTAGGCGAGCCCGAATGGCGGCTCGAGGTTTCCCGTCGCCTTCAGCAGTACCGTGAGCGCCGCGGGCACCTGCGCCTCGATGACTCTCAGTCCGGGCTGCCGTTTCAAGAGCCTCGAACTGTAGCGGTCGAAGACGAAGTGCGCGAACGCCCTCGT
>Ga0187769_10000248_pt1 | contig 29550 bp, 28 predicted proteins | sample 0116_SJ02_MP02_1_FD_133140 | JGI IMG/M metagenome (GOLD analysis project Ga0187769, IMG submission 133140) | Tropical peat soil microbial communities from peatlands in Department of Meta, Colombia - 0116_SJ02_MP02_10_MG | ecosystem: Environmental > Terrestrial > Soil > Wetlands > Peat | place... | reverse complement strand
GGGACGGAGCACGGAGACCACGGCTGAGGTCATCTCGCCCGGCGAGTCCGGCGGGCCGACCGGCTACTGTGTCCCGCCAATGGTCGACGATCAGCTCAGACGACGTTCCGTCGGCTCGCCCGCGGCGCGATCGCTCCTGCTGACGGTCCTCGGGGAATACGTCCTCCCCGGATCCGGGAACGTCTGGCAGGAAACGCTGGTCGCCGCGCTCGCGGCCATCGGCTACACCGAACCGGCCGCGCGGCAGGCGATCTTCCGCAGCACACGAGATGGTTGGCTGCGAACCGAACGGCACGGCAGGCGGGCCCGGGTATTCCTGACCGACCCGAGCCGCGACCTGCTCGCCGCAGGCGCCGAGCGGATCTATTCCTTCGGTCAGCCCTGGAAATGGGACGGCCGGTGGCTGATCGTGATCCTCAGCGTGCCCGAGGAGCGACGCGCCGTGCGCCACCAGCTCCGCTCCCGGCTCGCGTGGGCCGGACTCGGCTCGCTCGGGAGCGGCGTATGGCTGACCCCCCACGTCGAGCGTCAGAGCGAGCTGACCGCAGCGATCGAAGACGAGCCGGATGCCGACGCACGCTCATTCGTCGCACACATCGGCGCGATGGGCGATCCGCACGAACTGATCGCAGCGGCCTGGGATCTCGAGGCAGTCAGGGACCACTACGACGCGTTCATCGAGGACTTCGTCCGCGCGCGCCCGACCAGACCGCAGGCATGCTTTCGCCAGCAGACCATGCTCGTGCACGCCTGGCGACGATTCCCATTTCTCGACCCGGACCTGCCGGCCGGCCTTCTGCCCTCGGACTGGCCGCGGGACCGCGCGCACATGCTCTTCAACGAGCGCCACGAGCAATGGGCGCCGGCCGCTCGCACTTACTTCGACGAGCTGGAATCGAACTACGGCCTTCACTCCCGCGCGGCCTGAGAACCGGCCTCCGGCCTAGGAGTCGACGAGCATCCGCTCGGGCAGCTCGGTCCGGAGATCGATCAGCTTGTTGCGCTGAAGCTTGCCGCTCGGCGTCCGGGGGAGGACGTCGACCCAGTGCATCTCACGGGGCCGTCGTTGCCGCGGCAGCGCCTCGATCGCGGCGTCGAGCGCCGCGACGGCCTGCTCGCGTAGCCCCTCCTTCGCGACCGCGAAGACCGCGATCATGTTGAAACCTTCAGGAGTCTTGAGCGGCGCGGTCCCGAGCTCCTGCACGAACTCGCGGCAGCCGGCCAGCAGGGTGGCGTCGTCGTCGGCGAGGCTGACCCACTGCCCGGCGATCTTCAACAGGTCGTCCTGACGACCGCGGATCTCGACGCGGCCGTCGCCGGCGTCGAGGAACACGTCGCCGGGCGAGAAGCAGCCGGACCGGAAGCACTCCGCGGTGGCTTCTGCTCGCCGCCAGTACCCGAGCGCTACCGACGTGTGGCGGATCCAGATCCGCCCCGGCTTCTCGGAGGGCGCCTCGCGCCACGACAGCTCGGCGCGCGGCGACGGGCGCAGAACGCCACTCCCGTCGGGGTCGTAGAGCATCAGAAAGTTCGTCTCGCTGGTCCCGTAGCCGTCCACGATGCCGCGCCCGGTCGCCTCGAGCCACGCGGAGCGGATCGGCGCCGGCAGCTTCTCCCCGGCTGAGACGAAGTGACGCACGCCCTGCAGCTGCGCCGCCAGACCGGCCTGGAGCAGCTTGAGGTACAGCGTCGGGACGATGAACGCCGCGCTCGGCTGATGCCGCGCCACGATCTCGACGACGCGCTCGGGCGTGGCCCATTGGCGATCCAGAATCACCGTCGCGCCGCTGCGCAGACCGGCGCAGAAGCTGTTGGCGTGGGCGTAGGCGAAGAACAGCTTCGACGAGGAGTAAAAGCGGTCGTCGCGGCCCGCTCCGAGCACGCCGGCTGCGATGTCCGTCGAGGCCAGCACGCACCGCTGCGCGTGGATGGCGGCCTTCGGCAACCCCGTGGTGCCCGACGTGCAGATCCAGAACGCCGGGTCCTCCGCGTCTCGCTCGGCCGCCGGCACCGGAGTCTGATCGTCGAGTAGCGGTTCGAACTGGGCCTCCTGCACGAGCTCAGGACCGCCGCCTCCTGCCTTGACGCAGCGTTCGAATAACTCGACCGTCTCAGAGCTGCACCACGAGAACCGGGCGCCGCTCTCGCCGATGATCACCGACAGCTCGCGTTCGAGCAGGCGCGAGTTGAGCCCAACCGCGACGCCGCCCGCCCAGATCGCTCCCAGATACGCCTCGACCCAGGCGATTGAGTCGGGCGCCAGCACCAGCACGCGGTCGCCGGTGCGCAGGCCGAGCGTGCGCCACACGGCGGCCGCGCGGGCCACGCGATCACGCAGTCGCTCGTACGTGAACGAGCCCTCGTCTGACTCGATGGCGACCTTCTCAGGCTCTCCAACCTCGAGCAGATACGCCGCCGCGTTCACACCGGAGCACTCTATCTCTAGCCGCGTGGCGCGGCAAAGGACACGGGTCACGCTCTTTACGGGGCGCGCGAGGACCAGTACTGTTCCGTATAGTGAACGCAGTCCCCGTGACTGAACATCGGCTCGGCGGCGCGCTGGTGCCCGCGGTTGACCGCGCCGCCCGCCTTCTCCGCGCGCTGAGCGCCCACCACGGCGACATTGCACACCGGCCCGGCATGAGCGCCTCGGAGCTCAGCCGGCAACTGGGCGTCTCCAAGAGCACCCTGTCGGGGCTGCTCACCACGCTCGAGCGGCACGGCTTGGTCCAGCGAGATCCCGTCACGCGCAGGGTTCGACTGGGGCTCGCCCTGCTGGAGCTCGCAGCGGCGGTCTCGACCGACGTCGATGTCCGCGAGGCGGCCCGTCCGCACCTCGATCAACTACGGCGGGACAGCGGCGAGACCGCCATCCTGCACCTCGTTAGCGGCGATGACGTCAGGATCGCCGAGCGCGCCGAGCCCGCCACCCAGCTAAAGGTCGTCGCCCCGCTCGGCACCCGGCTGCCGCGCTTCGCGGGATCGGTCGGCAAGGTCCTGCTGGCCTCGCTGGAGCCCGGCGAGGCCAACGCGATCGTGCGCGGCCACGAGCTGCCCGCGTTCACGCCCCGCTCGATCGTCGATCCCGACGCGTATCTGGAACAGGTGGGGCAGACGCGACGGCGGGGCTATGCGCGCGAGAACGAGGAGTACCTCGTCGGCGTGAGCGCGGTGTCCGCGCCGGTGATCAACCATGAGGGGCAAACGATCGGGACGATCTCGGTGGCCTGCGTGAAGACGCGCGCCCGCGCGCGGCTGTATGAGTTGGCAGAACCCGTGATGAACGCCGGCGCGCAGACTTCGCGCCGGCTCGGAGCACCCGGGGAGGGACGATGGCGGCCACATCCACGAGCAAGCAGCTCGTCGCGCTCAACATAAACGGCGAGGACTACGAGCTGGCGATCGTGCCCAGTCACACGCTGCTCGAGGTGCTGCGCGAGGATGCGGGCCTGACGGGCACCAAGCACGGCTGCGAACAGGGCGAGTGCGGCCTGTGCACGGTCCTCGTCGATGGACGGCCCCAGTTCTCGTGCCTGACGCTCGCCGTCGAGGCGCAGGGCAGCGAGATCTGCACCGTCGAGGGCCTGGCCCGGGACGGCGAACTCCATCCCCTCCAGCAGGCGTGGGCCGAGAAGGGCGCCTCGCAGTGCGGCTACTGCTCGCCCGGGATGCTGATGTCGGCGCAGGCGCTGCTGGAGCGCAACCCATCCCCGAGCCGAAGCGAGATCAGAGCGGCGCTGGCCGGCAACCTCTGCCGGTGTACCGGCTATCTCGCGATCATCGACGCGGTCGAGCTCGCGGCGGCACGGATGCGGAGCGCGGCGTAATGGCCGTCACGACCGATCCCAAGCAGGCGCTGGCTCCGGGCACCGCCGTCGTTGGTGGCAGCGACCCCAAGATCGACGCCCACGCCAAGGCCATGGGCCAGACGGTGTACGCCGATGACATCCACCTGCCGCGGATGCTCGTCGGCAGGCTGTTGCGCAGCCCGCACCGCCACGCGAAGATCCTGCGCATCGATGTCAGCCGGGCCTCGGCACGGCCCGGCGTCCACGGCGTCCTCACCGGGGCCGACCTGCCGATCCGCTACGGGATCATGCCGGTCGCGCAGGACGAGCACGCGCTGGCGCTCGAGAAGGTCCGCTATCACGGCGAGCCGGTGGCAGCGGTGGCGGCGATCGATGAGGAGACGGCGGAGGAGGCGCTGCGGCTGATCGAGGTCGAGTACGAGGAGCTGGCCCCTGTCAGCTCGATCGAGGACGCAATGAAGCCGGACCTGCCTCTGATCGACGGCGATGGGGTGGGTCGCCAGATCAACCGGCTCGGAACGCTCGAGTTTGGCGATGTCGCCGACGGCTTTGACCGGGCCGATCGCACCTACGAGGATTTGTTCTTTTTCGAGGGCAACACCCACCTGCCGATGGAGGAGCACTCCGCGGTCGCGCAGTGGGAGCCGGAGCCGCGCGGCCGGCTCACGCTCTGGTCCTCGACCCAGGTGCCCCACTACCTGCACCGCACGCTCGCGAAGGTGCTGGAGCTGGCGCCCGGGCGGATTCGCGTGGTCGCGACGCCGGTCGGCGGCGGCTTCGGTGGCAAGAGCGACCCGTTCTCGCACGAGGTCTGCGCCGCGCGCCTGGCGATGGTCACGGGCCGGCCCGTCAAATTCACCCTCACGCGCGAGGAGGTCTTCTACGCCCACCGCGGCCGGCACCCGGTGCTCATGCAGGTGCGCACCGGCTTCAAGGAGGACGGGACGCTGACCGCGATGGCGTTCCGGACGATGCTCGACGGCGGCGCCTTCGGCAGCTACGGGCCCGCCTCGATGTACTACACCGGCGCGCTGCAGACGGTCACCTACGACGTCCCGACGTACAAGTTCGAGGGCGTGCGCGTGCTGACCAACAAGCCCCCGTGCGGGCCCAAGCGGGGACACGGCACGCCCCAGCCGCGATTCGCGCTGGAGTGCCACCTCGACAAGATCGCCACCGACCTCGGCATCGACCCGATCGACCTTCGTTTGCGCAACCTGATCGAGCCGTACTCGTTGAGCATCAATCACATGCGGGTCACGACGTGCGGCCTGCGTGAGTGCATCGAGCTCGTCGACGCGGCGTCGAGCTGGCGTGCGAAGCACGGAAAGCTGCCCTACGGTCGCGGCGTCGGCTTCGCGGTCGGCGCGTACCTGTGCGGCGCTGGGCTGCCCATCTACTTCAACGACATGTCCCAGTCGGAGGTGCAGATCAAGGTCGACCGCGGCGGCGGGGTGACCGTGTACTCGATGGCGATCGATCTCGGCCAGGGCTCGGACAACATGCTGGTCACGATCGTGGCCGAGGTGCTGGGTCTGCGCCCGCGCGACATCGCGCTGATCGCCGCCGACACCGACCTGACGCCGATCGACCTCGGGAGCTACTCGAGCCGGGTCACGTTCATGGCCGGGAACGCCGCCGTGCAGGCCGCGCAGCGCATGCGCGACAAGCTGTTTGCCGCCGTCTCGGCCGACCTCGGCGTCCCGGTCGAGAAGCTGGTGGCGCGGGACGGTCGCATCTTCGACGGCGACGATCCGCGGGTGGGCATGGATTGGCGGGCGGCGGTCGGGGTCGCCTCGGTGCTCCAGCCGCCACTCGTCACCGCGGGCTCGTACAAGACGCCGAAGCTCGCGGGGCCGTACAAGGGAGCGGGCGTCGGACCGTCGCCGGCCTACAGCTACACGGCGTCGATCGTCGAACTGGAGTGCGACCCGGAGACCGGCCTCGTCGATGTCGATCGCGTGTGGATCGCGCACGACATCGGCAAGCCGATCCACCGCGTCTCGGTCGAGGGCCAGGTTGTCGGCAGCGTCTACATGGCGCTGGGGGAGGCGCTGTTCGAGGAGCAGACCTTCCGCCGCGGCTACCTGAAGAACCCATCGATTCTCGAGTACCGCAGCCCAACGTTCCTGGAGATGCCCGAAGTTGAGACGTTCCTGGTCGAGACCGATGATCCCGGAGGCCCGTTCGGCGCCAAGGAGGTCGGCCAGGGGCCGCTGCTACCCGTCATCCCGGCGGTCGCCAACGCGATCTACGATGCGGTCGGGGTGCGGATCGACGAGGTCCCGATCTCGCCCGACAAGGTCGTTAAGGCGCTCCAGCAGAAGGCGCAGGGCAAGGAACCCCGCGTCGGCCCCAAGGCGATGCCGGAGTTCGACTACGGCGAGCCGATCAAGGTCGACCCGCCCGATCAGCTGGCGTTCCGGGAGGTGATGGCGCCGTGATGCGGCTGCCGCGGTTCGCGTACCTGCCGGCGTCGAGCATCGCCGAAGCAGCACAGTTGCTGGCCGAGCATCCCGGCGCACAGCTAGTCGGCGGCGGCACGGATCTGTTCCCGAAGATGAAGCGGCGCCAGATCGAGGCCAAGGTGCTGGTGGGACTGCGGGGGGTGTCCGAGCTGTGCGGCATCCGCGTGAACGGCGGCACCACGGTGGGGGCGGGGACGCGGCTGCACGAGTTGGCCTCGGCGCGGGAAATCATCCGGCGCTATCCGGCGCTTGCGCGGGCCGCGTCGCTCGTCGCCAGCCCGCAGATCCGCAACGCCGGCACCGTCGGCGGGAACCTGTGCGTCGACACCCGCTGCAACTACTACGACCTTCCGTACGACCGCCGCTGTGCGCACGGCTTCTGCATGAAGGCCGGCGGCGACGTGTGCCGCCTGGCGCCGGGTGGCGACCGCTGCTGGGCGGTCTCCTCGACCGATCTCGCGCCGGTGGCGCACGTGCTCGGCGGGTCAGTCGTGCTCGTGAGCCGGCGCGGTGAACGGACGCTGCCGGTCGCGCAGCTGTACACGATGGACGACGGCATCGACTACCTGCAAAAGCAGCCCGACGAGGTGTTGACGGCGCTCGCACTTCCACCCGCCGACGGCCTGCGGGCGACCTACGTGAAGTTCCGGCGCCGAGGGGCGATCGACTTTCCTCTCCTCGGCGTGGCGGCCGCTGTGCGCACTGATGCGGCTGGGACCTGCACCGAGGCACGGATCGTGCTCGGGGCGGTGGCGACGGCGCCGCTGCCGGTGCCGCAGGCGGCCGAGGTCCTAGTGGGCGTCCCGCTGGGAGAGGAGACGATCACCGCGGCCGCCGAGGCGGCGATGTCCGCCACCAAGCCGATGGACGCGGTGGACCTGCCGCTGGCCTACCGTCGGCGGATGGTCATGGTTCACGTGGCGCGAGCGCTGCGCGAGCTCGCTCGTTCCTGACACCCCGCGGGACACGACGCCCTGCGGCCGGCCGCCAGGCGTTATCGTGACGCTGAGAGGAGCTGGCGGAGTGGGTGAGTACGCAAGCGACGTTCTCGTCGAGCCGGAGTGGCTCGAGCGGCATCTGCACGATGACTCGATCCGGATCGTCGAGGTCGACGAGAATCCTTCGCTCTACCGCCTTGCCTGGTACCGGGAGGCTCACATCCCGGGCGCGATCGGCCTCGACTGGAAGCTCGAATTACAGGACGACGTCAGACGCGACTTCCTCGGCCCCGAGGCGTTCGGGAAGCTGTTCGGCAGCCGAGGGATCTCGAACGAGCATCAGATCATCCTCTACGGCGATCGCAACAACTGGTTCGCGGCGTATACGTACTGGTACATGAAGTACTACGGGCACGACAAGGTCAAGCTGCTCAACGGCCCCCGCGAGCGGTGGATCTCGGAGGGCCGTCCGGTGACGTCAGAACGTCCCGGCTACAAGCCCACGACGTTCACGGCCAGGCCCGGCGATGACGGGATTCGCGCGAAACGCGAGGAGGTCTTGCGCGCGCTCGGCTATCCGCACGTGCTCGTCGACGTTCGCTCCCCGCAGGAGTACTCGGGCGAGCTGGTCGCGATGCCCGGCTATGAGAACGAGGGCGCACAGCGCGGCGGTCACATCCCGGGCGCGAAGTCGATCCCGTGGTCGCAGGCGGTGAGGGAGGACGGCGCCTTCAAGTCCGCGTACGAGTTGCGCGAGCTGTACGCGGCCAAGGGCGTCCTCGGTGGTAAGCCGATCATCACCTACTGCCGGATCGGCGAGCGCTCGGCGCACACCTGGTTTGTGCTCCACGAGCTGCTCGGCGAGCCGGACGTCAAGAACTACGACGGCTCCTGGGCCGAGTGGGGCAACCTGATCGGCGTCCCGATCGAGAAGGGCCGAGACACGAGCGCCGTCAGCGACTAGCGGGACTGCTCGACGGCGTGGGCCACGTCGCGCAGGTAGACGAGGTGCTCGCGCATCGCCCGTTCGGCGGCCACCGGATCGGCGCGCACGATCGCCTCGAGCAGGTCGCGGTGGCCGCCGTGCCCCTATCCGGACCCGGACGCGTTGTACACCGGCGGCGACCCTGACCAGGCCAGTAGCCACACTTGCCGCAACACGGTCGTCCTGGACAACCCGTTCCAGCCGGGCCCGGCAGGAAACTAGCGGCCGCACCACCACGATCGGGGAGGTGGGACTCGATAGGTCCGAGGGACTGATCGCCGTGACGGCGAGAAGCCTAACCGGAGCGAGGCTCGAGGCCGCCACCACTTGACTCGGGTTGCGTCAGACGGTACCGTCATGGTCGTCAGACGTTTGTCATTTCTTAGGCCCGGCACGATGAGCCGGGTCGACATCGGCGGGCGTGGCGCGGAGCGGTGCATCGTCCCGTCAGGAGCGAGAGGTCAGAGGATATGAGCGTCCAGGTAAAGTGGCGCTGGCTGGCTGTTTTGAGCGCGGCCGCGCTGCTCATCGCCGGCTGCGGCTCGTCGAGCCACTCGAGCGCGAGCACGAGCACGAGCACGTCGAGCTCGAGCGCGAAGGGACCGATCCCGATCGGCGCCCTCACGTCTATCACCGGAACGTTCGCGCCTTGGGGCCTCGAGCTGCGGGACGGGATGCAGTTCGCGGTCAACCAGATCAACAGCGCCGGCGGCGTCGACGGGCGCAAGCTCCAGCTCGTGCTGGCCGACGACACATCTGAACCGGCCGCCGGCATCACCGCGTTCAACCGCTTGACCGAACAGGACCACGTCGTCGCGGTCGGTGGCGTCATCGACAGCGACGTCGGCGTGGCGACGGCGCCCCTGGCCGAGCGCGCGCACATCCCCTTGTTCATGGACAAGGCCGGGGCAGCGAACATTCTCACCACGAATAGCCGGTACACCTTCCGTACCTGCCTGCCGGCCGCTCCGGAGGTGGCCGCGGCTTACGTGCAATACGCGGCGAGCCACGGTCTCACCAGGGTGGGCGCGATCGACGCCGACTACGCGTGGGGGCAGTCGATCGGATCGGGACTCACGACCGCGGCCAAGGCGACCCCCGGGATTAGTTTGAAGATCGAGGTCGCGCCGGTGACGGCCACCGACTTCAGCACCTACCTGCGGGCGCTCAGCGGCTCCAAGCCGCAGATCATCATGGCGACCGGCCATCCGCCGGGCACCCCGCCGATCATCGTCCAGTCGGAAGCGCTCGGCCTGACGGTCCCCGTGACCGGGCCGGACTTTCCCTCGTCTCTGATTGCCAAGGCGGTGGGAAAGCCGGCATTTGACCGTTACATCGACATCAAGTGCATGGACGTCAACAGCCCCAGCTATCAGAACCTCGCCCGCCAGTTCCTCAAGGCCTATCCAGGGGACCATTTCTTCGAAGACGATGCCCTCTCCGGCTACGCGACCGTCAACATAGTCGCGGACGCGATCCGGCAGGTCGGGACCGATCCGGCCAAGATCGCCGCCTACCTCCACGCCAACACGTTCAACATCCCCGGGTACGCGTACCCGCTGAAGTGGACGTCTTGGGGCGAGCTGTCGGACGCAACGGAGGCCATCGATCTGCTCACGACGGGTCCGGCACCAGCAGGGCTCAACACCGGGGGAACCTGGTACCTCAAGCAGTTGTATGTCACGAAGCCGCTGACGCCGTATACGCCTTAGCGGGCGGCGGAGCCTGAGGCGTATTCAACCGCCTTCTCACGAGCGAGCGCCTTGACATGGGCGGTCGGAGCGTAGGCTCTTCAGAGCCGAGAATGGTCAACACGCAACCAACGCGGACCGAGACGGCTCCACTGCTTGAGGTCGACGACCTCACCAAGCATTTCGGCGGCGAGGCTGCCGTGGAGGGCGTGACACTCCGGGTCGAGGACGGACAAATCGTCGCCCTGGTTGGGCCGAATGGAGCCGGTAAAAGCACACTCCTGAAGATGATCGCCGGCCTGGAGCGACCGACATCGGGAGGGGTTCGGTTGGAAGGGCAGCCGGTCCACGGTCTTCTCCCCCACAAGATCCGCCGTCAGGGGATCGCGATCGTCATGCAGACACCGCTGACCTTTACGTCGATGACGGTGCTGGAGAACGCGACGCTCGGGGCGATGTTCGGGTCCGACGGAGGCGCATTACCCCAAGGCGAGGCCGAGGAGCGAGCGTTGAAAGCGCTGGCCTTCGTTGGCCTGGAGAAGCAGGCATGGACGCCGGTCGCGAGCCTGAATCTGCATCAGCAGCGGTTTCTCGAGCTGGGTAAGGCGCTCGCGGGCCAGCCGCGTCTCCTGTTGCTCGACGAGGTGATGGCGGGCCTCAACGAGACCGAGATCGCGGCTTCGGTACAGATCGTGCGCAACGTGCGCGACGAACTCGGGGTTACGATCCTGTGGGTCGAGCATGTGATGAGCGCGGTCATGGAGCTGGCGGAGCGCGTCATCGTCCTCAACTTCGGGAACATCCTCACCGAGGGTGCGCCAGAGGCGGTAATGCGGCACCCCGAGGTCGTCGAGGCCTACCTGGGGGAGGCGCAGATTGCTTGAGGTGTCGACGCTGGCGGCCGGATATCTCGGCCAAAAGGTCGTTGAGGGCGTGGATCTCGAAATTCAGTCAGGTGAGGCGGTGGCAATCATCGGCTCAAACGGCGCCGGGAAGACAACACTGTTCCGCGCGATCGTCGGGTTGCTCCGTCCGATGGAAGGCCGCGTGAGCCTGGACGGGCGGGACGTGACACGCTGGCCCACCCACCGCGTGGCCAGCGCCGGGGTTGCCTACGTTCCCGCCGAGCGGCACCTGTTTCCAGCGATGTCCGTCAAGACAAACCTGGCGCTCGGCGCCTACCCACGCAGGCCGAACCGGGAGGCGCTCGAGCTAGTGTTTGACATCTTCCCGGCCCTCAAGGGACGGCTGCAGCAGCACGCCGGAACGCTCAGCGGCGGCCAGCAGCAGATGGTGGCGGTCGGGCGCGCACTGATGTCACAGCCACGGCTGCTGATGCTCGACGAACCGTCGACGGGACTGGCGCCCAAGCTAGCCAAGGATGCGTTCGAGGCCCTCGGGAACCTGAAAGCGAGGGGCATGACGCTGCTCGTGGCCGAGCAACAGGTACCACTTGCCCTCTCGATCGCCGACCGCGGCTACGTGCTCGAGAACGGGCACATCACGCTGGAAGGCACTCCACGGGACCTCGACCAGAACCCCGAGGTTCGACGGGCATACCTGGGCGTCGCATGACCGCGGCAATCCTCGACGGGATCATCCTCGGACTCGGGTTCGGACTGCTCGGCGTCGGCATGACGCTCGGCTACGGCCTGGGAGGCGTCCTCAACCTGGCCTACGGCGAGTTCGCGGTGCTCGCCGCAATCATCGTCGCACAGGCAATCTCCGGAGGGATTCCGACCGTCCTCGCGGCTGTCCTTGGCATCCTCGCGGCCGCCGCGGCCGGAGTCCTGCTCGACCTGACCTTGATGCGGCCGGTCTACCGTCAGACCGGTGGCCACAGGGTGCTGCTGGGCCTGATGCTGACGTTGGGCCTGGCCTTCGTGATCGAGGGTGTGCTCACGTGGCGCGATCCGCTTGGCGGGCTGACGATCGATATCAGTGGGAAGCCGATCACGTTCCTGGGGGTGCCGCTAGCGGTTGGGAGCGTGTGGGCAGCCGCGATCGCGCTGGCCGTCGGGGCCGCTCTGCTCGTCTTCTTCGGCGCCACCACCTTTGGACGCGGTGTCCGCTCGGTGATCCAGGACGAGCTGGGTGCCCGACTGGTAGGTATTAGCCCCTCGCTCGTGCGCACCGTGATCTTCGGGCTGAGCGGCGCCCTCGCGGGACTCGTGGCCGTTACCCAGTCGATGACCTCGCCGGTCACCGTCACCGGAGGTTTCAATCTCACCGTCTACGCCTTGATCGTAAGCGTCGTCGGCGGCCTCGACAGCGTCGCGGGCGCCTTCCTGGCCGGCGTACTGCTTGGGATCGTGAACGACGTGAGCGCGTATTACATCGGGAGCTACGTCAGCGACATCGTGCTGCTCGGCGCCGCCGCCCTCACGATCTTGGTTCGTCCGCGCGGCCTCCTCGGGGCCTATTCAACGGTGAGACGATGACGTCAGGGCCGATTTCCGTGCGGCTGGGCGGCGTGCTCCCCGGGGCACGCGGCCGCGCCTTCTTACCCATCGTCGCGGCGGCGGCGATCCTCTTCCTCGTCCCGCAGATCTGGTTCGCGAACGACGAATACACGACGTCGCTGGCGGTCCAGGCACTGGTGTTCGCGGGGTATGCGGTCGGGTTCAACCTGATCTTCGGGAGCACTAACCAACTCTTCCTGTGCGTCGGCGCTCTCGCCGGGATAGGCGCGTACGGCACCGCAATCCTGTCCAACCATGCGTCGCTGCCCATCTGGGTAGGGATGATCGCCGGGACGATCGTTGCGGTGGGGGTCGGGGGGGTGCTGAGCTGGGTGGCGGTGCGACGCTCCCTAGGCGTGATCTTCACCGGCGTCCTAACCCTCGCGTTCTCCTTTGCATTCCAAGACCTGCTCTTCGGCCAGCAAAATCTGACAGGAGGGTCGACGGGCCAGACGCTACCGGCCGCCGCCGTCAGCCTCGCCTACAACCAGCTCGGCGGGTACTACCTCTTCGCCGCCGCCGTAATCGGGTTCTTGATCGTCTTTCGGCTGCTTCAGATCTCGCACTTTGGATGGGCATTCCGAGCGCTGCACGACGACGAGCTGGCGGCCGAGCTCGCCGGTGTCAACGTCGCCCGCTACCGGATCTACGCGGCGGTGATCGGCTCGGGGATGATCGGCCTGACCGGCGCCCTGTACGCCTACAGCGAGGGGTTCGTCAGCCCCCCGACGTTCGCGTTCGATCAGGTCGACGTCACCGTGCTGGTGCTTGTCGTCTTCGGGGGCCTCGGCACCCTGCTGGGTCCCTTGCTGGGAGCCGTTGTATTCGCTTTCGTGGACAACGCTCTGGTCAACAGCGGCCAGCTCCGCGAACTGATCTACGGCGCCCTCGTCGTCGTGCTCTTCCTCGGCTTCAGACGCGGTGTCCCGCATACGATTGCTGCCGTGGCCCGGCGATTCGCTCCTCAGCTCACCGGTGGCGCGTGGCGGACATCGCCGGCACGGATCCGCCACCGCGATCGCTCTTGACGGACGGACGCCCAGCAGCTCCTGAAGAACCGATGCAATCGGTTTGCGAGGACGGCCTCCTCGTCACGGCTCGTGGGCATACTCGCCGGGCGCTGCTCCGATCGCCTTATACCGGCGGCTTCCGAGCCGGCGGGGCGCGGGCCGCATATCCCCGAAGCGCTCCGCGATCCACACGTCGAAGTCGGCCCACCAGGTCCCGTCGTGTATCGCTGCCTCGCGCAGCCACTCCTCGGCGCTGGGCGGCGCCAGTGTGCCCGCGGTTCGGTACGTCGCGCGCGTGTTGCTCGGCGGATTGATGATCGCCGCGATGTGCCCGCTCGTGGAGAGCACGAAGCGTGCCGTGCCGCCGAGCATCTGCGTCGTCCGGTAGCAGTTCTGCCACGGGGTGATGTGGTCCGTGAGGCCAGCCACCAGATAGGTGTCGACCGTGATCCGAGATAAGTCGACCGGAGAGCCGAGAACGGTCACCGCACCCGGATCCCTCAGTGCGTTAGCCGTCGCGATCTCGACGAGCTCGCGGTGCAGGGCAGCCGGCATGCGCGTGGTATCGGCGTTCCAGTACAGGATGTCGAAGGCCGGTGGATCCTTGCCGAGCAGCCAGTTGTTCACGACGTACGGCCAGATCAGTTCGTTGGGCCGCAGCCACAGGAACACGCTCGCCAAATCGCGGCCATCGAGGTAGCCCGTGCGCGACGATGCCAGCTTCGCCAGCTTTGCCGTCCGCTCGCTGGCGAGCGCAGTCACCAGATTGCTGCGCTCGTTGTCGATCACGCACACCCCGAGCGTCAGGCTGGCCAGCCGCTCCTGCTCGCCGACGTCGACCAGGTGGGACGTCACCGCCGCGGCGAGTATGCCGCCGGCGCAGTTCCCGAGCATGTGAACTCGCTCGCTCCCGGAGATGTTGCCCGCCGCGTCGAGCGCGTCCATCACGGCGCCGGCGTAGACGTCCAGCCCCCACTCCCGATGTCGCTCGTCCGGGTTACGCCAGGAGATCGCAAACACCTGCTGCCCGCGACCCACCAGGTACTCGATCATGCTTCGGCCCGGCGCCAGATCGAAGATGTAGAACTTGTTGACCATAGGCGGGACTATCAGCAGCGGAATTCCGCGGACCTCCGAGGTCGAGGCCTGATACTGGATCAGCTCGAAGCGCTCATCGCGCGCCACCACCGCGCCCGGGCTCACGGCGATGTTCCGTCCGAGCTCGAACTTGCTGCTGTCGACGCTCTTCGGCAATCGGGGAGGCTGCCTGATGTCGCGCGCGAACTGGCGGGCACCCCGGACGAAGTTGAGCCCACCCGCCTCGATGCTCCGCTTGAGAACCTCGGGGTTCGACCACGGGAAGTTGCTGGGGGCGAGCGCGTCCACCACGTTGTCCGCCACGAAGCGCACCTTCTGGTCATCGGCCCACTCGAGCTCGGCGTCGGAGATGAGGTTCTTGACCGCCTCGCCGATCACCAGGTGGGTCTGCAGCAACCGCCGGAAGGCCGGGTTCTCCGACCATCCCGGGTCACCGAAGCGGCGATCCCCGCGCTCGGGTGTGACGTCAGAGCGGCCCAGGCCGATCTTGGCCAATTCCGTCGCCAGCAACGATCCGCGGCGCACCACGGCGCCCGGCCGGCGGGCCAGCGCGCGGGCCAGGCGCGCCGCCTCGAGGCCTGGGACGAAACGGGCGACGGCGCTTCGCCCCGCTTCGGTGAGCAGCAGATCCAGCGCGCCGGCCTCCGCGCCGTCCGAAGCCAGGCGCTGCCACTCGGGCTCGGGGGGTGCGTCCCTCGCTCGGCGAGTCGTCGTCTCAGACATCGACCCTGTCAGACGCGCCCTCGACGATCCGGCGCGTCGGCAGCCGGTCCTGCGCCAGCTGCGCCCGCAGGAGCTTCTTGTCGAACTTCCCAACGCTGGTCTTCGGGACCTCGTCGAGGAACGCGAACTCATCCGGTACCCACCATCGCGCGACGCGGGTTCGGAGGAAGCCCGCGAGGGCATCCGAATCCGGCTCGCGTCCGTCGTGCAGGACCACACACGCGAGCGGACGCTCGGTCCAGCGCTCGTCGGGCTTGGCGATGACAGCCGCCTCACGCACGTCCGGATGGGACATCAGCTCGTTCTCGAGCTCCACGGATGAGATCCATTCTCCTCCGGACTTGATCACATCCTTCGTGCGATCGGTTATCCGGATGTTGCCGTCGGGCGTGATGACGGCCACATCCCCCGTCCGTAGCCAGCCGTCATGAAACTTCTCTGGCGCGGGATCTTTGAAGTAACTCGAAGCGACCCACGGGCCCCGGACCTCGAGCTCGCCGGGCGTCTCGCCGTCCCAGGGAACCGACCGCCCCTGCTCGTCCGCGAGCCGCGCCTGCACGCCGGGAGCGATCCGGCCCGCGCCGAGCTTGTACGTCCACCGGTCCTCGCCCGTCACGCCGCGCGGTACATGGGTCACGGCTCCGAGCGGACTCGTCTCGGTCATGCCCCAGACCGGAACGATCGGGACGCCGTGGCGATCCTCGAACGCCTCGATCAGGCTCCGTGGCGTCGCCGCCCCTCCGCACGGCACCATGCGCAGCGAGGTGAGGTCCGGATGACACTCGTCCGCGTGGCGCAGCAGGTCCATCCAGATCGTCGGGACGGCGAGCGCGAGCGTTACGCGCTCGCCCTCGATCAGCCGAGCGATTACGCCGGGCGCAAGGAATCGGTTCGTGAGCACGAGGTCGGCCCCGACCAGGCCGCATGCGTAGGGCATTCCCCAGGCGTTAGCGTGGAACATGGGTACGACCGGGAGGACGACGTCGTCTGAGCAGACTCCAAGCGCGTCCGGCAGGCAAATCGCCAGCGAATGCATGAAGTTCGACCGATGCGAATACAGCACTCCCCGGGCGCGACCGGTGGTCCCGGTCGTATAGCAGAGCGCTGCGGCCGCCCGGTCATCCAACGTCGGGTAGTCAAACTCGCCAGGTCTCGCCAGCAGCTCCTCGTAACGAACGATGTCGGCGTGTCGAGCGAGCTCGCCAGGCTCGCCCGCGCCGATGAGCACGTAATGGGTGATTGTCTGGAGGCGCGCGGCCAGCGGCTCCAGCACGGGCACCAGCGAGGCGTCGACCAGCATCACGCGATCCTCGGCGTGATTGATCACGTAGATAAGCTGGTCCGGGAACAAGCGCAGGTTCACCGTGTGCAGGACAGCGCCCATGCACGGAACTGCCAGGTATGCCTCGAGGTGCTCCTGCCGGTTCCAGCAAAACGTCCCGACCCGATCGCCCGCGTCGATGCCCAAGCTGTGCAGGCCCTGGCACAAGCCGTCGACGCGCGCGCAGACATCGCGAAACGACGATCGGTTTAAACCGTGCCCGTCGTCGCCGACCGTAGTCACCTGCGCGCACGCGTTTACCGTTCTCATCCGCTCGAGCACCTGCATCAGGGTCAAGGGGTAATCGTGCTGCATCAATCCTTCCAGCAAGTCGCCTGCTCCTCTCGCGGGTCCGGTGGCTCGAGCCGCCTAGTTCTGCGCTCGACAATCGTGATCTGACCCTCCGAGGCGAGCGATCGCCGATGCCCTCGCGCCCGAACTTATCTGACCTCGATGATCGTCGCGGCGCCTGTGTCGCCGGCGGCGCAACCCGTGAACAGGCCGCGACCGCCCCCACGGTCGTGCAGCGCCCACATCAACTCGACGATCCCGCGCGCTCCGGTGGGACCCTGCGGATGGCCGTAGATCAGACTGCAGCCGCAGGGGTTCATCGCGTCGAGGTCGCACCCCGTCTCCCGCGCGAACCACAGATCGTTGACAGCGAATGGATTGTGCGTCTTGATCACGTCGATGTCGCCAATCGAGAACCCTGCGTCGGCCAGGGCGTTCCTTGCCGCCGGTACGGGGGCTCTGGGCATTCTGGCCGGCTCGACGCGCGCGAAGGCGGTGGACACGATCGTCGCCACAGGTCCGTCGAGTCCGAGCTCGCGGACTTGCGCGTGGGTGGTGACGACAAAGCCCGCTGCGCCGTCCGCCGGGTGGGTCTGCGCTCCAAAGCTGACCACGCCGTCGGGCTGCACCGGTTCGAGCGCAGCCAACCCCTCTTCCGTGAGCGGACGCACACCCCAGTCGGCGGCGATCTCCTCGGGCTTGCGGCGGCTGCCGGCGCGGATCGGAACCATGTAGCGCTTCTGGAACGCGCGGTCATTGGCTAGGGACTCCTCGTACTGCTGCCAGCGTCGGAGCGTGACCTCGTCGACCTGTTGCTTCTCGAAGCCCGCTTCGCGGGCCACGCACTCGGCGGTGTACAGCATCGAATGACCCGTGTTCGGATCCGAGTCGAAGGCGTCAAGCACCCAGTTTTCGCTCTTCGGCGTCCCGCCTGAACTCGCCGCCGACGGATAGACGAGGTGCGGACCGTTGCTCGTCCGGTCGGTGGTCACGACCAGCCTGGCGCCCATTGGCGCCCCGTTCTGGCTCGCCGCTGCGGAGTGCAGACAGGCCACCGAGGTCGCGCAGGCCTGCGCAATCAGCGGCCCCGCGATCTCCCCCAGACCGAGCCTGGCCGCCAGCGTCGGTACCCCGTAGAAGGAGTGCAGCTGCGGAACCGTCGTTCCGAGTACGAGTTCGTCGAAGGGCCACTCCACACCGCGGTCCGTGAGCGCTCGCTCTGTCACCTGATGGGCCAGGTCGAGGCTGTTGATCTCCGCGGCCGGCCCCTGCCATCGAACGAACGGGGACGACCAGGCTGCGCTCAGCGGGATACACACATCATCGAACTTCATGCCGCCGCTCCCTCGTGCTCTGTCCCCGGTTTCTTGCGCTGCTGAGACTAACACGTGACGACGTTTTTGTCGATGTCCTATGAGCGCGAGCCCGCCTCGTGCGCGGTCGTCGTGGTAGTGAGGCGCCACCTGATAACCTCGCGCTCGCACGAGGAGTAACACCGGGGTGAGTCGATCCAACGTGAGGGCCGAGGCGGGAGTCGTCCGAAGCATCCACGTAAACGGGCTTCGCCTGAAGACGATCGTGCGCGGGCAGGGACGGCCGTTGCTGCTGATCGGCGGGATCGGCGCCAACACCGAGATGTGCGAGCCGTTTGCTCGAGCACTCACGCGGACCGAGCTCGTCATGTTCGACTTGCCGGGGTGCGGGGGCTCGTCGACGCCGAGACGGCCGATGAGCATGGCGGGACTGGCCTCCGTCGTGGAGGGGATCCTCGACGAGTTGGGCTACCGGCAACTCGACGTTCTGGGCGTGTCGATGGGAGGCGGCTTGGCCCAACAGCTCGCTCGGCAGGCTCCCGAGCGCGTACGGCGGCTCGTCCTCGTGGCGACCGGATGTGGGCTGGGCATGGTGCCCGGCCGCCCCTTGGCCATGGGGGTCATGATGAGCCCCTTGCGCTACTACTCGACTCCCTTCTTCAAGCTAGCCGCACCTTTCTTCCTGGGTGGCGAGAAATGGAAGGATCGCGAGTTCGTCCGCGAACACGGTGCAGCCAGGCGCGCCAAGCCGCCGAGCGTGCTCGGCTACTACATCCAAGCGATGAGCGCGATGACCTTCTCGAGCCTTCCCTGGTTGCACACGTTGCGACATCACACCCTCGTGCTGAGCGGCGACGATGATCCGATTGTGCCGGCCGCCAATGGCGCGTTGCTCGCCCGTCGGATCCCGAACTCCCGCTTTCACTTGATCCGCGGCGGCGGCCACCTGTTCATCCTCGACAGCCCGCACGAGGTGGCGCCGCTGGTTGAAGACTTCCTCGGCGAGGCGATGCCTGCGGAGCAGTCCGGGGAGCGAACCGCCGCATGATCCGGTCCCTCGGAGCACCGTTCCGGATGGACGGCGCCACGTGAGCGCCGGTAGACGTTCGCGCCCCGCGGCGGCCCCGGCGCTCGAGGCGCTTGCACACGCTCAGGCGATCGTCCGGTACGGCGTGGCCTGGCCTGTGCTCGTTGCTCGCGAGACGCTGGCTGCCTGGGATGACCTCATGTCCGCCTGGCTCGACGTGATCCTCGGGAGCGACTGGGACGCGGGCCGGCCGTCCCCACCGCCGGTCGACCCAAGCTCGCCTGAGCGCCACTGAGACCCTCGGCCGTCCGCTTCGGGTGCGTGAGGTCGAGATATGACACTTGACTGACGCACGCAACACAGTAGTATTTCGTCGGGCTCACGGGGTCCACCGGAGGAGAGGAGAGCGAGATGCAGCGTTCGGCGCACAACACCATGCATCGCGACCTCACCTGCTCGCCGGGGCGCATCTTCCTCGCCGGTGTCACCGCCGGCGAGGTCAGCCGGACCGCTGCGCTATGAGCGGCCGTGCGGCGATCGTCGGGGCTGGACCGGCCGGCTTCTACGCCGCGGACCAACTGCTCCGGGAGGGATTCGAGGTCGACCTGTTCGACGCGCTGCCAACGCCGTATGGGTTGGTCCGCGCCGGCGTCGCCCCGGATCATCCGAAGATAAAGTCGGTCACGCGGGTGTACGACAAGACTGCGGCCCACGAAGCCTTCCGCTTCTTCGGCGGCGTGGCTCTTGGCGTCGATGTCTCCCGCGACGAGTTGCTGGCCCGCTATCACGCGGTGGTCTATGCGATCGGCACCCCGCTCGACAACCGACTGGGGGTCCCGGGCGAGGACCGTCCGGGATCGCATGCCGCGACCGAGTTCGTGGCTTGGTACAACGGTCATCCGCACTTCGCCGAGCGGAGTTTTGACCTAAGCGGTCCGCGAGCGGTCGTGGTCGGCAACGGGAACGTGGCGATCGACGTCGCGCGGATGCTGATGCTCGATCCCAGCGAGCTGGCGGTGACTGACACGGCCGACCATGCGCTCGCCGCGTTCGAGCTGGCGGGCGTCACCGAGGTGGTGCTGCTGGGCCGGAGGGGCCCGGCCGAGGCGGCATTCACGAACCCGGAGCTGCGTGAGCTGGGCGAACTCCAGCGCGCCGATGTGGTGGTCGATCCGAGGCAGCTGGAGGGGGTCTCGGAGCCTGAGGATACGACGAAGCGCCGCAACGTCGGGGTTCTCCGCGAGTACGCGCACAGCGGCCCTGGCGGCAAGTCCCACCGCCTGGAGCTGCGCTTTCTGCGCTCGCCGATCGAGATTCTCGGAGAGGGTGAGGATGGCCCGGTGACCGGGATCCGCCTGGCTGTCAACCGCCTGGTCAGCTCGGAGGATGGCCGCGTCTGGGCCGAGCCCACAGGCGAGGATGAGGTGATCGAGTGCGGGCTTGTGCTGCGCTCCATCGGGTACCGGGGCACTCCGGTTGCCGGAGTCCCTTTCGAGGAGGCGCGAGGCCTGATCCGAAACCGGGGCGGACGGGTGATCACCGATCAGGGCGAGACTTGCCCGGGCGAGTACGTCGTCGGCTGGATCAAGCGTGGACCCTCCGGCGTAATCGGCACCAATAAGAAGGACGCAGGCGGGACCGTGGCCCGGATCCTCGAGGACACCTCGACGGGCTTCATCGCGGAGCCCGATCCCGCTCTGGCGGATGCCGACGCCGTCCGCGCCTGGATTACCGAGCGCGCGCCCCGGCACGTCACCTGGGAGGGCTGGCAGGCCATCGACGCACACGAATCGGAGCTCGGCACCCGCGCGGGGCGCCCACGCGTCAAGCTCGTCCGAATTCCGCAGATGTGTGAGATCGCCGCCGGCGGAGCCGGCTCGCCGGCCGCCGGGGAGCTGGCGGGCACGCGCCAGTAGCGGCGGCTGAGCCACGGCCTCGGGCGACCGGGGTCTCCTCGGTTACGCCTGGCTGCCGAGCACGACCGACTTGCTCTCGGTGTAGTAGTCGAACGCCTCCTCGCCGTGCTCCTTGCCGTAGCCGCTGGACTTCCAACCGCCGAAGGGAAGCTCGTCGTAGACCTTGGTGCGCGAGTTAATCCACGTGTAGCCGGCCTCGATCCGCTGCGCCGCCTCCCGAGCGCGGGCCAGGTCGCGCGTCCACACCGAGGAGCCAAGGCCGAACGGCGAGGCGTTGGCGCGCTCGATCGCCTCGTCCAGGTCCGCCACCCGCCAGATCGGGAGCGCGGGGCCGAACACCTCCTCGGCGGCCATCGCCGAGTCGTGGGGCGGATCGACCACGACGGTGGGCGCGTAGAAGAAGCCGTCGGCGAGATCCGGATCGTCGGGGGGAGCGCCGCCGGTGAGGAGCTCACCGCCGGCGTCGACGCTTCGATTCACTTGGGAGGCGACCTCGGCGCGCTGGGAGTCGGTGTGCATCGGGCCCATCTGCGTCGCCTCCGCGTCGCCTCGGCCCACCTTCAACCGCCGCGCCTTCGCAACGACAGACTCGATCACGTCGTCGGCGACCGACTCGAACACGTACACGCGCTTGATGGCCAGGCAGGCCTGGCCGCAGTTGTAGAAGCGCCCCATCGACGCCGCGCTCGCCGCCGCCGCCAGATCCGCGTCGTCGCAGATGATCATCGGGTCAGAGCCGCCGAGCTCGAGCGTCACCCGCTTCACGCCGTGGGCGCACTGGGCCATGATCCGCTCGCCCACCGGGGTGGATCCCGTGAACGCGATCTTGCGGACGAGCGGGTGGGTGACGAGCGCGTCGCCCGCGACCGAGCCGCGGCCCGTGACCACGTTGAACACGCCCTCGGGTAGCCCACCCTCGGCCAACAGCTCGGCAAAGCGCAGCGTGGTGAGCGGCGTCGTCGCCGCCGGCTTGGCGACGACGGTGTTACCGGCGACCAGCGCCGGCGCGAGCTTGTTGCACAGGAGTGTCGTCGGGAAGTTCCAGGGCGCGATCGCGCCGACAACCCCGATCGGCCGGCGCAACACGTAGCCCTCGACCCCCGGGTCCAACCCCGGAGTGTGCGCGCCCCTCAGGGCCTTGGACAGCCCGACGTAGTGCATGAGCGTGTCGATCGCCTTGTTGATCTCGATCCGCGAGTCGCGCAGCGTCTTCCCCTGCTCTCGCGTCAGCAGTGCCACCAACTCGGAAACGTGCTCCTCGACGTGATGGGCGGCGCGCCCGAGGATCTCGCCGCGCTTGGACACGGCCAGCTGGGACCAGGTGCGCTGCGCCCCGGCGGCCGCCTGCACGGCGGCGTCGACGTCGGCGGCCGAGGCGGTGGCCACCGAGGCAAAAGCGCGACCCTCAGCTGGATTGATGACCTCGAGTTCATCCCCCGCGTTGCGGTGGTGGGCGCCGGCGATGAACGAGCCGGGAAGAACCGTCTGCACCGCCGTCATGCGCCGACGAACTCCGGCGTGCGCTTTTCGACGAATGCGGTCAGCCCCTCGTCGGCATCCTTGGAGCGGAACAGCTGCTCCATCAGCTCGAGCTCGAGGGCCAGCCCCTCGTCCAGGGTCTTCTGGGCCCCCTCGTACACGCAGCGCTTGATCGAGGCGATCGCCAGCGCCGCACCGGCCGCGAGTCGCTCGGCATATTCGCGGACCTTGGCCTGCGACTCCTCGGCCTCGTATACGTGGGCCAGGAGGCCCATTTCGCGCGCCGCCTCGACTCCGTATGTCCGTCCGGCGAGCAGCAGTTCGAGCGCGCGCGAGGGACCAATCAGACGGGTCAGCCGCTGGGTACCGCCGTTGCCGGGCAGCAGACCGAGGGTCACCTCGGGCAGTCCCAGCTTGTAGGAGCCGGTGGCGGCCAAGCGGATGTCGCAGGCCAGCCCGATCTCCAAACCGCCGCCGAGAGCGTGGCCCGCGATGAACGCAATGAACACCTGCGGCGCGGCGGCCATCCGCCGAAACGCGGCGTGGCTCAGCCGGATCATCTCCATGTTGCCTTCGACGTCGCCCTCGAGGAAGAGCTTGATGTCGGCGCCGGCGGAGAAGAACTTCGGGTTGGCACTCTGGACGATGACGACCCGGGTGGCGTCGCTCGTGGCCTCGTCGACCGCTTGGCTGAACTCGTTCATGAAGCCCAGGTGGTACGAGTTGGCCGGGGGGTGGTCGAGGGTGATGAAGCCGATCGGCCCCTCGTTTGTGAACGTGACAGCCATTTATGCAAGACCTCCTACCACGACCGACTTGATCTCGACGTAGGAATCAAGGGCCTCGATCCCGTGCTCCTTGCCGTACCCGGAGGCCTTGACGCCGCCGAACGGTAGCTCGTCGTAGCCGTAGTGGATCTGATTGACCCACGTCATGCCCGAATCGATCTCCTGTGCGGCACGGTGGATGAGACGGGCATCGTGCGTCCAGATCGAGGAGCCGAGCCCGTACGGGGTGTCGTTGGCACGGGCGATGGCGTCGTCGAAGTCGGTGAAGCGGAACACCGGGAGCACTGGGCCGAATACCTCCTCTTGCGTGAGCCGCGAATCATTGCCCGGCTCGGCGATCACCGCGGGCTCGAGGAACCAGCCCTTGCCGCCCGAGCCCGTTCCTCCGCCGATCAGGAGCTCACCGCCCTTGGCGACGCCGTCGTCGATCTGCTCGAGCAGCTCGTCGCGGCCGGCCTCGGTGTGGATCGGCCCCATCCGTAGTTTCGGCTTCTCGGCCTTGACCGTGCCGTCGCCGGGCTCGTACCGGCTCACGCGCTCGACGAGCTGGGACACGAAATCGTCGTAGACGGAGTCGTGCACGAACACCCGCTTGCACCCCAGGCAGGCCTGACCGGCGTTCCAGTAGCGGCCGATGATCACCGCCTTGACCGCGGCGTCGACGTCGGCGTCGGCGCAGATGATCACGGGATCGCTGCCGCCGAGCTCGAGGGTCACGCGCTTCAGGTCGGGCGCGGCCAGCGCCGCCACGTGCCGCCCGACCGCGGTCGATCCGGTGAACGCGACTCGCCGTACGTCGGGGTGCCCGACGAGCGCGTCGCCGATGTCACGGCCGCGCCCGGTGACCACGTTCAGCACGCCGTCGGGGAGGCCGGCCTCGGAGAACAGGCGCGCGACCCCGAGCGTCGCCAGCGGCGTCGTCGCCGCCGGCTTGGCCACCACCGTGTTGCCGGACGCGAGCGCCGGCGCCACCTTGGTGCCAAGCAGCGTGAGCGGGAAGTTGTACGGGGTGATCGCGGCGCACACGCCCATCGCCCGGCGGATCACCATCCCGTAGGCGGGGCCGAGCGTGCTCGGAAGGTCCTGATAGGACCCGCGGACCTTCGTGGCGGCCTCGGCGTAGAAGTGCATGCCGTGCGCGAGGTGGTTGACCTCCCCCATCGCCTCGGCGATCGGCTTGCCCTGCTCCGAGGTGAGCGTCGCCGCGAGCTCCTTGGCGTGCTCGTCGATCAGCGCCGCGGCCTTGGCCAGGATCGCGGCGCGCTTCTCGACGTCGGTCCGCGACCACTCGGCGAACGCCCGCTTGGCGGTGGCCACCGCCAGCTCGACGTCTTCCGCCGAGCCGGCGGGAACGCTGTCGACGATCTCCTCGGTGGCCGGGTTCACCACCTCGAGCCGCTCCTCGTGAGCGGCGGCCTCGCGCCACTCGCCTCCGATCAGCATCTCGGGCACGCTGTTTCTCCTCTCAGGAAACGCGCTCGTCCTCGACGGTGCGAACGCGGCTGGTTCTCAGATAATGCTCGCGGAGCTCCTGGTAGTGGGCGGCGGCACGACCCGTCCAGTCGAGCGCCGAGCCCGAGAGCTCCTTCTTTACGCTTGCCGGGACGCCCGCGGCAAGGACGCCGGCCGGGATTTCTTGACGCTCCGCCACGACGGCGCCGGCGGCGACCATCGCGCCCGCGCCTATACGCGCGTACTGGAGCACGATCGCGCCCATCCCGATCAGGGCGCCGTCCTCGATCGTGCAGCCCTCGAGCATCGCGCCATGGCCGACGACGACGTCGGCTCCGATCACCGTCGGAAGGTCGGCGGCGCAGTGGATCACCGCGGTGTCCTGGATCGAGCAGCCCGGGCCGATCGCGATGTGCGACACGTCGCCGCGCAGCACAGTCCCGAACCAGATGTTCACGCGATCGCTGACCCGCACGTCGCCGACCAGGACGGCGGTCGGAGCCAGGAACGCGTCCTCCCCGACGGTCGGAGCGACCCCGTCGAACTCAACGATCGTGGCCACTTGACCTCACTGTGGAGAGACTATACGATGGCGAGCGTTAGTCAAGTGTCACGCATCGGTCCCGAACAACTCGCACTGCGGAAGGCGGCATGACCGATTCCGTCGAGGCCCGGCTGTGGGAGGCCTTGCGCCGGGTCGAAGACCCTGAGATCCCGGTGTCGGTGGTCGGCATGGGGTTGATCGTGTCTCTGGACTACGTGGCGTCGGAGCGGCGCGCCGACCTGCAGATCACGTTCACTGCAATGGGCTGCCCGGCGACGGAGTTCATAGAGGACGATATCCGGGACGCGCTGCTGGCCGACCCCGACGTGGATGCGGTCGATATCAAGATCGTGTGGGATCCGGTGTGGACCAAGGACCGCCTACGGGCGGACGCGCGCGCGAGGATGCGCGAGCTGGGGATCGCCGTATGAGCCGCGCGGACGAAACGGTCTGGGAGGTGTTCGCGCGCAAGGAGTACGCCAAGCCACTGCACCACGTCGGGACCGTGACCGAGGACGACGAGGAGCTTGCCATAGTCTCGGCGCGTGCGATCTACGACGAGCAGCCGTGGATCGAGATGATCATCGTGCCGCGGCTCTCGATTCGGGAGGCGATCCGCTCATGAGCGCTGGATCGGTCGGGGTCGACGCCGCGACCGCAACCATGATTTCGCTGATCGGGTCGCTCGCCGACAACAAGAGCGCGCTCGGGCGCCGCTACGGGGAGTGGGCGGTCAGCGCGCCGACGATCGAGTCGGCGGTGGCGGCGGCGGCGATGGCCCAGGACGAGCTCGGCCACGCGCGCTCCACCTACCCGGTGCTGGACAAGCTCGGCGTTTCCCGCGAGGACAGCGGCCTCGATACCGGCTATCCGATGTTCGTGATCGCCTCCGAGCTGCCGGACTGGGCGTCGGTCATCGCGGCGAACCTGGTCGTCGACGGTGTGTTGACGACGTTCGTCGCGGGCGCGCGCGACAGCTCGATCGAGCCGTTGGCGCAGCGGGCGCGCAAGATCCTCCAGGAGGAGGGCGCGCACAGGGTTCACGCCGAGGCCTGGTCGCGACGGATCGTCCGGGCCGGCGGCAAAGACCTCGAGCTGCTCGTGCAGCGGATCGACGAGATGTGGGCCCAGGCGGCGCGGTGGCCGGGGCGGGATGATGACCCGGGCTACCGAGCGGCGATGGCGGAGGGGATGATCGCTTCGACCCCGCTGGGGATCCGCGACCGGGTGCGCGACTGGCTCTCGCCACTCGTGGCCGGCGTGTCGCTCGACGAACCGACGGACTGGTCGGATTGGGACAAGCCGCGACGCCGGTGAGCTGCCCCTTCTGCTCGTCCGAGGACGTGGAGAAGGTCTCGCCCTGGGGCGGCCAGATAATCACCTGCCAGATGCGCTGCCGGGCGTGCCACACCTACTTCGAGGCAATCCGGGACGAGTTCGAAAGCGCCGCCGAGCCGTGGACGACCAGCTCCGTCGGCGATCGGTAGGCGCGCCGGCGGCGCGATCGCTGCTGCTGACGATCCTGGGCGAGTTCGTCCTGCCACGGGACGAGGCGGTGTGGCAGGAGACGCTCGTCGACGCGCTCGTGTCGGTCGGCTATACGCAGCAGGCAGCGCGTCAGGCGCTCGCGCGCAGCGTGCGCGACGGGTGGCTAACGACGGAGCGTTTCGGCCGGCGTGCGCGCGTGTCGTTGAGCTCGAGCACGGCTTCGCTGTTGGCGACGGGAGCCTCGCGCATCTACTCGTTCGGCGATCCGTGGGACTGGGACGGGCGCTGGCTGGTGCTCATCCTCCGGGTCCCGGAGGAGCGACGCGAGGTGCGCCACCAGCTGCGCACCCGCCTGGCCTGGGCCGGGCTCGGGTCGATGGGCGGCGGCGTGTGGCTGACGCCGCACGTCGAGCGCGAGGCGGAGCTCCGCGCCGCGGTCCTCGACGCGCCGGCGGCCGAGGCGACCTCGTTCGTCGCCTCGCTCGGTCTCTTTGGGTCACCGCAGGAAGTCGCGGCGGCGGCGTGGGACCTCGACGCAGTGCGCGAGCACTACGAGACGTTCATCGAGGACTTCTCCGCGATCGGGCCTTCCTCGGCGGAGGCGTTCTTCCGGATGCAGACCCTGCTCGTGCACGCGTGGCGCAAGTTCCCGTTCCTCGACCCTGACCTGCCGGCCGAGCTCCTGCCGGCGGGCTGGCCCCGCCGGGGCGCCTATGACCTGTTCTCCGGTCGTCACGCCCGCTGGAGCCAGCCCGCCCAGGGTTACTTCGAGGAGCTGGAATCGGCGCGACCGCCGCGCGCCGCGGCGGCGGCCGCGTAGCCGATCAGAAGCGCAACGTCACCTGCTTGCTCGTGACGATTGGTGACAATCTGTGCGAGTTATCTGCCAAGCGGCGCGGGTTGCAGCGGCGGCGACTGAGCCAACGGTGGCCGGCGCTAACCTGGCGCCGGCCACGACCCCCCACGCGACACCCACCACCCTGACCGTTGGCGGCGCCCGGCTCGAGCTCCTCGACATCGCCGGCGCCACCGACCAGACCGCGCTCGTGCTGATGCACGAGGGCCTCGGGTCGGTGGGCCTGTGGCGAGGATTCCCCGAGGCGCTCGCGCACGCCACCGGCCGGCGCACCGTGGCCTTCTCGCGCCACGGCCATGGACGGTCGGAACGGCCGCCCAAGCCCCGCACTCCGGCGTTCATGCACGAGGAGGCGCTCGAGTTGCTGCCCGAGCTACTCGCCGTGCTCGCGATCGAGACACCGGTGCTGGTCGGCCACAGCGACGGTGCCTCGATCGCGCTCATCTACGCCGCGCACCACCAGGTGCACGGCGTGGTCGCGATCGCGCCCCACGTCTTCGTCGAGGAGGTATGCCTGGCCGAGATCCGCAAGGCGCGAGACGCCTACACGGACGGCGACCTGCGCGAGCGGCTGGGCCGCCACCACCGCGACCCCGACGCGGCCTTCTTCGGCTGGAACGACGTGTGGCTCGATCCGGCCTTCCCCGAGTGGGACCTCACCGGCGAGCTCGAGCGCATCACCTGCCCCCTGCTCTTGATCCAGGGGGAGCGCGACCAGTACGGCACGATGGCCCAGCTCGACGCGATCGAGCAGCGTGGCCGCGGCCCGGTGCGCCGCGTCCACCTCGACTGCCAGCACTCGCCGCCAACCGAACGACCCCAGGAGACGATCGACGCGATTGCCGGCTTCCTCGCCCGGCTCTCAGAGCCCGTCAAGATCGTCGAGGCGCCCTTCGACGACCCGGTATCGGCCGCGCTCGTGTCCGACTACGTCGCCGAGATCGAGGCGATGTATCCCGAGTGGACGCCCGACGTCCCCCCGCGGATGAGCGCCCGCGACGTCGAGCCGCCCGACGGCCGCTGGTTGGTGGCCTACCGCGACGGGCAGGGCGTCGGGTGCGCGGGACTGAAGCGACTCGACGCGCGGACGGCCGAGGTCAAGCGGATCTACGTGGCTCCGGACGCCCGGGGCGCCGGCGTCGCCCGCGCCCTGCTCGGCCGGCTGGAGACGCTGGCCCGCGACGCCGGATACGACACGATCCGGCTCGACACCGGCGCCAAGCAGCCCGCCTCGGTGGCGCTGTTTCGCTCGCACGGTTATCAGCCGATCGCCGACTACAACGGCAACCCGGTGGCGGCGTACTGGTTTGAGAAGCGGCTGCGTTAGCGGCTGAGAAGCGGTCAGGTGCCGGCCTGACGCCGGTAGCGGGCGACGGCGAGCGGCGCGAACGCCGCGATGATCGCCAGCGACCAGACCACGGCCAACCAGATGTTGTTGCCCGCCGGCAGTCCGAGCCACAGGGCACGCGTCGCGTTGATGACCTTCGAGAACGGGTTGACGTCGGCGAATCAGTGCAGTGGAGCCGGCATGGTCGCCGGCACCACGAACGCCGAGGAGATGAACGTGAGCGGGAAGATCGCGATGAAGCCGATCGAGTTGGCGGACTCTGGCGTCGAGGCGACGAGGCCGACGAACGCGAACACCCATGAGAACGCGTAGCCGAACAGGAGCAGCAGCAAGATGCCGGCGATCACGTGCAGGAACGGCGCGTGGAACGAGAAGCCGATGATCACGCCCGTGACGATCAGGATGGTCATCGCCACCGCATTGGTGACGATATCTGCGGACGTCCGGCCGGCCAGCACCGCGGGGCGTGCCATCGGCAGTGAGCAGAAGCGGTCGATCAGGCCTTTGTGAACGTCGTCGTTGAGGCCCGGGAGGAACTCGACG
>Ga0187769_10000246_pt1 | contig 29649 bp, 28 predicted proteins | sample 0116_SJ02_MP02_1_FD_133140 | JGI IMG/M metagenome (GOLD analysis project Ga0187769, IMG submission 133140) | Tropical peat soil microbial communities from peatlands in Department of Meta, Colombia - 0116_SJ02_MP02_10_MG | ecosystem: Environmental > Terrestrial > Soil > Wetlands > Peat | place... | reverse complement strand
GGCAGAAAATTGGTGATGGGCGAACGGGTCGGCGAGGAAGTTGCCGCTGTTGGCCGCGTATTAGGCGAACGCTCGACGCTGACCGGTTTTTACTCGTATGGGGAAATCAGCCCGCACGCGTCGAACCGGGTCTGCGGGCTACACAACCAGACGATGACCATCAGCTGGCTCGGCGAGCACTGAACCGGACCGGCCGAGGTCGATTTGAGACGCGCTGGCCCGCAGGAGCTCTTACCCGCGATTGGACCCGACGGCGATGTCGCGGTCGCGGACGCGCTCCTTGATCAAAGCCACGCGGCCAAACCAGAGCACGAAAGCGGACCGGACAACCGGCCGCGCGCAAACCGACCGCTATCCTTGACGCCGCGTGCGGGAACCGATGCAACTCGCTCACGGCTAATCGCAGCCGAAGTCACTCGACAGCTCGCCAGCGCGACCCCAGCGGCAATTGCCGCAGCAATACTTTGTGCGGCGATCTGCATGTATATGGAACGAAACGTCGTTCCGCTGGCCGATCGGTTGATCTGGTTGCTGTTTTTTCTCGGCATCATGGTGGCCCGTGCTGCCGTCGTCGTTGTCTATCGGCACTCGTCCGTCGCTTCTTCGGGTTCGAGTGACGTCTGGCTGCTGTGGTTTCGGATTTCCGCAATTGCTACCGGCGTAGGCTGGGGCCTTGCCGGATTCTTTCTTTTTCCGGCCGATGATCTGCAGCACCAGCTAATTTTGCTGCTTTTCATGGCGGGCGCCGCGGCGGCGGCAGTGCTTTCCAACGCGGCTGACGCAGTCAGCGCCACCGGCTTTGCGGTTTGCATCATTGTGCCGTTTATCGTCCATATGCTGGTGCGCGAAGGCGACTTGTACAGAATTTTGGCTGCCTTTGGTTTCGTGTACCTAGGGTTTGTCCTTGGCATGATTCGCACGGTTGCACGCGGAACCCGCGAGAACATCGTCTTGCGATTCGAGGCCACGGACCGCGGGGAAGCGCTCGAGGCGAGTACGGAACAGTATCGGCTGCTCCTCAACCATCTTGCGGTCGGAGTACTGCATTTCGACAAGGCATCGGTTATCACGTACTGCAATGAGCGCCTTACCGAGATCCTGCAGGCGCCAAGGGAGAGTTTGATCGGACGAGACCTTCGTCACCTCTCGGATTCGACGATTCCATCGACCCTGCAAAGGGCCATCGCAGAGGGTGCGAGCGTGCGCTTTGAGGGCTACCATGATGCTGTCCTTGGAAAATTCCGCGGGTGGATTTCCCTAGTAGCGACGCCCTCGCGCGACCTCCGGGGAAACATTGTGGGTGGGGTTGCGATCGTCGAGGACATAACGGAGCACCACGCCAGCCAGGAAGAAATCCAGCGCCTCGTGTTCTGCGACGCGCTGACGGGCCTGCCAAACCGCCGACGGCTTCTCGAGCGCCTGAAGCGCGCGTTGATCGCCTCTCGTCAATCCGGCAGTTTCAGTGCCCTGCTGTTCGTCGATTTGGACAACTTCAAGACGCTAAATGACACGCGGGGTCACGACGTCGGCGATGAATTGCTCAAGCAGGTCGCCGCCCGCTTGACGGACTGCGTGCGACCCACCGACAGCGTCGCGCGCTTTGGTGGCGACGAATTTCTGGTGTTGCTCGAGGACCTGCCGAGCGACGCTGCCGAGGCTGCCGGCCGCGCCGGGAAGGTCGGCGAGAAAATTATCGCAGCGCTGAAGTTGCCCTACATGTTGGGTGCCTACGAGCACTATTGCACGGCTTCGATCGGTGCCGCGATTTTTGGGGACCGACCGATCAGCGAGGAGGAATTGCTCAAGCAGGCGGACATGGCCATGTACCAGGCCAAGGCAGCGGGACGCAATGCTTTGCGCTTTTTCGATCCGAAGGCGCAGACGACAATTGCCGCGCAATCTGCCCTTGAGGCGGATCTTCGCGTGGCCCTTCGAGACGGACATCTGATTCTGCATTTTCAGCCGGTCGTTGACGGCAGCCGGTGTGTGGTTGGCGCCGAAGCCCTGTTGCGATGGCAGCACCCGACTCGTGGACTGGTTGCGCCGGGCGATTTCATTCCCGTTGCCGAGGCAACGGGCCTGATCATCCCCATGGGGAAGTGGGTGCTCGAGACGGTTTGCGCGCTCCTTGCGCGCTGGGCTGCGCGGCCTGAACGCGCTGATCTCACCGTAGCCGTAAACATCAGTGCACTGCAGATCCGTCAGACCGATTTTGTGGCGCAGGTGCTCGAGATCGTGCAGCGCTACGGGGCCATTGCAAAGCGCCTGAAGCTTGAACTGACCGAGAGCTTGTTCGTTGACGACGTCGAGGGAACGATTGCAAAGATGAAGGCACTCAATGCGCTCGGCATTGGGTTTTCGCTCGACGATTTCGGCACGGGCTACTCTTCGCTTTCTTATCTCAAACGGCTACCACTGGATCAGCTCAAGATCGACAGGTCTTTCGTCATGAACCTGGAGCAAGACGACAGCGAAGCATCTATCTGCGCAGCGACGATCGGACTGGCGCACAACCTGGGACTGCAGGTGGTTGCTGAAGGGGTTGAAACCGAGGTGCAACTGTATTTTTTAAATACCGTGCACCGCTGCGATTTCTTGCAGGGTTATTACTTTGGCCGCCCCCTCCCATTGGATCAGTTCGAACGATACCTCGACAGCGCGCGCCGCCCGCAGCTCAAAACGCCGGTCTAGCACGTCGAACGGAGCCGGAACACCGGGAGGACGGACGCGACGGCCGGCAAGACCGCACATCCGCGATTTGCCGCCCGTGACGCAAGTCGCGCCGCTAGCCGTCCGTCCCGGACAAGGCAGCGTGCGGCGAGCGCGCCCCGCGCCCTGAAACTAGAGGCCGACGCAGACGTACTTGATATTTAAGTAGTCGTCGATGCCATGGCGCGAACCCTCGCGCCCAAAGCCGGACTGTTTGACCCCGCCAAAAGGTGCGACTTCCGTGGTCATGAGACCCACGTTGACGCCCACCATGCCGAATTCGAGCCGCTCCGCATAGCGCATGACGCGGCCCACGTCGCGGGCATAGAAGTAGGAGGCAAGACCATGTTCGACGGAGTTTGCGGCAGCAATCGCTTCGTCGTCCGTGCGAAAGCAGAAGACCGGAGCAACGGGGCCGAAGGTTTCTTCGTGCGCTAGTCGCATCGTATCGCGCGCACCAGAGAGCACGGTCGGCTCGAAAAACGTCCCCCCGAGCCGATGCCGGCGACCGCCGGTTTCGACTTTCGCGCCTTTGGCAATGGCATCGCTAATATGCGCCTCGACTTTTTCGAGCGCCGCGGCGTCGATCAGGGGCCCTTGTTGGACCCCCGGTTCGAGGCCTGATCCCACCTTCAGGTCCGCGGCGCGAGCGGCAAGCCGCGCCACAAAGGCATCGTAGATTCGCTCCTGCGCAAAAAAGCGGTTGGTGCAGACACAGGTTTGGCCGGCGTTTCGAAACTTCGAGGCGATTGCTCCTTCGACCGCGGCATCGACATCGGCATCGTCAAAAACGATAAACGGTGCATTGCCGCCGAGTTCGAGCGAGAGTTTCTTGAGCGTCGGTGCGCACTGCTGCATCAGAATGCGACCGACCGCCGTCGAACCCGTAAACGAGAGTTTTCGAACGACGGGCGAGTCGCAAAGCACCTTGCCTACGACAATGCTTTGATCCGCGTCGGCTGGCACAATGTTGATGACGCCCGGTGGAAATCCGGCGCGCGCGGCCAGCTCTGCAAGTGCGAGTGCCGAAAGCGGTGTCTGCTCGGCGGGCTTGACGACAACCGTGCATCCCGCCGCCAGAGCGGGCGCAATCTTGCGCGTGATCATCGCGCTCGGAAAGTTCCAGGGAGTGATGGCCGCGCACACGCCAACCGGTTCGCGCAAAACCAAAATGCGGCGATCGGTCCAGGGCGAGGGGACCGTCTCGCCGTATACGCGCCGCGCCTCCTCGGCAAACCATTCGATGAAACTCAAGCCGTAGCTCAGTTCCGCGCGCGCCTCCGCCAATGGTTTTCCTTGTTCGACCGTCAGAATTTTTGCCAGGTCGGAGAGCGCGGCCTGCGCGAGTTCATTCCAGCGCCGCAGCAGGAGGCAACGCTCTTTTGCGGTCTTGCCGCGCCACGAGGGGTACGCCTGCTCGGCCGCTGCGATGGCGCGCTGCGTTTCCGCGGTCCCGCAGTTGGCAACGTCGGTGATCTTGCCGCCATCCGCCGGGTTCGTGACCGCGAAGCACCCAACAGAGCCGTCCACCCAGGCTCCGCCGATAAACGCCTGGTTCCGTAGCAAATCGCCGTCGTCAAGCGGTGCCATGGGACTAACGCGTTGCAGCATGGTGACCTCCAAATTTGATCCCGGCCTGCGAACCTAAGGCACAGGGGGCCCTGCTCCAAGAATAGCGCACCTCCATAAGCGTCTCGTCGCTCGCGATTCAGAAGCGTTGCCCGGACGGGAAGCCGACGTCTATGCTTTTGCGCCTCGCGTTGGCAAACCGGCAAAACGCGCGAGCGGTCGACGGGAGCGGGCGGCAAGAGAGGTTTCGAAGCGCGGCGCCGTCGTGCTGCTTCGCAATACCAATCGTGTACATTTCGTTTTTATGCAACGGTCTGTCGATCAGTCTGGTGTTCGATGCCCTTCGCGCCGGCCGAACACGGCAACCGCGGCTACGGCAGTCGCACGCGGCAGCCGTGCTGTGCATACGTAGTTAGGGAGATTTGCGGGATGGACTACGCGCAACAGCAGCGTAACCCAGCGCGGCATCTGATCAGCTTCTCCTTGGTTGTTCTTTTGCACGTCGTACTGATCTACGCGCTGATCAACGGCCTTGCGCACAAGATCGTAGAAGTAGTCAAGAAACCGATCGAGACCAAGATCGTCGAGGAGCACCGCGCGCCACCACCGCCGGAGGCGCCGCCTCCGCCGCCTCCGAAGCTAGTGGCGCCTCCGCCGCCTCCTTTCATTCCGCCGCCGGAAATTCAGATCGCGGTCGCACCGCCCGTGCAATCGACAATTACACAGGTCACGACCAAGGCGCCACCACCGAGTCCTGCGCAGGCACCGGCCCGCCCCGGGCCCCGCACCGTCACCGCTCCCGCGCTGGACCGCTCGTCGTGTCCTACGCCCGAGCCGCAATATCCCATGGCGTCGCGGCGCAACCAGGAGGTCGGGACACTGGTCTTGCGCATCCAGATCGACGCAAATGGATTGCCGGGCAAGATAGAGGTTTCCCGCTCCAGCGGGTACAGCCGACTCGATGAATCGGCAAAGAGCTGGATCGCATCTTGCCGCTTCAAGGTTGCGACGGTCGATGGCAAGCCGGTCGCGGGCTGGGCCACGCAGGCCTACACGTTCAATTTACGGGACTGATCATTGGTACCCGTATTCCGGTTTGGGAAAAAGTTCGCGCATGTTGTATGGAGGAATTATGTCGTTTCGCAATCGTTGGATCGCCGCGCTGGCGACGCTGATCATGGGCGCTACCTTGTTTATGAGCGCGTTGCCGAATACGTCCGTGGCGCAGGCGGCTGATACGGGCAAGGATGCCGCCGCTACAGCGTTACCACCACCGCCGGTCGCCGAGACCGCCAAAGAAGTGGTCGAAAATCCCTATGGCCTCGATGCGTTGTGGAAGGGCGGCGATTTCGTGTCCCGGGGCACGCTGGTCATTCTTGCGCTTATGTCGCTGGGCTCCTGGTACATCATGTTTACGAAGTTCTACGAGCAGTTCAAGCTCATGGGTCAGGCAGGTGCGGTCCGCAAGACTTTCTGGGCGGCGGGTTCCCTCTCTGCCGGTATCCAGTCGCTGAAGGATGGAAGCCCGTTTCGATACATAGCCGAGACCGGCATTGGCGCAACCGGCCGGCATGAGGGACCCCTCCTCGAGCGTATCGATCTGAATACCTGGATCTCCATGTCGGTACAGCGCGCCGTCGAAAACGTTCAGAGCCGATTGCAGGACGGCCTGGCTTTTCTGGCGACCGTTGGCTCTACGGCGCCGTTCGTCGGCCTGTTTGGAACGGTCTGGGGTATCTATCACGCCCTCACCGAAATCGGCATCGCGGGGCAAGCTTCTATCGACAAGGTCGCGGGGCCCGTGGGCGAGGCCTTGATCATGACTGCTTTTGGTCTCGCTGTGGCGGTTCCCGCTGTTCTTGGATACAACTTTCTCGTGCGCCGCAATAAGGTCGCAATGGAAAGCGTGCGCGCCTTTGGCGCGGATTTGCACCTGGCACTGCTTGGTCAAACCGCTAACGCGGCTCGCTGAGCGCGGCAGCCGCGCGAGTTCGCTATGGCAATGAACATCGGTCAGGAGTCTTCGGACGAGGACGAAGTCGTCTCCGCGATCAACACGACTCCGCTCGTCGACGTCATGTTGGTTTTGCTGATCATTTTTTTGATCACCATTCCGGTCGTTTTGCATGAAGTACCGCTGCAGCTGCCCAAGGAGCGCAATCAGCCACGCAAGACTCGACCCGAGAACATCACGATTTCCGTAAACCGCGAGGGCGATGTGTTTTGGGGACAGGAATTAATTACAGACAACGAAAAGCTCGTCGAGCGCCTCAAGAAAGAGGCGGTCAAGGATCCGCAACCGGAAGTGAACATTCGGGGCGACCTCAACGCGCGCTACGAAGCGATCGGTCGGGTCGTGTTCGACTGCCAGCGGGCGAGCATACTGCGGGTGGGTTTCATCATCGAACCTCCGCGCAATGACGGTGGTTAGGGTGGCCGGCCGCGGGCGCTCGCGGCTCCCAACGGGCGGACAGCATGGGGATCGATGTCTGGGAAAAAGGATTTAATGATGGCGATGCAAATTGATCCGTTGAGCGATTCGAAAGACCCCGACGTGATGGTCGATATCAACACCACTCCGCTCATTGACGTGATGTTGGTGTTGCTCATCATGCTGATTGTCACGATCCCGATTCAGCTGCACTCGGTCAATCTGAACATGCCTGTGGGTCACCCGCCCCCGCCGGTGGCGCCACCGGTCGTGATCGACGTGGACGTGGATTTCGATGGCACGATCTACTGGAATGGCTCGATTGTTGCCGATCGCGCGAGCCTCCAGGCTCACCTGCAGTCCGTCGCCGACCAGCCGGATCAACCCGAAGTGCACCTGCGCCCCAGCAAGTTGGCGACATACAAGTACGTTGCCGAGGTCATGGCACTGGCGCAACGAATCGGGGTCAAAAAGATCGGCCTGGTTGGCAACGAACAGTTTATGTGAGGCGGCTCAGCGAGAGGTCTGTCATGCACGCTTGTTTCGTTTCGGTGCGCGGCGCCGCCGGGCCGCTACTGGCTCTTGCGCTTGCCCTGCTCTTGGCGCCGGGGGCGGTTGGCATAGCGTTGGCCGAGGAGACATCCGCTCCCGCCACAGCAAACGAGACCGTGCGCGAGGAAGTGGGCCGACCGTTACAGGCTGCGCAACAGTTGATGAAGGAGAAGAAGTTCAAGGAGGCGCTGGCAAGAATTCACGAGGCTGAGGCCGTTGCCAACCGCACTGCGTACGAGAACTATGTTATCGACCGCATGCGCGGTTCCGCCGCGGCTAACAGCGGCGATGATGAGCTGGCGGTCACCTCCTTTGAATCGGTGGTGGCCAGCGGTCGTCTGTCTCCGACAGAACAGCTGCGTGTGATACAGGCGATTGCGGACACCTATTTCAAACTCAAGAACTACACGAAGGCCGCGGAGTGGGCGGCGCGCTATTTGAAAGAGGGCGGCGCCGATCCGAGCATGCAGGATGTGCTGATCGATTCACACTACTTGAACAAAGACTTTGCTACCGCGGCCTCCGAACTCAAGGCACTGGTCGACGCCGACGAAAGGGCCGGCCGCGCCACCAGCGAGGTGCATTTGCAGTTGCTCCTGGACTGCTATCAGAAGCTTGGCAACAGCACGGGTTCGGCTGCGGTGCTCGAGAAACTCCTGGCGCTGTACCCGAAGAAAGAATACTGGCAACTTGCCATCAGCCACGTCGTGCATCGCGCCGGATTCGCCGACCGCCTGGAACTTGACGTGTTGCGGCTGCAATTGGCGTTGGGTGAGCTCAGGCGCGATTCGGATTACATGACCATGGGCCAATTGGCCCTGGAGGCCGGCTACCCGGCCGAGGCCAAGAAGGTTGTCGATCAGGGTTTTGCAGCCGGAATTCTCGGTAAGGGACCGGAAGCGGAAAGACACCGGCGCCTGCAAAACAAAGTCAACAAGGACGCGGCCGATGATCTCAAAGCCTTGGGACAGGGCGACGCCGGCGCAGAAAAAGCGGCGACCGGTGATGCATTGGTCAACACAGGCTACAACTACGTTCTAAACGGCAAGTACGAGCGCGGCTTGTCACTCATGGAACAGGGGCTGCACAAGGGTGCGCTGAAACACCCCGAAGAGGCGAAATTGCACCTGGGCCTTGCCTACTCTCTTGCGGGCGATCGCGCCCAGGCCCTACAGATGTTGCGGACAGTGCAGGGCTCAGACGGCGCTGCCGACTTGGCGCACCTTTGGGCGCTCTATATCGGTGGCAAGGGCTAGCGCGCCCCCCGAAGGACCGTGCGCGCGCGGATTGGCAGCCCAGGCTGCCGCCTCGAATGAGAAAAAAACGCAAATCGGGCGCGCAACCCCGCGCGCGAATCGCACTGTGCGCCGACCCGGTTGGAATTGCCCGGAACAGAACCTACGGCACTGTCATCTAGAACGCCCAAAAGGGTGTCGTGTAGCTCGTGGCGTTCGCGCCCGAAGCAGGGAAAGTCAAGCTCACGTACTCGTTGGCCACGAACACGCTCCTCCCGTAGAAAAATGGCAGACCCCAGTCCATGCCCGCGGTCGCGTTGGCTGACGTCTGGCTTCCGCTTGGCGGACCGACACAGAGCCCGCCCCCCGAGGCGGTGCCGCCCAGATTGTTGAACGCCGTGTTGTTGCCGTTGTTGGCCGGGAACAGCACCGTGTCGGCATTGGCGATATTCATGGGAATCGACGGCGATACGCTGGGCGTATAGGGGTTGTTGGTTGCCGGATTGATCACGCCCGTCGCGCCGGTGATTACCGCATTTAGCGTCAAGGTACTCGACGGTATGAACCAGCCGTTGGCGTCCGTGTGTAGCGCGGGTATCACGCTCGAAGGCAAGAACAGACCATTGGAGCCACTATCGATGAAACTGTTCACGCAGGTCTGCGTGTTCGGACTATATGGCGGGTTCGGGCTGACACTGGTGACCTGGCTTTGCAGGTCGCCCCAGCCGTCGGCCACATAGACGCTTGCGGTACCCGGAATGGCGTTGTTGATCTGCGAGGCGATACCAAACACGAGCGTTCCGTAGACGTTTTCTTCCCCCGACGCATTGGTGATCGTCGGCAACTCCATGACGACTCCCTCGAAGTCCGTAGAGACGAAGGAAGCGACCGGGTTACTGACTTGGTTTGTCGACGGTGTCAAGCCGACGGGGGTGCAGGCACCAGTGGAAGGCGAACAGTTGTAGTACAGGGGACTCGTGAGCAAGGCACTGTTGCAGGAGGCGCCGGTCACGCAATCGTTGACGAAAAGCCCAATGCCAAGCACACCGTTGGCTCCGAAGGATGCCACGTCGTTTACGGCAGGCCCTGTCTGCGAGCAGGCCGTTGGCGCGGTCGCGGGAGCACTCGGGTCGCCGATGACCTCGATGTTTACGCTCTGAGCTAGCTCGCCGTTGTTGTTCGGCCCGCCGATTGTGACGTCCGCGCTGCGCACGGCACCCCAGGCATAGCCGTCAGCGAACTGCGCACACTCGTAGAGCGCGGCCCCACTTACCGACACCGCCGGCAGGCTCATGTTGGAGTTGAGCACCGAGGACATGATGCGCAGCCCCGCCGAACCGGTATCGACCAGGACGTGATCGATCGTTTGGCAGGTGGTAGTACCCGGAAGACAAATTGTCACGCTTGTATAGGGGGCATTGGCCGCGCCAATAATAAAAATTGAGGGCGCGGTTCCCGCGGCCGAACCGAAGGGCACGCCATAGGCGCAAGGTCCCGCATCGACAATGATCGAAGCCTCGTTGCTCGCGAGATTGGCAGTTTGCAGCTGCGGCAACGTGGCCTCGCATGCCGCCACCTGTTCGGCGATCGTTGCGCCGCCACTGCTAAAGTTGCCCAGACTCGATCCTCCGCTGCCGCCCCCGCACGAGGCGATCGCAAAACAGGCGGCCAGGATTGCGAGCGGTAGGCCAGCAGTCCGCACGAGTTTGCAGAGTTCACTGAATGTCATCGATCACCACTCCCGCGGGCAACGCGTCGCTCAGATAGGCGCGGCCATGGAAGGACCGCATGTGTCCCCCCGATTCGACGACCAGGTTGCCTTCGCGTACGACAACGTGACCGTGTCCGCCCCGCTCGCGATTGGCCGAGCCAACGTACCGGTCGAAATGCGCACCCAGCAGCTGGCGCAGGTTAGGCATGGTTGGCCCGCCCCAGGTGATCCCGAACACAACGCCGGCGGGCGATACGTATTCGCGCACCAATGCTCCACCGGTTGATTGCAGTTCGTGCACGCTGTATGCCGCGTGGCTCGTGACCTTTGTCTGAGCCTGAACCTGCTGGCGGTCGGCCTCCACAGTGCTGACTGCACCACCCAGCGTTGCCAGCGCGGGCAGGCACGCACCGGTCGCCGCTAAACCCGCGAGGAGGAACGACGCAAACCGAATTGCTGCGGCCCGGACACCGGATTGCGCAGGTCCGAGCCCGCACCGGGCGTCAGGTCGAGGCGTAGTTTTTGCTTGCGGGCCAGTGACTTCCAACGCAAAGCTCCCTTTCAGTTTGGCTGTCCAAGCAACATATCGTGCCGCACAACTACGGGCGCCGGATCGATGAATATGTGCCATGCTCGCGGTCGATACTACTTGCTCGCCGCGGGTAAGGCGGACCGACAGGTGCCCGCTAAGTGACGATAATTGCAAATTTATGTAAGCGAATCCCGCCTAGTTGCATCATCCGCATGCTCGCTTGGCGAGTCTACAATGCCGTTTTGCACGATTTTGAACGGTCGGACCTGAGGTCGGAACCCAGCGCCGAACGGCGGTCGGAAAGGTAGGGCGACATGAAACGCGATTCCCTGTCCACCAGCACCCGGCACACCAACGCCGCGCTTATGGCGCGCCGGCGGGCTGCGATGCCTCGCGGATCGGGCCAAGTCCACGAGGTGTTCGTCGAGCGCGCACTCAATGCGGAAGTGTGGGACGTTGAGGGACGCCGCTACATCGATTTTGCCGGCGGAATCGGAGTTCTCAACACGGGCCACCGTCATCCGCAGATTGTCGCAGCGGTGAAGGCGCAGCTCGATCGCGTCACCCATACGTGTTTTCAAGTCTTGGCCTACGAGCCGCTCGTCGAATTGGCCGAGCGGCTCAACGCCCTCGCGCCTGGTTCGGCGCCTAAAAAGACTTTTTTCATGACCACCGGCGCCGAGGCCGTCGAGAATGCGGTCAAGTTCGCGCGTGCGTACACCAAGCGTGCCGGGGTCATCGCCTTCGGGGGCGGCTTTCACGGACGAACAATGTTGACCCTCTCGCTCACGGGTAAGGTTGCTCCCTACAAGGCGGGCTTCGGACCTTTCCCGGCGGAAATCTTTCACGCGCGATTCCCGGTCACCCTCTTCGGTGTGAGCGTTGCCGATGCCATGGCATCGATCGACCACATATTCAAAAACGATATCGAACCCGAGCGCGTTGCGGCGATTGTCGTCGAGCCGGTGCAGGGAGAGGGCGGGTTTTATGTCGCACCGTTTGATTTTTTGCAGGCGCTGCGTGCGCTTTGCGACCGCCACGGTATCGTCCTTATCGCCGATGAGATTCAATGCGGCGCGGGGCGCACCGGGACCTGGCTTGCGATCGAGCACTCCGGCGTCGTGCCAGACATCGTCACCATGGCGAAGTCGTTGGGGGGAGGCTTTCCGATATCGGCGGTGACCGGCCGCGCTGACATCATGGATGCGCCCAATCCCGGTGGCTTGGGCGGTACGTATTCGGGTCACCCGCTGGCCGCTGTCGCCGCTTTGGAAGTCCTGAAGGTCTTCGAGCAAGAGCGGTTGTTTGCGCGCGCGCAGTCGCTGGGAGAGCGCCTGCGTAGCGGCATGAAGAAAATCGCGCGCAAGCACAAAGCCGTTGGCGACGTCCGCGGGCTGGGTGCAATGGCAGCGATGGAGCTCTTCGAGGACGGCAAAGTCGATGCGCCGGACGCGGAGCTCACCAAGCGCCTAGTGAGCGAGGCTGCACGCCGCGGACTGATCCTGCTTGCTTGCGGATCCAATGCCAATATTATCCGCGTGCTCGTTCCGCTGACGGCGTCCGACGAGATCGTGGAGGAAGGAATACGCGTTCTCGAGGAGTCTTTCGACGCGGCCGCTGCTAGCTGATCGCCAACGGGCCGCCGTGGTGCGCTCCTAGGAGTCTTTCGCACGGCCTGTCGCCGTGTGTGAGGGCGTTTGGCGTGTTATTTCCCTTTGATCCGGTAAATGATCGGACGCCTGGTGCGTCGGCCCGAGGGAAGATTTTCAAATTTGCCTCCAGGCACTGACCGGAGTTCGGTCGCGCGTCCCGGCATCATCCTTGCCATAACGTCCGTCGGGAATCGCTCTGGTGAATTGCCGGAAGCGGTTTGGGTTCTACAGCCCGCGCTCGAGGCGCATTGGCCGCATTCCGCAAAGCGGACAGGGTTTTGGAGTGCGCAAGCGCAAATGCGCCTTTCATGGTTATGTCGGTTCGCCAGCGGGTGTGCGCCGAGCGGCCCTGCAGTTCCAGGGCGAACTGTGGCGAAAATGCGGCAGACCTGCGCCCGCGCCAAGCGCAGCAAAAATCGGCACACCGTGCGCAATTGGACGTACGCCCCAGGCAATTGCGGGTGTAATTGCGCGCACAATGGACATGAGCGGCGATCGCGTGTGCGAACCGAGCCGGCCGCCTCTTCGGCCCGATGGCGGTGCGCATGCGTATCGATTTGTTCGTTCTCGCACGGTCCCGGGGTGCGCGCCATGCCTGCATCGGGTGTTCCGTTGCGATCGTCCGTCGCAAACGGTGTCTGATGCCCCGTGCGGCTTTGCAAAGCGCCTGTAAGGTTTACGCGGGTTGCGCGACCAATCGAGCATGCGCAGGTCGCAGGGGTGCTGACAGGGGGTAGACATGCAAAGACGAAGTTGGTTTCTGGGGGCTAGCGTATTGCTTGCCGCGTTCGGTCTCGGTCGATTTGCGCGCGCCGCGCAGGTGACCGCGGGCGTCGAGCGTTTTGAGGTGGAGCATACGGAGGAGCAGTGGCGTGCAATGCTCACCTCCCCGCAATACGCCGTGCTGCGCGAACAGGCCACCGAACGCCCCTTCACGAGCCCGCTCAATCACGAAAAGCGCCACGGCACGTTTGTCTGCGCCGGCTGTACGCTGGCACTGTTTTCCTCTGCGACGAAGTTCGACAGTGGCACGGGTTGGCCCAGTTTCTGGCGGCCGCTCGAAAATGCGGTCGGAGAAAGGCAAGACCGGACGCTGGGAATGGTGCGCACCGAGGTGCACTGCCGCCGCTGCGGGGGCCATCTTGGGCATGTTTTTGATGACGGACCGCCGCCCACCGGACTGCGCTACTGCATCAACGGACTGGCGTTGAATTTTCAACCTGCGACGGGAGGGCAATCGTGAAGCAACTGACACTCGCTCTGACCGCGGTAGGTATCTTGTTGGTGCCGCCAGCCTCGTGGTGCCTCGAGGATGCAACGCCGCTACCGGCTCCTCTCGTTGACGAAACGACACCACCCCAGAGTTCATCGGAAATCGCGGTTCTTTCGGGCGGATGCTTCTGGGGCGTGCAAAAGGTCTTTCAGCACGTCAAAGGAGTCCAAAGCGCCGTCTCCGGCTACGCCGGAGGATCGCAGGCCACGGCTGATTACGAAACCGTCAGTTCCGGGCGCACCGGTCATGCCGAGTCGGTGGAGGTCCGGTTTGATCCGCACGTCATCAGCTACGGAACGATACTGCGAATTTTCTTTTCGGTCGCACACGATCCCACGCAGCTCAACCGCCAGGGACCGGACATTGGCACGCAATACCGATCAGAGATCTTCACGCTCAACGACAAGCAACGGCAAATTGCGCAGAGCTATATCGCGCAACTCGATCAGGCAGGGGTCTATACGCGCAAGATTGCCACGCGCATCGATCCGCTGGGGGGGTTTTACGCTGCCGAAGCGTATCACCAGGACTTTGCGACCTTACACCCCGACAACGGCTACATCGTGCGCTACGACCTGCCCAAGGTGCGCAATCTCGAACAACTGTTCCCGGAAGACTTTCGGCATGACCCAATCTTGGTATCGTCTTCGCTCAACGCGACGAACAAGGCTGCGAACGCTTCGCATTGACGGGGATTTTGCGCAACGCAATGCGCGCGTCGATCGTTGACGCGACGGACGGGCCGTGCATACAATGAATTCAACCGGCATGACCGGTTCGATACTGGCGTTTCTTCCAATGCGCCAGAGTCCCGAGTGAGCAGGCGCCAAAACACAATTGTGCTCGCCACGGGCTCGGAAAGGCCCCGTTTACGGGGCCTTTTCACAGGGTGCGGCGCGCTTTGCATGGCAAATTCCGGCGTACGCACGCTCGCGACGGTGCGCAATTGATCGCAAAACTCCGCGGCGTTCCCTCGGGGCGCGTCGTCTGGGTCGAGCACCGCTCGCGCATCCTCGCCGACAACCCGTTGGGCGATCCGCACGAGCGCCGCTTCCCGGTGTGGCTGCCAGCGCAATACGACTCGGGATCTCAGCGCGGGCGACGCTTTCCCGTGCTCTTTGATCTGGTGGGTTTCACGGGCACCGGCCCGGCGCACGTCAACTGGCGCGCCTTTGAAGAAAACGTTGCTGAGAAGGCGGCGCGCCTCGTGTACGAAAGACGTATGGGGCCCGTGATCATTGTCTTTCCGGACTGTTTCACTCGCTTGGGTGGCAACCAGTACATCAATTCCTCGGCGATTGGCAACTACGCCGATTACCTCACGCGCGAACTCATAGCGTTTATCGATCGGGAATTTCGTACCTTGGCCTCGCGTGAGCACCGCGGTTGCTTCGGCAAATCTTCTGGTGGCTACGGGGCGATCATTCATGGCATGAAGTACGCGCGCTACTGGGGTGCCGTCGCGGATCATTCGGGCGACTGTTACTTCGATTTCGTCTATCGCCCCGACTGGCCCAACACGCTCGATGAACTGGCCCGTTATCGAAAGCGTGCGCGCAGTCCTGGTCTGGTGGACGTGCGCCGTAGCGAACGTGCTGCCGAGGCCGGCATCGACGACGGCCGGGTGCGGCGCTTTCTCGAGGCCTTTTACGCCAAGGACAAGCCATCCAACGCAGAAGTCCATTGCCTGATGAATCTGTGTATGGCGGCGAGCTATGACCCGGATCCGAAAGTCGCAAACGGGTTTCGGCTCCCTTTCAACCTGGAGACCGGCGAGTTGCTCGCTGCGCGCTGGCGGCGCTGGTTGCGGCACGACCCCATAGCGCTCGTCGCGCAGCACGCCGCGTCGCTGCGATCGCTCCGAGCGATCTATATCGACTGCGGGTGGCGCGATCAGTACCATTTGCACTACGGCGCGCGCATCTTGTCCAAGCGCTTGGCACAGTACCGCATTGCGCATCGTTACGAGGAGTTCAACGATACGCACTCGGGGATCGACTACCGCATGAACGTCAGTCTGCCCTTCCTATATCGAGCGCTCAAGAGCTAGGCGCCCCGGTGCGTTCTCACCGGCCCGTCAGACCCATATAAAGGGCCGGCAGCTGTTCGGGCAGCCGTTCGACGCGATCGAGCACCCGGTAATTGCGCGCGCCGAAAATGCGCGCGACGTACTGGTCGGCGTGCGGATCAAGCGATAGGCAGTAGCTCTTAATTCCGCAGCGGCCGAGCAGTTCTGCGGCCTTGCGCGCATCGTGGCGCAGGTACTGTGGATCGCGTACGTCCACGTCCGCGGGTTCGCCGTCGGTGAGCACGAGCAGCAGTTTCCGGCTCTGGGAGCAGCGCTGCAAGATTGCGCCCGCGTGGCGCATGGCGGCGCCCATGCGCGTTGACATGCCGCTCGACATCGCCGCCAGGCGTGCTTTGGCGTGCTCGTCGTAGGGCGCATCGAAGTCCTTAAAGCGCGTGTAACGGACCTCATGTCTGCCGTCGGAGGAAAAACCGTGTATGGCAAACGGGTCGCCGATCTTATGCATCGCATCGGCCAAAAGGGCGACCGCATCACGGGCGAGTTCGAGCACGGTTTGCTCGGAGCCTCGCACCTTGTCGCTCGTCGACTGCGACAGATCAATCAGCAATAGCACGGCGAGGTCGCGTTGGCGGCGAACGCTGCGCATCATGACGCGTGTGTCCGGCTGGTCGTTCTTGCGGATCTGAATGAGCGCATGGATGGCAGCGTTTAGATCGATCTCGTCGCCTTCCTCCAGGCGACGCAGTCGCAGTACGCCTTGGGGTCGGAGGGATTCGATCAGGCGCTTGAGGCGGCCGACGATCGGTTTGTAGCGCGCGACGACCGAATCGATCGCGGCGACGTCACCTGCCGCTGCCCTTTGTTCGAGCACGGTAACCCAGCGCGGCCGCTCAACCTGAATTTGATAGTCCCACTCCGGATAATGGTGCGGATCGGGTGTGGGCTCCTTTCCCTCCATTTGGTTGTAAGAGATGCCGCGGTCTTCGTAAGGGAAGAGCTCTGTGGACAGCACCCAGATCTCTTGGGCGTCGTCGCCGGCTGTTTCAACGTCCGTTTCGTTGATGAATTCCATCAGGTTCACGTTGCGACGCACCTGGCGCTCGAGCCAGGGCAACGTCTCCGCGCCTTCCCCGTCCATGAGTTCGTCAAACTCCCACACATAGCGGTTGTCGTCGCGATAGGGCGCCTCCACGAGGTCGGTTCGGGTCTGAAACGGGGGAGCAATGCGTGCAAGCATGCTTGCTAGCTGCGCGCCGATTTCCCACGAGATGCGATTTTCCGTCCACTCGTCGCGAGCTTGCGCAAACAGTCGTCGTCCCTCCACGACGAGCGGCCCGTCGTCGACGTACGCCGGGTCGAGCAGCGCGCGCGCCAGGCGGCTCATGTGGTCGCCGCAGGTGCTGTTGGCATGCGCGCCCGTTTTGTGCAGTCGCGACCAGATCGGCAGCAATCCCGGAAACTCGCGCAGCGCCAGCGCCTCGACTCGGGCATCTTCGATCAGGGCTACCATCGCCATCTGCAAGGGGTTTAGCGATTGCGCCGACAGGGCGCTGCGCGTGTAGACGAGGTGGGCGGCCGCGTGGGCCACGGCGGCTCGGTAGAGCTCAAGCCCCGACACGCCCTCGAGGTCGTCGAAGGCGTCGGGCACATGGATGAGGTGGTTCTCGATATAGGGACGGTAGCCTTCGCGTGTCTCGTAGTCGCCGGAGGTCGGACGCAGAAAAAAGTCCCGCCCCCAGAGCGCGCGCAGGTACATTGCGAGGCGTCGCTGCACATCGACAAAAAGCGTGCCCTTGCGCTCCTGCTGCAGGACCGCCACGGACTCGGGCGACTCCAGGCCGAAGTAGCGCACTTGCGCATCGAAATCGGTGCGGTGCGCCTGCGCCCCCCAATTTGCCCAGCGCCGCAGACCGCCCAAGGTGAGCTGTCCCAGCAGTGCGTCGAGCTGACCGAGCATCGGCCGCACTCCGCGTGGCGCCTGCGCAAGCAAGTTTTCGATCAGGTGCAAATACCCGTCGAAAAGACGGCGCTCCGCGAGACGCCGCGCCGCCACAGGGCTGCTGCCGATAATTGCCGCTATGACGGTGGCACTAGTCTTGGAGACGCAACGCAGCGCCATCTCGACGAGATCCGTTACCGCCTCCTCGCCGGTTTCGCGCGCGACCGCGGGTGCTTCTTGTAGGAACGTCACCACGAGATCGCTGCCACGACCTAGCGAGTGCAGGGCTCGCGCACCCTTCAGATAGACGTTTTCGAGGGCCGCAGCGCTAAATACGCGGGTCGCCTCGTTCCAACAGGACTGCAAGACTTCCTGGGCGTGCGCACCGAGCTGTTCGGCCAGGTCGCCATAGTCTTCCAGCGCAACGGACATGGTGTGGCGGCGCCCGATCGGCTCTGCGCTGCATTCTAGAAGAACGTCGTCACCGCCGCGTCGAGCGCATCGCGCATGTCGGGGTCGTCGGTGATCGGCCGCACCAGCGTCATACGGCAGGCGTCGATCGGGGAGACCCCGCGGGCGATGAGCGAGCCGGCATAGACAAGCATCCGAGTCGAAATCCCTTCGTCAAGGCCGTGACCCTTGAGATTGCGCGCACGCTCGGCAATGGAGACCAGCTTGCCGGCCACTTCGGCAGTAGTGCCCGATTCATGGGCCACGATCTCCTGCTCGACGGAATGGGCCGGATACTGGAAATCCAGCGCACCGAAGCGCTGCTTGGTCGACTGCTTCAAATCTTTCATGAGCGCCTGGTAGCCCGGGTTGTAGGACACGACCAATTGAAAGTCCGGGTGGGCATGCACCAGCTCGCCCTTTTTCTCCAGGGGCAGTACGCGGCGCGTGTCGGTTAGCGGATGAATCACCACGGTCGTGTCCTGGCGCGCCTCTACGACTTCGTCGAGGTAACAGATCGCGCCGATGCGCGCGGCCACCGCCAGCGGCCCGTCCTGCCATCGCGTGCCGGCCGCATCGAGCAAGAATCGGCCCACCAGGTCCGAGGCTGTCATATCTTCATTGCAGGCAACCGTCACCAGTGGCTTGCCCAGCTTCCACGCCATGTATTCGACGAAGCGCGTCTTGCCGCATCCCGTGGGCCCTTTGAGCATCATCGGCATGCGCACCGAATACGCCGCCTCGTAGAGGCCGACCTCATCGGCCACGCGACGGTAGTACGGCTCCTTGGATACCCGGTACTGGGCGGCGAGATCAGCGGCGCTCATACAGATTCACTAGCCTTCCTATGGGTTCGCGCAAGCCGACGCGCTCGCACGCGCCCCTCGGCCGGTCATGCGCCGAGGAGGGTGCGGCGCAACGCGCAAGCGCTCGCGCGTGCCTAGACGGTTTTTCCGCGGTACACCACCATCGCGGCGCCCTGCGACTGCCGCAGGTTGTCGTAGCCGATCAGGCGCACGTGATGTGTGGGGTGCAGTTTATGGCAGGCCTCGACTTCCGCGAGTATGCGGTCGACGTTGGTTTCCCCGAACATGGGTAGCTTCCACATGTACCAGTACGAATCCGTCATGTGCTCAGGCTCGGTGTGTTCCACCGCCGGGTTCCAGCCGCGACGCACGATGTATTCGACTTGCTCGCGAATTTCCTCCTTTTTCATGGGCGGCAGGTAGGAAAAGGTTTCAAACTTCCGGCTCGCGGGGTCGGAAAGTTTGGATGCGTAGTCCTGAATCTCACTCATGGGGTGCTCCGGTTTTCTCGTGTTTGTACAACCCGGGACGCAGGTTGCAGCGTCCCGGGCGGTTTTGTTTAAATTCGTTGTGGAAAGGCGGGTGCGCGTGTTCTTTAGCGGTGCGCCACGTCAAGCTTGTCGACGGTGTCGAACTCGAATTTGATCTCCTTCCACGTCTCCATGGCGACACGCAATTCGGGGCTCGAGCGGGCGGCGGCGGTCAAGATCTCCTTGCCTTCCTTCTCCACATTGCGGCCCTGGTTGCGTGCATGCACACAGGCCTCAAGCGCGACTCGGTTCGCCGAAGCGCCGGCGGCATTGCCCCAGGGGTGTCCGAGCGTGCCTCCGCCAAATTGCAAGACGGAGTCGTCGCCAAAAATCGCGACCAGGGCCGGCATGTGCCAGACGTGAATTCCGCCCGAGGCGACCGCAAACGCTCCGGGCATCGATCCCCAGTCCTGATCAAAGAAGATCCCGCGCGAGCGGTCTTCCTTGATATAGCGCTCGCGCAGCAGGTCGATCCAGCCCAGTGTCGATGCGCGGTCGCCTTCGAGCTTGCCCACTACCGTGCCGGTGTGCATCTGATCGCCGCCCGACAGTCGCAGCGCCTTGGTCAGCACGCGAAAGTGAATGCCGTGGGTCGGGTTGCGGTCAATCACCGCGTGCATGGCACGGTGTATGTGCAGCAGCATCCGATTCTTCCGGCACCAATTGGCCAGACCCGTGTTGGCGCAAAAGCCACCCGTTAGGAAGTCGTGCATGATGATGGGCATGCCCAGTTCCTTGGCAAACTCTGCCCGCTCGTACATCGCCTCCGGCGTCGGCGCAGTTACGTTCAAATAGTGTCCCTTGCGCTCGCCGGTTTCTGCCTCGGCCTTGTGAATGGCCTCGGCGACGAAAGCGAAACGATCGCGCCAGCGCATGAACGGCTGGCTGTTGACGTTCTCGTCGTCCTTCGTGAAGTCGAGTCCGCCGCGCAGGCATTCGTATACCGCACGTCCGTAGTTCTTTGCTGACAGCCCCAGCTTGGGCTTGATCGTGCAACCGAGTAAGGGTCGGCCATACTTGTTCATGATGTCGCGCTCGACCTGGATGCCGTTGGGCGGTCCGCCACAGGTCATCACATAGGCAATCGGAAAACGCACGTCTTCCAGGCGCAGACCGCGGATGGCTTTGAAGCCAAAGACGTTGCCCACAAGGGAGGTGAAGACGTTGACGACCGATCCTTCCTCGAAGAGGTCGATTGGGTAGGCGATGAAGGCATAAAACGCCGTATCGTCCCCCGGGACGTCCTCGATTCGGTAGGCGCGACCCTTGTAGTAATCCAGATTGGTCAGGAGGTCCGTCCATACCGTCGTCCAGGTGCCGGTCGAGGATTCGGCTGCGACGGCAGCCGCGGCTTCCTCCCGGTCGACGCCAGGCTGCGGGACGATTTTGAAGCAGGCCAGGATGTCGGTGTCCTTAACCGAGTATTGGGGCTCCCAATAGGTGCTGCGGTACTCCTTGACCCCCGCGCTGTAGGTCTTCTTGGCGCTTTGCTTCGTAGTCATTTATGTCCACTCCTTCTGTCGTAGTTGTTTATCGGCACGGGAGGCATTGTGCGTGCCTCGTTTATATAAATAAAGTCAGTTTAAATTTGAGATGTCATAAATAAACTTGATGTAAGCATGCGCTCACTTATTTCTGCTTCGGCACGGGTAAACTGCAGTTGGACCCCTCGTGCGCCGCTGTTTGATTCCGGCACACAAATCCCTCCTTCTTTTCTTGGCCGCAATTTTGTCGCGTGGACGACGCTGGGACTTTGCGCCATCGCAGAAAACCGGCAAAAAGCGTTCTTAGGGCTTAGCGCTGGCGCGCCACTGCTCGACGGCCCGTAGAGTGTTCTCGACGTGATTGTCCGGACTCATGCTCGCGTAGCAGTAAATGACCTTTCCTTCGGGGCTAATCACATACGAGATTCGATCCGCTCGGTCGGGGATCAGAAACATCGCCGCGTCGTACTGCTTCATGACCCGCGCACCGGCGTCGGCCGCTACGGCAAACTTGTTGCGGCACTCTTTCACGGAAAATTCCTTGAGTGTCTCAATGTCGTCATTGGACATGCCGATGAGCGTTGCTCCCAAGGCCTGGAACTTCTCGCTCGCTTCCGCGAAATTGTGTGCTTCGATCGTGCATCCCTTGGTAAACGCCTTGGGATAAAAGTACAGAACAACCGGCCCCTTTTTAAGTGCCTCCGAAAGTGAGAAGGTGAAGGTCTTGCCTCCAAGTGCCGCCTGCGCCGTGAAATCTGGTGCGGGGGAACCTACGGCGAGGGCAGCCGAAGCCTCATCGGCGACGCCCGCAAGCGTTAAGGCGATAAGAACTATTGCGGCGCGCGAAAGCTCTGCAGACCACTGTTTCATTCGTCGACTCCTCGCAGCGTAGTGAGAAGTATGCGCAATTGTGAACCTTTATGCCCACAGTGCGGCGCGAGAGCGTTTGCCTGACCACACTTTGCTTGTGGTCAGCGATCGCAGTGGCGGGCTCGCGCTAAGGTCGACGTCGCCCTCCGGTGAAAGCCGCAGTCAAAACGGGGGATTGCCTGCGAGACCTTCGCGCGTACAGTGCTCGTTTTACCCGTCCCGACCGATCCGTGCGGGAGGGCAGCCACCCATGGAAGTTCGTTTCATGGTCGGATTCGCGCTGATGGCCATGGGGCTGTCAGTGGGTGGGTGCACGCACTTGTCCTCGACCCCATCGGCTCCACCGTATTTTGCGCCGGATACGGATATAGACCAGGCCTCGGGGAGCGGAGTCGCTCGCTTGGCGCAGACCAACACCATAGAAGGTTTTTGCTTCGAACCGGCCCATCTGCCGTGAGGCCGCGCTTCGGGTAGCGGCCAAAATCGATCCTAATAACGTCGCTCCAAGACGAGCAAATCGTTTTCTTGCTTCATCTGAAACCGCCCCAAAAAACTGTTTCCCAGCAATATGAGGGGAATCGTGGCGGGAACGACCGTCGCATCGACATGGAACACCTCGACCTCGCCTACGCGCACCGAGTCGAGCGCGAGCTGGTAGCCCAGCGTCGCGCCATTTGCCGTGCTTACGCTGATTCGCTGACCCGATCGATAGTTGATCCCGATCTGTTCGGCCTGTGCTACGCCCATCACGACATTCGAAGCGCCGGTGTCGACCACAAACGGTACGCTCACACCATTGATCCGCGCCGTGCCGAAGTAATGTCCACTGCTTCCGGCGCTCAGTACAACCCGTGACCCGGAGGCGCCACCGCCCTTAGCGCCCACGTTCACCGGGATTTCGCCCACGCGCAGCGTCTGGCGTTGTCCCTGAATTTCAATTACCGCAGACTGCTCGCCGACAGATATCAAGGTGACACCCCGGCGTGTCTGCCCTGGAGCTAGAACCCCGGGTGCATCGTCGTCGATAACTAACAACGCACGTTCGCCCATCACGCCGGTTAAGGCTACGTTCTGCCCCAACGCGACCCCGGAGCACAGCGCAATGAGTAATGCGGCAGCGAGATTCGCGACGCGCAACCCCATCATGCGGCGACCCGCTTGCCATTTGGCGCTTTGACCATGTCGCATGGATCTTCCTCGGTTTTGTGTCCTAGTCGCCTTCCGGTTGGGTGAGGATTCCCGGCCGTCCTGTCCTCAGAGACCTTTGAACGCGTTGTCCGCCTTTCGGGCGCGGACGCTGCTTGGGCGAGCCGAAAAGGCGTCAGCGGGTATTAGCGCCGCAACACATGCCGGCAGCGCAGTCCACACAGCACATCATAGTCAGGCGGGCGCATCCTGAAACCATGATTGGAGACACAAATTAGGCGGCCTTCCTGGCCTTCTCCAAACCATCTGCGGCTTCGAGGAGCGGTCGCGGACGCGTGAACCGGGGACAAGCCGTTCGCGGTAAAAGTGTTGGCGATGTGCTCGGTATAAACTGAAAATGATGTGTTCGGTATATACCGGCGTTGATTGGTGGGCCGTGCAGGACTTGAACCTGCGACCAACGGATTAAAAGTCCGCTGCTCTACCGACTGAGCTAACGACCCCAAGACCAATGCTGGCGGTATTGGCGCCAGCTTCAGAAAAGCCTGCGATTATCGCGGCAGGCTTGCAGAGCGTCAAACGACAGTGCGGATATGCAGCGAGATCCCCTCTCCGAGCCATCGCCCACCCCAGGCGCCCAACAGGCTCACTTTTTCTCCTTGCTCTGCGGGGGCGGAAAACTTGCCAATCGTTCGCGTGCGAGTTTGGCGGCATCCGAGCTGGGGTAGTCATTGACAATTCGAGTCAGGGTGGCACGCGCGCTTTTTCGATCGTTGAGCTCGACCTGACTCGCCGCGATGTTCAGCAGTGCTTCCGGGATGCGCGGCGACTCCGGAAAGCGTTCGACCAGACTTCGCTGGGCGGCGATCGCAGCCGGGTAATCCTTGATCGCGTAGTAGGAGCTACCGAGCCAAAACTGGGCCGCCGGCGCATAGACCGACTGAGGGAAGCGCCCAACAAATGCGCTCAGAGAATTGACGGAGTTGCGGAAATCGCGCGCCCGGAACTGCGACATGGCCCCATCGTACGCGGCCTGCTCGTCGCGATCGACCTGGCCGCTGCGGCCGTCGACCGTGATCGAAGCCGGTTCGAGTTTGCGCAGACGCTGATCGATATCGGCGTACAAATCGTGTTCATGCTTTTGCGTAGTGGTAATTTCGTTGGCAAGCTGTTCCGTCACACCTCGCAACTTGGCAATTTCTTGCATCGTTGCATCGTGTTGGTCCGCGGTTTCCGACTGGCCATGTTGGATCGCGGCGATGCGGGTCTCAAGCGCCTCAATGCGTTTGGCAAGTGCGTCAAGGCGCTCGCGCTGTTGACGGTCGGACTCGGCCAGGTTGTCACGCAACTCGAGAATTGCCTTGCGCGCCTCATCGTCGCCAAATATTGCCGCACGCGCTGGCGCAAGGGGTGCGGCTAGGACACCGATCAATACTGTTAGCGTTACATGCTGAGCGATTCGCATCGGCGCCAGCCTCCTTTTGCGCTTGCGGACAATCGGGGGACAAAGATGCGGGCCGGAAACTTCGCTGGTCCCCGCGCAAGGCTATTGATAAATGATGTCGGCGCGGCGGTTCTCCGCCCAAGCGGCCTCGTCATGCCCCGGATTGCGCGGCTTTTCCTTGCCCAGACTGATGGTTTCGATCCGATTACTCGGGACTCCGAGCACCTTGAGTCGTTCACGAACCGCCTCGGCGCGACGCTGCCCCAGCGCCAGATTGTATTCGCGTCCACCGCGCTCGTCGCAGCTGCCCTCGATGCGAACGGTGCGCTTCGGGTGATCGACTAGGTAACGGCCGTGAGCTTCGATGACCGGCACATCGGAGTCCTTGATCGATGAACTGTCAAATTCAAAGTACACGCTGCGGCGAGCCAGCAAGCTCTTCGGGTTGTTGAGTTCGTCGATTGCCCCGGCTGCCGGCGCGGGCGCCTGCTCGACCGGTGTGGGGCCCGGCTGGGTCGTCGGCGTCGAACCTGGCGCCGGCGTCGGTCTCGTCTCGGGTGTGGTAATCGGCGCCGGCTTTTGTTCGAGGCTGGTACTGCTGCATCCCGACGCAGCATATGCGATGGCCACCGCCAACAAGGCGACGCGCAGGTGTTTCATGTAAGTGACTCCTTCCTAGGTCTACTTGGCAAACGGTCCCCAGGTGGGTTCCCGCACATCGCCATTGGGGCCGGAGAGTCGTGCGCGGGCGCGACCATCCGTCGAAGCCAGGGCCAGAATGCCGCGGCCACCCACCTCGGTCGCGTACAAGATGAGCCGACCGTTTGGCGCAAAGGTGGGCGATTCATCCTTGACCGTATCGGTGATTGTAAGTTCCTGCGCGCTGGCGAGATCGAGCACCTCGACCTGAAAGAGGTCTGAGCGCCGCGATACGTAGGCAAGCGTTTTGCCGTCCGGGCTCACGCGCGGAGTGATGTTGTAATCGCCGTTGAATGTGATGCGCTGCGGCTCGCCGCCTGCGGCTGGCATCCGGTAGATCTGCGGACCACCGCTTCGGTCCGAAGTGAAGTAAATCCAGGCGCCGTCGGGCGAGTACACGGGTTCGGTGTCGATTGCTGGATCAAAAGTCAGGCGCCGCAGGCCGGAACCGTCGACACTCATCGTGTAGATCTCGGAATTGCCATCGCGCGTGAGCACGACCGCCATCGTTTTTCCGTCAGGTGCAAAGGCGGGTCCGCTATTGCTGCCGGCGAAATTTGCCAGCACCCTGCGCTGACCGGTGACCAGATTCTGGTAATAGACCAGCGCCTTGTGGGTTTCAAACGAGACGTAGGCAAGTGCAGTGCCATCGGGAGACCACGCCGGCGAGATGATGAACTCGCGCGACTTAAGGGCAACCTGCGGATTGGCGCCATCGGCATCGGCGACCTGAAGTTCGTAGTGGTTGGGCGAGTACTGTACGACGTAGGCGATGCGGGTCGAAAACACCCCCTTGACGCCGGTCAGAGCCTCGTAGATGCGGTCGGCAATCTTGTGCGCGATGCGCCGCAACTCCGCACCTGTGCCCACAAAGGCGAGACCATCGAGTTGCGCACCTTTAACGCTGTCGTAGAGGCGGTAGCGAACCTCAGTTCGTCCGTCGGCAAGACGCGTTACCGATCCAACGGCCAGACTGTCGGCGCCGCGGCTCTTCCACTGGACGAAATCCACGCGCGCACGCTCGTCGATTGGCGCCGAGCCCGAGTCGACGATGCGAAACAATCCCGAACGTATCAGGTCGGCCCGGACCACGCTCGCGATGTCCTCCGATACGGGCGCATCAGCCAAGAAATTGGCCACCGCAATGGGGAATTGCTGGGAACCTACCCCCGTGATCTCGACCGTCATTTGCGCGTGCGCGGGAGCACCGAGCAGCAGCGCGCCGATGAAGGCCAGCGCTCGGACGCGCAGCTCGCGCAGCAATGCCTTCAGGGGAGGGAATTTCACGGCCCGGATGCGGATCGGTATACGGAGCGACGGCCGCAAGTCGGCGGAGAGCATGGGTCGCGGATTATAGGCAGGACCCCTGCGGATATTGGTATGCTTCATCGCGTGTCCTGGGGATAAAGCCGTAGTCTCAATGAACGAGGCACCGTTCCATCCTCTCTTCGCGGAAACGGATCGGTGCGCATAATCGCGCGCCGAGCCGCCTCGTCGAAACCGGGTAGTCCGCTGGGTGTGACCAAATGCGGTTCGGACGCCTGTTCACCCGTCGGCAGGAGTTCGACGCCGAACTCGGCGTACACCGAGGGAGAAACGCCTTCGGGCACTGCATAGGAGAGGTGGGCGCGCACCGCCGACTGAATCTTCGCGCTGTATTCGTTGCTGATCGGCCCCATGCTGCTGACGCTGGGCGTGCGCGCCGTCGCGAGCGCCTGGCTCGTCAATCGCGTCATCTCTTCCTGGCGCTGGCGCTCCGCAAGCGCCTGTTGGCGACGCAGATCCTCGGGTGTCGGTTCGTTGTGCGTTGCCTTGGCCTTCTTGTCCTTCTTGGGCGCCTCTTTCGGTGGCGCAGCAGTCGGGCGGCGCGGCGCTTCGGACTTTTGCACGATATCGGGGTTGGGTGGCGTCACGGCTTCGCTCGGAGGCGGCGCAACCGCGACCGCGGGCGGCTGCGGCGCAGGCGTTTGTTCCGCTGCCGGGGCGGGCAGTTCCCAGAGTTCGGCCACGGCAGGCGCTGAGGCGTTGGTGCGCCACTGCACCGCGAACCACATCCACCCTACGAGAGCCGCGTGCATCGCCAGCGCCGCCACGAAGGATGGTAGTGCGTCGTGATCGCGCTGTCGCCACGGCGTTCGAGCGGCGATCGCAGTCATGACGCGGGCTTGACGGCCAAGCCTACGCGGCGCACGTGCATGCGGTAGAGCGCGTCCATGACCTTCGTCACGGACTCGTAGCGCACGTTCTTGTCCCCTGAGATGACGACAGGGGTGTCCGGATGCTGTTGTAGCCGCTCCTGCAGCGATGCCTCGAGATCCTCGAGGCGGACTTCGCGCGCGGCCGTCGAGCTGGCGCCCGGAGCACGGTCGCGGAGCAACAGCCGGCCGTCGGCTTTGACAACGACCTCCAGCGGGGCATCGGGCACTCGGGTCGATTTGCCCATACTGGGAAGCTCGACCAGGCTTGGATTGACGAACGGTGCCGAGACCATGAGGATGACGACCAGCACCAGCATCACGTCGATGTAGGGCACGACGTTGATGTCCGACAGCATGCGGCGGCGGCTCGTCGTGCGTCGGGCTAGGATGGCCATGGCAATGGATGAGTGCGCGCCGAGCTAACGTTGGCCGCCCTAGCGCTGGCGTTGCAAGATGTTCGAGAATTCTTCCATAAAGGTCTCGAAACGGTTTGCTAGGCGGTCGATGTCGTGGGCAAAACGGTTGTACGCTACGACGGCCGGAATGGCGGCGAACAGACCGATCGCAGTTGCAATCAGCGCCTCCGCAATGCCCGGCGCCACGCTCGCCAGCGTGGCCTGCTGCAAGCTCGAGAGATTGGTAAAGGCATGCATGATTCCCCAGACGGTGCCAAACAATCCGATGTACGGGCTCACCGAACCGGCCGATGCGAGGAACGCCAAACGCGCTTCCAGGCTATCCATCTCCCGCTGATAGCCGGCGCGCATGGCGCGCTGCGCGCCGTCGAGCAGCGCCTGGCGGTCGACCTCGGCGCCGCGGCTGCCTCTTAGCTTGAGAAATTCCCCCATGCCCGCCTCGAATATACGTTCGAGCGCGACAGTCTTGTGATGCGGGTTCGTCGCGGTCTGGTACAGATTCACCAAATCGCTGCCAGACCAGAATTTGCGCTCAAATGATTCGGTTTCGCGCCGGGCGCGGCGGATCGCAAGCCCTTTACTGAAAATGGAAGTCCAGGAGGAAAGCGATATGAGCAGCAGTAGCGCCATGACGAGCTGCACTACCAGCGTCGCATGGGTAACGAGGGAGAGGATGGATAAGTCGGCGCTGATGTTCATCTGTTCGTTGATTTCATGGAGCGGAATCCGCGACCGCGGCTTGCGGGCTACCCGCAAGGGCCGTCGCAAGGGCAGCGGGCAGGCGTATGGGCCTTCGCGTGTGCGCGCCGATGCATGCGACTTTGACCCGCGCGCGGCACAGCAGTTCGGATCCACGCAGGGCTTGCTGTTCGAACACGATATAGCTCGCACCGCGCTCGGCGACGCGCGCGTCGATCGTCAGTTCGTCGTCGAGCACGGCCGAACGCAAAAACTGCAGCTCGGCGCCCGCAACGACGAACTGCACCCGGTCGCGCTGCGCCAGTTCGTGCTGACCAAAGCCCAGCGCGCGGATCCATTCTGTGCGACAGCGTTCGAAGAATCGAAGGTAATTTGCGTAGTACACGACTCCGCCCCCATCCGTGTCTTCGTAATACACCCGTACCGGCCAGACGAAACTGGCGCGCGCATGGCCTTCCGATGTCTGCGCCGCCTCCAAGGGTCCGCCAGGATGGGTGGCGCGGGTGCGCGTGGCGGCCCCGGGCGCGCACGGTGCGGCGCGCTCCCCGCGACCGCTCGGCCCAAATTCTGTCGGCACGGTTTTTTGCACGGCGTCGAGTGTAACGGCTGTCTTGCGAAGCTGCTGCGCGCAGGGTTGGCCCGTCGGGCTCCCCCCGGTGCGATTGACAGTTTACGGGGCACACGTGCTGCGCTTGCCGTGCAAGCAGGGCTGCATCCAGGAGTGTCGAGCGCGCTGGCGGCTCGGCCCCCCATTCGGACTAGCCACAAAATCACCCGAAACAAGGTGCCGGGGCAGTCGTTGCACCCAGCAGCTCGCCACGCGTGGCGTTGCATCGGATTCCCAACGCATGCCTGCCCAGGGTCAAAACGATCAGGGTTGGCCTTCTTTGCTGTCGCGCCGACGACACCGCGCTCGGGCGATGAAATCGCAAGGGTGCTCCGAATAATGGCTTCGCGGTCGCCTAATTTGGCGATTTGACCAGATTTCGCCGTTGTTAACCTTCGGCGAGAGTCGTACCCGAGCGACGAACGTTGCGTGCGGGATCGGGTGGATTTCCGTGCGCGCAACCTGCCCGGGTGCAAGCGGCGGAGTCGGTCAAAAAAAATCGGTCGATGGCCAGCGAATAAGGCGGGTCCAAAGCAAATCGCGACCGCGGCGGGATTTGCTTTCGGGGGAACAATGATCAAACGCGTCAGGACGTTTCGCGTTGCGGCGCTGGGCCTCGCAGCGGTCTGGGGCGGGCAGTTTGCCTTCGCGCAGCAACCGGACCAAAT